>Ga0209332_1000191_pt1 | contig 16084 bp, 10 predicted proteins | sample BlaSpr_A8_OM3_M1_FD_187974 | JGI IMG/M metagenome (GOLD analysis project Ga0209332, IMG submission 187974) | Forest soil microbial communities from Thunder Bay, Ontario, Canada - Black Spruce, Ontario site 2_A8_OM3_M1 (SPAdes) (version 2) | ecosystem: Environmental > Terrestrial > Soil > Boreal...
TAGGCACAGGACGGGGCGCAGTCCTGATTCCAACCTTTCAATGTCTGTGTGGGATCGGTGTGGCTGGTGATGCAATCTTCATTCACGAGCCGCTGCACTTAGTCTGCGATTTGATCGCCTTCAATTCCGCGCTGCTGGTCCTTTTCTTGTTCGCCTGGCGATTTTCGGGAGATAGGCAGTGGAAAGGCTGGACGACTTATTCGATTCTGACCGCGTTGCTGATGATGGCGTTTCTGACCGCCTTCGGAGTTGCCAATCACCTTGGCGGCCCGGCTGGAGCCTTTGAAAAACTCGCGTCGCTCACGCGCACATCTTGGTCGGTGTTTCTGGTGAAGAAACTATATTCCGGACGCCGCCTGATTGAGACGGAAACATAGATTCTCAAGACCGACTGGCGGAGAGGGGGGGATTCGAACCCCCGATACAGGTGTTAGCCCGTATAACGGTTTAGCAAACCGCCGCCTTCAGCCTCTCGGCCACCTCTCCGGCGTTTAGAGCTTTCGCTTACTGCGGAATTATAGTTTACCACTGCGGTTATGCAGTGGCTTTGTCGGACAACGGTAGCGGCTTCTCGATTGATGTCGACGTTTCCAACTCTAACTGCTCCTGGCCGCTTAGGGCAGTGACTTTCCCTCGATAATTTTTCAAATGGCGCTGTGCAGTTTCGAAGGCTTCCTGCGCTTTGTTCAGATTTTTGCCTACGTTTTCAAACTGGTTCTGGAAGAAGTCAAATGACTTTTGCGCCTTGGCTAGTTCGGCGCGACTCTTCTCGAAGCGCGTAGCCACCTCGTACCATTTGTGCACCAGCGAAATTGTGTGCAGAGTCATCAGCAGCGTGTTGGGCGAGACGGGGAAAACATGTTGCTCGTTCATCCAGTCGCCGAGTTCGCGATTGCGGATCACTTCCATGTATAGCGTCTCGCTCGGCAGGTACATCAACGCGATTTCGGTCGTGCCATTTTCAGGTTGGATGTATTGCTGAATACGCTTCGCCTCCGCTTTCATCACTCGCACCCGAGCGACGCGGGCGGCGTCGATTTCAGCTTTATCATTACTTTCAAAAAGAGCGATAACCTGCTCGCGCGGAAACTTCGCATCGATTGGTAGTTTGCGGTCTGGGAAATAAATAACGGCATCGGCGCGGCCCCCTCCTTCGCCCGGAGAAGACTGTAGCGCGAACATGTGCGCTGGCAAAAAATCCGACAGCAGCCGTTCGAGACTGGCTTCTCCGAACTGCCCGCGCAGATGCGGAAGCTTGAGCAAATTATTCAGGTCGTTGATGGAGTGGCCGAGCGCGCCGACTTCACGAAGTTGTTCTTCGGCATTCTTTAAATGCTGCTGAACTTTTTCGAACTGCGCAAATCCCTCTTTAATATTTTGATCGAGCTTCTGCTGGACCTGATCGGTAATCGCCATCAGCTTGGCATCCACGCGATCGCGAATTGAGTCGAGGCTTTTTGCAGTTTGCTGATTCAGGCTTTGAAATTCTACTTTCAGTTGTTGCGTAGTGAGCACAAGAGATCCCGTCATCTCACTGCGGCCATCGCTCAGACTGCGTTTCTGTTCTTCCCTGCCCGCTGCGAGTTGCTGCTCAACCGAATTCCGGATCTCTGAAAAGCCTTGCTGGATGCGGTCTGCGACCTGCTGTCGCAGGTCCCCTTTAGTCTGCTCGAGGCGAGTGGCCATATCGGCAGTGCTGATACTGATCTGTTGGCCAAGCGCGCTATTGAACCTTTCGAGCTGAGCCGCAACTTCCGCTCTTACATCGACTTGCGAAGCCGCGGAAAATCGACGCAATAATAGGGCCGAAAACCCAAGCAGGACAAGGGTTCCGACCAGTACGGTAACTAGCAGCAAGGTCTCCATGGTAAGTGGCTGAGGTGAATTTTAGAGGTTAGCGTCACAGATGGAAAGCGGAACTTTTTCACGAACTCTGCCGGCGATCCCCCCGCCGCAACCGCGAACCTCACACTATGCTGCGGGCTCTGGTGGTCTTCCTCGGGATGTTGGCGGTCGGTCGCGAGGCCTGCGCTATTCCATTTCCGACTCCGGCCCTGGCCGACGACGAATTTCAAAATCACTCTAATAACGGTGAACTAAACCACCAAATTAGGACGGCCGCAAAGTCCTCTGGCGAGGACGCCGCTGCCGAGAATGATCTTTTAAAGATGGCAAACCAAAGTCGCCAATTCGCTGGCGCACCGCCTTTGAGAATGGATGAAAGCCTGCGTGAAGCGGCGCGAGCGCACGTCCGGCGCATGATCGCCAACTCGAGTTTGGAACATCAATATTCCGGCGAGCCCGCATTGATGCAAAGAATTGCCTTGGGAGGCCCGTTGAAAGTCGATTATGCGGGCGAAAATCTGGCCTCCGCCAGTGGCAGTGCGTCCGCGGATGCTGCCTTGATGCATTCGCCGCCGCACCGCCGGAATCTACTGGATCGAGAATTTAATGTGGCCGGCATCGCCGCCATCTGGAGTCAGGGCAAACTCTATGTGGTCCAGGACTTTGCGCGCGAGATTCCAACCCATTCGGCACATGAGAGCGAGAGGCTCGTAGGCCAAGCTATCGAAGCAACGCGACAAGAGGCAGGGATTGCCCAGCTCACGCAATTGACGCCTCCAAAATTGCAGGAGGCAACCTGCGCCCTAGCCAGCGACAATTCGCCCAACGCGCACATGCTTTCCGCCGCCTATAACAATCGCAGAGTTATCACCTATACCCAGAGCCGCCCGGAGATCCTGCCCCAAGCAGCGTTGAGTATGCTGCGCGATCCGAGCGTTAGGCAGTTTGCGGTGGGCGCCTGCTACGCGCGCAATGCGGCCTATCCCAACGGGACTTACTGGATTGCGATTCTGCTCTACTAATTGATCCCATGAAAGCGCCCGAGGTTAGTCACGCAAGCAGACCTGCGGATTGGGACATCGGATGGGCTAGCTCGCAGCACGCGGGCTGTGTGCTAACCTGCGAACACCTTCCCTGCTGTATGGAATCTGCTTCGAAAATCCGCATTGGGACTGCCGGCTGGTCTTATAAAGACTGGGATGGGATTCTCTATCCCCCCGAAGTTACACGAAAGAAAATTCACCCGGTTGAATTTCTGGCGCGGTTCTTCGACGTCATCGAAATCAATACCTCTTTTTATGGTCACATTCGCCCGGAGCTGGGACGCTTTTGGGCGCGCAAGGCAGCAGCCGTAAATCCGAATTTTCTCTTTACCGCGAAGTTGCACCGATCGTTCACGCATTCCCCTCTGGCGGTGACAGAACCGACTTCCGCGGCGAGCATTCGGCCGAACGATGAAGACGAGCGTCTGGCCCGCGAAGGTTTGGAGTCACTCGCCACGGAAGGCAAGCTGGGCGCCCTGCTCATCCAGTTCCCCGTCTCATTCAAGAACACCAGCCTGAACCGCGAATATCTGGAGCAGTTGCTGCGGCAGTTCATTGAGTATCCTCGAGTGGTCGAAGTGCGGCATGAGAGCTGGGACAATCCGGAGTCGATCGCGGAATTCATGCGCCAGAACGTTGGCTTCTGCAACATCGATCAGCCGCAACTGGGGCGCTCTCTCGCGCCCACCGAGCATGTAACTTCCGGCGTGGGCTACGTGCGCTTGCATGGCCGCAACTATGAGCAATGGTTTGACAGCGACAATCGCGACGATCGCTATAACTATCTCTACAAGCCCGCGGAACTCGAGAAGTGGAAGGATAAAATCGCGGCGATCGCACAGCGGGCCGAATCGACTTACGTCATCGCGAACAATCATTTTCAGGCGAAGGCCGCAGTGAATGCGCTGGAATTGCGGCATCTTCTAGACGGGAAAAAAGTTCTCGCTCCAGATTCGCTGGTAAGACATTATCCTGAACTGAGAGGGATGGTCGAGATCGAAGACGCTAGCGAAGATTACTCGCTGCTAGGGTAGCTGTCGAAAAAGAAGAGTAATCATCGAAGAATAGGGTCGCATATAGAGTAGGGCATCCTTAGCCCTGATTGCCTCCGACCCTTTTCTGCTTCTCGGCGCCGCACGCCTCATGTTCATAGACGGACTCGCGGATCGTCGCTAGACTTATTCGGTGGGATCCCCCTTAAAGGTGACATTTCTTGAGACGATTCCAGAAGATCCGGATATCGTTCTCGCGTGGAACAATCTTATATTCAAAATGGAGCGCCCGGAGGTCTTCTACACTCACCAATGGGCTTTGGCGGCAAGCCGCGCTTTTTCAACTCGCCTTCGTATTTTGACTTTTCTTTTTTACGATTCTCTTAATCTCGTCGGTGTCGCGGCCATGGCGGCAAATCGGGAGTCGCCGAATGAGATTTTTTTCCTCACAGCCAGCACCGCCGATTACTGCGATATCGTTAGCGAGCCGCAAATTCGATCGGCCGTGTTAGATGCGTTTGTTAACGCGACAAATAGGATCGGCATCCTAACCCTGATATTGGCGAATATCCCTGCGGATTCGCACACTCTTCTCGCGATAGGCCCTATTGCGCGAGCACATGAGTTTCATCTTCACCAACGACCCTCTTACGACTGCGGCATCATTTCTCTCGGAGATCACGAGCAACGCCAAGTCGTGCTCCAGTCGGTCGTTCGAAAAGAACGCGAGAGACGCGGCCTCAAAAAGCTCGCTCAGTTGGGTCCAATTCGGCTTGTTCACTTGGGCATGGAGCAATCGGAGACAGGGCTGGAGCCGATTTTTAACGCGCAGATTTCGCGTTTTCTAGTCACCAATCGCCTTAGTCCTCTTCTCCGGCCGGATCGCCTGCTGTTTTTAAGGGAACTGGCTAAGCTTTTGGGTTTGGCTGGCTGGTTAAAGATTAGCCAACTGGAAGTCAATGGCCAGCCAATCGCATGGAATTATGGCTTTCGTTTTTCTGACAACTGGTTTTGGTATCTTCCGACTTTTCAGGCTCAGTTCGAGGATTCATCCCCCGGCTCTTGCCTCCTCCGCTTGATAATCGAGGAGGCATGCGGCGATCGATCAGTGGGCAGGCTGGACTTGGGATTAGGGGATGAGGCTTACAAAGCGCGCTTTACTAACGCCACCTCGGCGACCCGCTATGTGCAATTGTCCAAGAGCACGCCGCGACATCTTGCGGTGGTCGGCCGGCACCGGCTAGCAGCTTTTGCCGAAACATATCCGGCGATGGAGAAGCGCATCCGCGCCACCAGAGAGATGTTTCGCACAATACAAAATAGCGTTCACAAGATCGGAGCTCTAGCAACCGTAACCCACGCCTTGAAACGTGTGCGACGTTTCGTGAGCTATAAGAGCGAAGTTGCTTTCTTTCAGGCGCCTCAAATAGAGGTGTTAGGAAATGACAGCCACGCTCTTCGGCCTTTGACCTGGAAAGAGATTGCATCCGCCGCAATACGTTATTCCGAGGACGATCAGACTTTGTCCTATTTGATGCGAGCTGCTCAACGTTTGAGACGAGGCGGCGCCACCGGTTATTTTTTGCAGGGAGACGGGCCCGACCCGTGCCACTTTTTGTGGACCGATTCTTACAATGATTTTTACCTCTCCGAAATCAGTTCTAAAATCGAGTCGGAGGATCCTCAAGCCTTGATGCTATTCGATTGCTGGACGCCGGTGTCGCAGAGAGGGCATGGCCACTACGCGCGTGCAATCCGCATGGCAGCCGCACACTTCCAGGAGCAACAGCGGACGGTCTGGATTTTTAGCGCAGCGAACAATGAATCATCGCTCATCGGGATTCTCAAGGCTGGTTTCGTATATCGTTTTTCCTTACTCCGTAGTAAGACAATATGGCAATCGAAATTATCGCGTCATGAAGGGGCACCATCGAATATCAACAGATGAACCAGCCTTGATCCTCCGATACAATTCGACAACGGCGTAGAGATATCAAATTTGAGATTCGTCAGTCCCGCTCTGAAACATATCGTTTTCCCTGCCCTCTCGCGGAGCGGATACTTTCGCAACCATATAGGTGCCGGCCCCGCAATTGTGACTTACCACGGTGTCTTTCCCGCGGGCTATCAGGTTAGAAACCCCGCATTGGATGGAAATCTAATGCAAGCGGATGCGCTTCGGGAACAACTAAGTTTCCTCAAGAAGCACTACCCTGTCATTTCTCCGGAAGACTTTCTACTTTGGCTGGAGCGAGAAGGGCGCACGGACGAGTCGCACGCGCCCACACTGCCGCTTCCTCATGGTTCCATCCTGCTGACGTGTGATGACGCACTCCGAAATACTTTAACGGAGATGCTTCCGATTTTGCAGGAGCTGAAACTGTCTTGCCTCTTCTTCGCTACCGGCGAGTCGGCCGCGGAGAGTTCGACCATGCTCTGGTACGAAGAGCTTTACCTGATGATGCTGGAAGCAGCCGAACCTCTCGCTCTGCGTCTTCCTGAAGCGGGTATCAACTTCGATTCCATTACCATGCATGAGAAACACTCGCGCTGGTGGAGCATTGTCGAAAGCCTCTCGCCGTTCGATCGTGAGTCGAGACGCGGATTCCTCGATCAAATCCGCCAGCAACTCAAACTCTCCGAGAACTGGAAAGAGCGTTTCATCCAAGGTCCAATCCTCGCTGCCAGATTTCTTACTCTTGATCGAGCCGGGTTACGGAAGATGGCGGCTGCAGGAATGAGCATTGGCGCGCACACTCTCTCGCATCCTGTTCTCGCGCGAATGCCCGATGACATGGCGTGGCGAGAGATCTCGGAATCCAAGACGCAACTTGAAGCGGCTTTGGGACAAAGCGTGCCGGCGTTTGCCTATCCTTTCGGTGATGCGGCCACAGTCACGAAACGGGATTTTCAATTGGCGGAGAAGGCGGGTTTCCGCTGCGCCTTTATGAATGTGGACGGCGGCTTTGGCTCTAAGATTGACCGGTTCGCGATACCTCGCGTTCACGTCCCCGCTAACATGAAGCTGCCTGAGTTTGAAGCACACATCAGCGGTTTCTATCGAAGGCTGCGGAAGCGATGGCACTGACGAAGATGAAAATTCCGCTTCGCACTTGAATGTTCTAGGAATGCCTTGAACCCTAGCTGGCAAGCGCGGTTCGGGCATCACGGGCGGCCTCGAAGGCGCGCTCTTTTTCTCCTACTTCATCGAGTTGAAGATCCTTGGTCTCTGGAGAATAAAGCAGGCTGACAAAAGTCATGACCGCTCCTACGGTCAGTACGACGGCTGGCGACAGCCACATATCCTGCTTCTCAATGGCGGCGATAAACGGAATCTTGTGCGCCCACCAAACATAAGCGCTAAACCAGGCGCCCAGCAGCGCCCCCGACGAGTAACCGAAACCGACGCCAGCGGCACGGCGCCGAGTGGGAAAGCGCTCGCAAAGATAAGCAGGAACAACTCCCCACGCCAGTTTGAGCATGGCTGCCATTACTGTGCCGAGAATCGCCATCCATAAGTTGCGCGCAATCGCGGCGTGATAGAGAACGTAGAAAACTGGAATGCCAAAGATCACCAGAAAGCCGCAATACCACTGCGTCAAAATCTTTCTGCCGGTTCGGTCCGAGAGCCAGCCGTAGAAGTTGTAGCCGAGGAACGCCATGAATAATGCGAAGCCGTAAATCAAGCTGTAAGTAGTGGTGTCAAAGCCGCGGCCTTTTAGCGTGAGAATGTTGGGCAGGAATCCGTAGACCGAGTAATCCGTCAGGAAGAGCCCGGTCATGAAGAAGAAGACTTGAAGGAAGTCGAATAGTTGAGGGGGCTTGAACAGGCTCAAGAATGGAGACTTCTCAATTTTGCCACTGGCCTTGGCCTTTTCAAATTCCGGGGATTCGTGAAGATTGCCTCGAATATAAAGTGCGACAAAAACAGGGACGACGCCGCTCATAAAAACAATTCGCCAACCATAGGCGAGCATTGTCTCTTTGGTAGTTAGGAAGGAAACCAACGCGAAAACGAGAGAACCCAAAACGTAGCCGAGCGGGAATCCGGATTGAATAAAGCCGCCGATAGCTCCGCGACGTTTTTGCGGAGCATATTCAATTGCGAAAGTGTGACCTACCGCATACTCTCCACCGAAGAAAACTCCCATCAGCAGACGCAGACAACAGAACAGAACATAAGACCAGGCGCCGATCTGCGCGTAAGTTGGGAGGAAGCCGCCGAGCAAAGACATCAGGCCCACGCCGCCGATAGTGAAGACGAGCAGGAACTGGCGACCGATCTTGTCAGCATAGCGCCCGAAAATCGCCGACCCAATTGGGCGAGCGGCCATCGTAATTGAATATGTAAATACGATAACGATGTATTGCCAGGCGGCGCTGCCTTTTGGCGAAACAAACACCTTGACCAGAATCGGCGCCATGACCAGAACCAGAGCCATGTCATACGCATCAAGCATGAACCCCAAGAACTGGGAGAGCATTGCCATTTTTGCATCTTTGGATAAGCCTTGTTGTTCCGCCATGAGGAACTCCTGAAGAAGCCAGCCGACTGCGCGCTAGGTTTAGCACAGTTGCGATAATCGGGTTGCGACCGGCATCACGATCGGCTGTGAGTTATATCACATTAAACGAATGATTTATAGCTGCGAAGCTTCAGCTCCCTTGCTGGGGATTAGTGGGGCAGCGATGCGATATTCTTCTAAGAAGTAAATTCCCGGGGCGTTAACGTCTCTAAGAATGACCGATGAATGCACGATGACGATTAAAGTTCCTGATGCCGTACCCGCGGACGCGAGCAACGGATGGGCAGCGTGGTTGCGTCGTCGCGTGACCGAACTGCGGCAGCGCGAGAGTCAGATATTTCTAGTGCTAGCGCTAGTGATAGGAGCCCTGACCGGTGCCGTGGTCGTCGCGTTCATTTTACTGACAGAACGAATGGGGATGAGGCTTTACCCGATCGGCGGAGCCCCATGGAGGCGATTGCTATTTCCGGTGGTCGGGTCGCTCGGCATCGGTTATCTGCTGTCTCGTTATTTTCCAAACGCCAGAGGCAGCGGAGTCCCCCAGACGAAAGCCGCTCTCTTCGCGCGCGACGGGCGCATCACTCTTCGCACTGTCGTGGGAAAGTTTTTCTGCACTTCCGCGACGCTTGCCAGCGGAATCCCTCTCGGGCGCGAAGGCCCGTCCGTACAAGTGGGTGCCGGCATCGGCTCTGTTCTCGGACGCGCCCTCGGGCTGAGCACCGAGCAGGTTAAGAAATTAATTCCGGTGGGTGCTGCGGCGGCTGTTGCCGCCGCATTTAACACACCGTTGGCGGCCGTCCTCTTTTCGCTGGAGGAGATCATGGGAGACCTGCACGCCCCGGTGATGGGCGCGGTTGTACTGGCTTCCGCGACCGCATGGATGGTGCTTCGCGTCTTCCTCGGCGATCATCCTTTATTCAAGGTGCCGCAATATCAACTCGTCCATCCGGCGGAGTTTGCGGTTTATGCTGTGCTGGGCGTGGCTGGCGGCTGCGTCTCGGCTCTTTTTACTAAACTCTTGCTCGGTATGCGAGCGCGCTTCCTGCGCTTTCCGATAAAGACGGTTTGGCTTCAACCGGTGGCGGGAGGCCTACTGGTCGGGCTGATTGGATGGTTCGTCCCGCAGGTTATGGGAGTCGGCTATGGGTACGTTGGCGACGCATTGAACGGCAGCATGGCGTTCAAGATGATGTTGCTACTGGTCGTCCTGAAACTTATCACGGTTACTACCAGTTATGCCTCGGGCAATGCCGGCGGCATCTTTGGTCCGGCACTCTTCATCGGCGCAATGTTGGGAGGAGTTGTAGGAACTATCGCGCATCATTTATTTCCCGATTACACCGCCAACCCTGGCGCCTATGCGTTGGTCGGAATGGGCGCGGCATTTGCCGGCATCGTTCGCGCACCCATGACTTCCGTGTTGATGATCTTCGAGATGACCCAGGATTACGCCGTCATCGTGCCGCTTATGATCGCAAATCTCGTGAGCCTTTTTGTTGCCTCGCGTTTGCAGGAAGAACCCATTTACGAAGCATTAGCTGTGCAGGACGGCATCCACCTCCCAAACGCCGACTCCCGTCAGCGCGGTCAGCGGCAGGTCGCAAAAGTCATGCAGGCTCCGGGTATTTCTCTTTCGGCTGACACAACGGTACGCGAAGCTCTCGAACAAATTGGATCGAGCGAACTTCGAAGCTGGCTGGTGACGGATCAAAGAGGCGTGATTGGAGTCGTTAGCCGTTCGAAGTTGGAACAGGAGCTTCAACAAAGCCCTGATAAGAAGCTCATAGATTTGGTCGACCCGTTGGCCTTTCCTCACGTGCACACCGATCAGGGTTTGGACATCGCGCTGGAGCGCATGGGAACAAATCAAATCGAAATCCTGCCAGTAGTAAATCGCGCCAACGTGCATAAGCTGGAAGGAATTGTCACTCTGCGCGCCGTGTTGAATTCATACGGCGTCAGCCGCGCCTGAGCTTCGTTCATGTTTTGTACGCGGAATCCAACTCCCCTTCAAACTCATCTATGCATCATGCAACTAGATAGTGTTTTTATTGCTCCTATGTCTTCGCAGCAGACGCTGGACGGAACTTTGCCCGCGGAGACAATGCGAGTCGCAAGTGTCGAATCCGCTGACGCTGCTTTGCTCGACTCCTACTCGCTCGCAGTAACGGCGGCGGTGGAGAGAGTCCATCCCTCGGTGGTGAACGTTGAAGTACATCATCGAGATAAGGGCCGCACTCGTTCCGGTGAGCCCCGCGAGCGTCGTGGTGGCGGGTCCGGCTTTGTATTCACTCCCGACGGATTAATCCTGACTAATAGCCATGTGGTGCACGATGCCACGCGAATCGAGGTGACGATCGCTGACGGACGGAGGGCGCCGGCACATACGATCGGCGATGATCCGGCGACCGATCTTGCAGTCATTCGAATCGATGTTTCGGGATTGCAAGCGGTCAGCCTTGGAGATTCGCAGCAATTACGGCCGGGGCAAGTCGCAATTGCCATCGGCAACCCCTATGGATTCCAGTCGACCGTAACGGCTGGTGTAATTAGCGCTCTCGGTCGGTCTCTGCGGTCCTCCTCAGGGCGATTAATCGAGGACGTTATTCAAACGGACGCTGCTCTGAATCCCGGCAATTCCGGAGGTCCGCTCGTCGATTCGCGCGGACAGGTGATCGGCGTTAATACGGCGACGATTCTGCCGGCGCAGGGCATCTGTTTTGCCATCGGAATCAACACCGCTAAATTCGTTGCCAGCCGTTTACTCCGCGATGGCAAAATCCGGCGCAGTTACATCGGCGTTTCGGCACAGACGGTTCCGATTCATCGGCGCGTGGTGCGTTTCTATTCTCTCGCCCGGGAAACTGGAGTGGTCGTGGTTGGGACCGAAGATCGAAGTCCGGCGCGCGCATCTGGATTGCGCGAGGGCGATGTGATTGTAGCGCTCGACGGTAAACCCGTAGCCGGCGTGGATGACCTCCATCGATTGCTCACCGATGCACAGGTGGGTGCGCGCTCTACGCTGACTGTTATTCGCCACACGGAGAAGTTGGAGATGAGCATCATTCCAGAAGAAGCCATAGCGTAATGCGGAGCGACGGGCATCTCGCCCGTCCTCTCTAACTTCCGCGTATGGATGCGGCTTTGGAATGCCACGCTCCAGCGAGTCCGTCATTCCTCCTCTATCGCATTGCACGAGCAGGATTTCTTTGGTAGCTTCGATTCGGAGAGTTCCACTTGCGACACACGGTTCCGGCTGGATTGAACCGCAAAGAATCGGACGTTTACCTGCGGCTTGATCCGGCGCGTATTCCCCAGCATATCGCTATCATCATGGACGGAAACGGGCGATGGGCCCGCCGCCGGCATATGCCACGCGTGGCTGGCCATCGCGAAGGCGTCGCCTCCGTACGCGACACCGTTGAGACTGCGGCCTGCATCGGAATTCCTGCTCTAACTCTCTACGCTTTTTCCGAAGAGAACTGGAAAAGGCGCCCCAAGACGGAAGTCGATTTCCTCATGCGCCTCCTCTGCCACTTCCTCAAGGCAGAAATCAAAGCGCTGAAAAAGAATAACGTGCGTTTGAATTTCATTGGACGCCAGCACGAGCTACCAGAATCGGTGCAGCGGGAAATGGAAGAGGCGAGTCTTGCAACATCGAACAATACTGGCCTGCTGTTAACGCTCGCGTTGAATTACAGCGCCCGCAGCGAGATTGTGGACGCCTTTCGTTCCCTGGCAGAAGCTGCATCCCGCAATGGCGGCCTCGCCCACATGGAGGTCGATGAGCAGTCGATCAGCGATCACCTTTATACCCGCGGTCTGCCGGATCCCGACTTAGTAATACGGACTAGCGGCGAGATGCGCCTGAGTAACTTCCTGCTATGGCAACTTGCGTACTCAGAAATTTATGTAACTCAGACTTTATGGCCGGATTTTCGTGGTGTTCAGTTACTCGAAAGCATCGAGGAATATCAAAAGCGAGATCGCCGTTATGGAGGCTTGGGCCCTGACGGTCACAATCGGCCGCACCCGTCCCACCGCACCCACGCCGAGGCGAAGCGTTGAATAAGCGAGCGTTGAATAAGCGGAAGAAAAACTTCGTCATACTGAATCGTTTCGCCACCCTTAATAGCTTTGTCATCCTGAGCGAAGCGAAGGACCCGCTTCTTCCGGCGAACAGCAGGTCCTTCGCTTCGCTCAGGATGACAAATAATGAACCGCGAGATCGTAGCTACGAGGCGAAGCGTAACTTTTTGCCATGATCAAGCGCATCGCGACCGCCGTCATATTAATTCCCATTGTTCTGCTACTCGTGCTGAAGGCGCCCATTTACATCCTCACGCTCGTAGCCGCCGCCGTAGCCTTACTCGCGGCGGCCGAGTTTTTGAAACTCATAACCCATTACGCAGTGCAGCCGATGACTGCGGCTACTTATATCTTCACTGCGCTGTTCTTTGTATTCGTAGTCCTTGCATCCAGCAATCGCACACCACTGGTGGAGACGACCGCGATGCTGTACGGAATTGCCGTCGCGGCAGCTCTCACACCCTTTGTCTTCCTCAGTCTAGCAATGCGGCGATCCGACTTAAGAGCCGGTTATCCCGCGGCCGCAGCTTCGACGTTTGCCTTCGCCTACATCGCCATTCCCATGGCACTACTCGTCGCCATTCGGCAGCAGCCGGCGGGAGCTATCTGGACGATCTTTACACTCCTAGCGGTGTGGGCCGGAGACATCTTCGCTTACTTCGTGGGCAAATCGCTCGGACGACACAAAATGTCGCCGGAAATCAGCCCGAAGAAAACGTGGGAAGGCGCGGTCGCGTCGATCGTCGCCAGCATGATCATCGGCACGCTGTGGATTCAGCACGCGCCAGGAATCAGTTCCGCTTTTCTGCGCATTGGATTGATCGACCGCCGTGATGGCATGTTTGGGTTGGAGCAGCCGCAATTGTGGCCCATCATTCTTCTATCGGCACTCGTCAACATTGCGGCGCAACTAGGAGATTTACTAGAGTCGCTGATCAAACGCGGCGCTGGAGTAAAAGATTCCGGCACGATTCTCCCGGGTCACGGAGGCATGCTCGACCGGATCGATGCCATGCTGTTCGCCGTGCCCGTTGTGTGGGCGTACGGAGCTTGGCGCCTCATGCAGTGATCTTCTCTCGTTATGGCAAGTGTCGTCATAGAAGTGTCGTATTTTAAGCGGCGTTATACCCGAAAAACCTTACGTCCAATCGTCTCGTCATCGATTATTGTGGATCCGTGTTGAATTTTCTTCGAAAGCTGCAGCGCTCGAACTCCTTATTCGTCGCGGCTTTTGGAATGGTCCCAGTAATTAGCCGCCTACAGTGAAAACCTAACCAACCAACCTTTAGTGACCTTCATCCTATTTTGCGCGGGGGAGCTGTCGTGCCATGTTAACTATGAAAAAGTTGTGCCTCATTTCGTCGATTGCAGTAAGTCTGCTTCTGGCCGGTTGCGGATCCGGTAGCAATTCAGGCGGCGGTGGATCGTCACAATACCAGTTGACGGTCGCAGCCCCGGCTACGAATTCGGGAACCGTCAGCAGTAGTCCTGCCGGAATTACCTGTCCAGGTACTTGCACCGCCAGTTTCGCGAAGAATACGCAAGTCACTCTGACCGCAACCGCATCCAGCGGCTATTCTTTCGCTGGCTGGAGCGGCGGAGGGTGTTCGGGCACAAGCCCGTGCATAGTAACCTTAAATTCCAACATGACCGTCACGCCGACGTTCAACGCGGCCAGCGGTTCTACACTGACTGTCACCCCTCCAGCTGTTGTAAATTCGGGAACCATCACTAGCACTCCTGCCGGAATCGATTGCACCGGCAGCACGAGTAATAGCGACAACAGCGGACAATGCGTCGCCACGTTTGCACAGGGAACACAAGTGACGCTGACTGCAACGGCGGGCACAGGTTATGCTTTCACCGGATGGAGTGGAGGCTGTTCAGGCACGGGCAATTGCGTCGTCACCCTGAACTCAGCTATTACTGTCACGCCCACGTTTGTTGCCACGACCTCTTACCCCTTAAGTATTGTTATTTCGCCTCCGAATTCAGGAACAGTGATCGGTACCTCCGGAATCACTTGCCCCGGAACCTGCACCGGCAATTTTGTTAGCGGGACTCAAGTTACTCTGACCGCAACCGCAAGCACCAATTATTCCTTCTCCGGTTGGAGCGGCGGCGGCTGTTCTGGCAGCAGTTCCACCTGCACCGTGACCGTCACTGGCCCAACGAATGTAACCGCGACATTCGTATCTACCGCCACCAGTTATGCTTTAAGCGTGAGCGTGCAAGGGACTGGGAATGTCACCAGCAGTCCGGCGGGAATCAACTGTTCAACTTCAACCTGCTCTGCGACTTTCCCTGCAAATACGCCGATAACGCTCACCGAGACTGCGGGGGCCAACTATACATTCCTGGATTGGGGCGGCGCGTGTACTGGAACCGGAAGTTGCACGGTTACGCTGACAGCCGCAGCAACCGTTTCCGCCAACTTCACTCCGAACACGGGAAGCCTGCAGAGTATTAATCACATTCTCGTTTTTGCTCAGGAGAATCGCTCGCTGGATCACTACTTCGGATATATGCGCCAGTACTGGGCGAACAAAGGAATCCCCGACCAGGAATTTGACGGCTTGCCGCAGTTTAATCCGAAGTCGGACCCGTCGTACGGTCCTCCTCCTCAAGTCCCAGGCTGCGATCCGGCAAAGTCCAGCACTGACACTTGCGTAGCGACTTCCACCGATACCGCTGATCTTGTCACCTCGTTCCACGCGAAATCAGTTTGTTCGGAAGCCTTGAGTCCGTTCTGGAACGAAGCGCACGTCGATTGGGATATTGACAATCCCATCGGGACCACCGCATTCAAAGGCAATGGATGGGTGCAAGCTGCCGCTAACGATGCCCGTCAAGTTACCCCGCAGTTGCATGACATAAATGGCTACCGGGGAATGGAATACTTTACCGACGCCGATCTGAATTTCTACTACTTCATGGCGAGCAACTTCGCTACCTCGGATCGCTGGTTTGCGCCCATCATGAGCCGCACCCAGCTCAACCGCGAGTTCCTTTTCGCTGCCACCACGGGCGGCCACGTGTATCCGCTGGCGCAACCATATGGCGCGCTGAGTAATACCACTATATTTGAGGCACTGCAGAACGCAGGTATAACGTGGAAAATCTATGTCGATTCCGTGGGTACTGGTAACCCACCATGCGCTGACACCGATTCCGCCTGTCTCATCAAGTTTTCGTACATCAACATGTTCACCTACGCTCAGACCATCAGTAATAACCCGACCACGTTGTTGCCTAACATCGCCTCCGTCACGCAATTAGAAACCGACATGGCGAACGGGAGTCTGCCCCAGGTCGCGTTCATTGAGCCTCCCTCCAATGCCGGACTCGACGAGCATCCCACCGACACCGACACCGCTGGGCCAGTCAACATTCAGCACGGGGCCCGGTTTACCGCCACTTTGATGAACGACCTGATGGCCAGCCCGAACTGGAAGGATTCCGCGCTGATCTTCACTTATGACGAACCAGGCGGTTTCTACGATCACGTTTCGCCGCAACCCGCCACCCCCCCCGACGCTTCGCTACCGATCGATTTGCAGCCGGGTGACATCTGCAGCGGAAGCGGAGA
>Ga0209332_1000192_pt1 | contig 16083 bp, 11 predicted proteins | sample BlaSpr_A8_OM3_M1_FD_187974 | JGI IMG/M metagenome (GOLD analysis project Ga0209332, IMG submission 187974) | Forest soil microbial communities from Thunder Bay, Ontario, Canada - Black Spruce, Ontario site 2_A8_OM3_M1 (SPAdes) (version 2) | ecosystem: Environmental > Terrestrial > Soil > Boreal...
AGACTATTCGCCCGATGTGCTTGCTCTTGAGGTTCCCGGATCCGCCGCACGTCGATTTCGTGTGGGTGGTCTCCAGCCGCGCACTCGCTATAAGTTTTCAACCGGCGAACGACTGGAAACCGATGTCAAGGGTGTGCTCCGATTCAATGCACGAGCCGGTATTCCAATTCATATTCGGCGAGAGAACTGACCAACCGAGGGTCAACGATTTTGCCTCTCAAGGCAACTTTTGGGACCGCTGCTTCAAGCCACCTAGTTGCCGCCGCAGAACTAACGGAGCACCCCAGCAAATTTTCTGCCACGGTTGCAGTTGTTGCAGTTAGGGATCTCAGTTTCCGGATAGCCCGTAACCGCAATAGATCAATCCGAGCGAGCGACCCAACCGTTTGGTGCAGAACCAGTTTGTATTATTTCTGAACGATTGAGAGCTAGCGCGCAGGACTGCGAACATTACTTGTGGTAACGCTGGGACTCTAAAACGCAAACTGCGGTCTTCTCTCACCGGTTTACACTTCCGCAACCTTGACATTGGTGGTGCCATTCATTAATCCTTGAACCGCTTTCACAGAACACAAATGAATACTGAACAAGATTCAGTTCGTAGAATGAGCCCCCTCCGTTGGCTCCCACTCAGTTTTCTGGCGATCTCGATGTTTGGGATTGCTTTGCCGCTCAGGGCCCAGTCACCAGACCCGAAGCAAGACTTTCTGCTCATCGTGCCGCACACCCATTGGGAAGGTGCGGTGTTTAAGACTCGGGAGGAGTACTTGCAGATCGGGCTGCCGCACATTATGAAGGCGCTCAGCCTCCTGCAGAGATATCCGCAGTATCACTACGTCCTTGATCAGATGGCCTATGTCAGGCCTTTTCTAGAACGCTACCCCAATGAAGTTGCCACGTTCAAGAAGATGCTCGACGAGCGTCGGTTGGAGATCGCGGGTGGCACAGTGGTAATGGAAGATGAGAATGTTCCTTCCGGCGAATCGATCGCGCACCAGTTTTTGCTATCCAAATGGTTTTTTCGCGATCGGCTCGGCTATGAAGTGCGTACGGGATGGGGACTCGACACCTTCGGGCACAACGCGCAAATGCCACAGATCTTGAAACTGGCGGGCATGAAATCCTATTGGTTTTCGCGCGGCGTCCCCAGCTCGCGAACGCCGGCGGAGGTCACCTGGCAAGGGATTGATGGCACAACCATACCCGGACATTGGCTGCCCACAGGATATAGTCCCCTTGATGAGCACCCAACTAGCTTTCAGAATTTCGAAGCAACGATTCGTTCCAGCTTCGATGCTTTGACTCCTTTCTCGCGCGGACCAGGGCGAGTGCTTTTCGCAGGAGCGGATGTTAGCGATCCGGACGAGACACTTCCACTGAACGTGGACCAGTGGAACCGCACCAACTCAGAACCGTTTTCCATCCAGTTGGGGACGCCCTCGGATTTCGAGTCTCTGAGAGTGAATCCTTCCGAGCGGCCGGTCATTGTAGGAGACTTGAATCCCGTATTTCAAGGCGTTTACAGCACCCGCATTGAGCTCAAACGGTGGATGCGCGACATGGAGCGCACGCTCACTTCGGCGGAGAAAGCTAGCGTGCTTGCGGGACGCACCTCGACGTCTGATCGTGAGGCCATTGAACGCGCCTGGGAGCCGGTGCTTTTTAATCAGACGCACGATCTTAGCTCCGGAGTGATGTTGGATCACGTCTATGAGGACACGCTCGCGGGCTATCGGTTCTCAAAACGTCTGGGTGACGAAATCCTGGAGAGCGATCTCGACGCTCTGCTCTCGAAGGTGGATACGCAAGGCCCCGGAGCGCCTCTGGCAGTTTTCAACTTCTTAGGGTGGGATAGAAGCGACTACGTGGAGGCCGAAGTCGGATTCAGCCAGCCCAAAGTTTCAGGAATTGAGCTGGAGGATGCATCGGGTAAAGCCGTACCCGTTCAAGTTTTGACAAGCCACTCCAACGGTGGCGATGGCGGCCTGAGTACCGCGACGATCGCATTTATCGCCCATGACGTTCCCGCGATGGGCTATACCATCTACCATGTGGTTCCCGTTCTTCCGGGTGCCGTGCCCGAAGCGCCGCCGCACAGCAATGGAGAAGAGTCAGCCTCTCGCGGTCAACACTCCGCCACAGACCGGGACGATTTCGGCACCATGGAGAACGAGTTCTACAAGGCGACCGTGAATCTTTGGACCGGCGAAATCACCAGTCTAGTGCTGAAGAGAAATCACTGGGAGGTTTTGAGCAAGCCGGGAAATGTCGTCGCGCGGGAGGAGGACCGCGGCGATTTTTGGGAGCTCTACGGAACTTTGGCTGCTGGTCGCCTTACTACTGAGAAGAGACCTATTGGCCTGCCGCGTCCGGACACTACTCAGTGGAGCAATAACTACATTGGAGGTGGTGCGGATGTGACCCCTGGACCTGTGGTAACACAATTTTCCAGTTCGCACCCCTTCGGCAGGAATCAATTCGACACGACGATCCGGATGTATCCCGGCATTCAACGGATTGACATTCATACAGAAATCGTGAATATGGAGCCATCGGTTCGATACCGGGTACTATTCCCTACCACGATTCATGACGGTACGAACACGCAGGAGATCGCCTTCGGCGCCGTAGAGAGACCGCTTCATCAGGAATTCCCTGCCCAGAATTGGGCTGACTACAGCTCCGGGGGACGCGGGCTGGCAGTCCTGAATCGAGGGTTGCCCGGCAACAATGTGACCGATGACACCATGATGGTTTCTCTGCTGCGCTCCACGCGGCTTGAGGTGTATGGGGCAGACGATTCTGGATTTGATCCGGCCAAGGCTTCGGAATCCGATACTGCTCTGGAGTTGGGCAAGCGAATCGCTCATGACTACGCTCTGGTTCCCCACGCCGGAAGCTGGCAGGACGCCCAGATTTTTCGCGCTGGACTGGAGTTCAATAACCCGCTGGTCGCGCGGAATATTGACGCCCATGCAGGTGCCATGCCGAAACAATGGGCGTTACTGGAGATTTCCACTCCGGACGTAGTTGTTTCTGCGCTAAAGCCGAGCCGCGATAGCGAGATCGCGTTGCGAGTTTATGAAGCAGCCGGACACTCCGTCCAGCACGCCGAAGTACATTTCGCTCTGCCGTTAGCTTCGGCGCGGGAAGCAAACCTCATTGAAGATCCCGGGCGAGAACTACCGAGCAAGGGGAATACGATTTCCTTTGATCTGCATCCTTACGAGATCAAGACATTCCGGTTGCGCTTTGCGGCGCAGTAGGGCGATGTGACCTGGACTCGCATGGCTCTGCCGCCGCTGCGCTTCATCTGCCATGCCCAGGGGCGATATCCGTTGGCTGCTCACGTGCCGTTCACATGCCGTTTGCACTACTTACTATGTACTGCGATCGTTAAAATTGCCTACCGTTGCTCTGCATCTTGTTGAATGTACGTTTCAGCACGGGTTCGAATCCCACTCTCTCCGCCAGTATCCTACCCGCATAAACACTAGCTAATTACCTTCGTACCATTGTCTTGTGCTAATTCTGTGCTACCGCGGGTCCCATGAACCTGCTAACGGAATACGCGCACCTTCTTGATACTACCTACGCCACCTTTGCCGATGAGCCCGGCCGTGGGGCGCGTGTGCGTGCGCTGATACAGCTTATGCGATATTCCGGCTTTATCTCATTGTCACCGCCCGGCAGAAAACAGGCGTGCACGTTATGGTGCCCATTCCACCTGCCGTGGCAAAAGAAGTTCTAGCCGTGGCGAATGGCAACGCGGAATACGTGTTTTGGTCCGGTGTTGGGGACGAAGAGTCCGCAACAAAGAATTGGGCAAAGTATCTAGCGCGGCTGTTCGATGACGCGAAGATTAAGAGCGGTCACAGGCGCAGTCACCGGCCGCGCGATACGTTCGCGGTCGATCTTCGACAGAACGGCGTGCCTCTTGAGGAAGTCTCTAAACTGCTCGGTCACGAATCCGTCAAAACTACGGAGCGCAGCTACAGCGCGTGGGTCAAGGGACGGCAAGACCGGCTTAATTCTCTAGTGGTTGGGACTTGGACTCAGCAAAAGTAAGCAGCTTCCTGAGATAGCAATCCGCATGGACTGGCTGTCCGTTATCGTCCGCCTTGTTGTTAGTACGAGAAACGGGTTGACCACGAATTGCGCATGGAAATACTGCTGGGGTGTTCATGGCCTGAGGTCCCTCGAAGTTGCCTGATCCTACGCTTATTTTACGTGCAACATCCCAGTAAATTTTCAATCGAGATGCGCCAGAATCTCACCTAAATAGGGGTGGAATCGGGCCTTAATGTCTACTAACCCTATCGTGTTTACTAACTTTCACTTTTTTTACTCCGTGCGGGTGCAAAAGGCCTAGCGGGCCTTAAGAATCAGTGACTTGGGGATTCAGTCTAGGCCGCGGCACTAACAAAGCGTACACAGTCGGCGATGGTAGCGGAACCTACGGCGGCATCATGGGTCTTTTGCCCGCGTTAATCGCAGCCGGTGGACGTTCGGTCCGCTTGGTCGCTGGAAACAGCAACAGCGGCAACGCTGGTGATACCAACCTCAACACGATCGGCACCGACGATTTCGATAACCTTATCGCGGCGTTAGATCCTGCTTACCGCCCCGATGCGATGTTTCAGACGAATCAGGCAACATTTCGACAAGGTTCGCATGTTGAAAGATAAGTATGGAAGACCTATCTGGCAAGTTTCCTTAGCCGTTGGGGTGCCGGACCAAATCTGTGGTTATAAGTACGACTATAACCAAGACCTTCCGAACATCGGTGCTGGTAATAACCCAATCATCTTCGGTAACTTCAAAAAGTACATCGTGCGCGATGTCTTGGGAATCGCCGCTGTGCGCTTCAATGAGCTGTACATGGTCAATCACCAAGTAGGCTTCGCCGCTTACCTCCGTACCTGGGGCCAGTTGCTTCAGGCCGGCTGAGGCCGCAACTGTCGGATCCCCATAGATATTGTCGATGACGGTGCTGGAGGAAACTTTACCGGTAGCTCCGAAAGCAAGCTGGATGCCGTTTTGAGCCGCGCCGCCGCTCGCAACCACGCCCGCGCCCTGAACATAACTTCCCGAGACGATCAGGGTCGTGCCGGCGTCATTCCCGGTGATTCCATTTTTGTTGGAATTGTGAACCGAACTGTTTTCGACGGTCAGAGAAGAAGTCTGACTTGCGGCAGTCTGCACATAGATGGATTCTCCAATCTGACAGCCGCCGAAACCGGAGTTGGGCACTTGATTACGAACCGCGACGTGATTCAGCGTGCCCGAGGCGTTCTGAAAAAGAATTCCCTGGATGTCAAGACCGCAACTGGAAACCCCGTTCCCCGTGCCATCAACCGTAAGATTGCTGATCGTCACCGGACCAGCAGCTCCGCGACGTTGCCGAAAGGGAATACCGCACGGGTCCGGTAGCGAAAATGGACTGGGTGAGAGCGGAAACTGAACTACAAAAAAATCGCCTCCGCATCAGGAGGCCGCGCCTATTTTCCCGACAACACGGTCGATCTCTCCGCCATCTACGACGACATGATGGGAAACCTGAAAGTACACTACGTGATTAAGTACCGCTCTTCCAATGATCTCGGCCCAAATACTCCCCGATCAGTGCGTGTCGCTCTCGTCGATCCCAAGACGGGCGACCCCTTGCGCGTCGTTGACGCGAACGGCAAGGCAATTTCCCCGAGCATGGTCGTGCAAGATAGCTATATCCCGTCCAAATCCTCAGGCGATAAATAGACAGTTTGCCGCGGGCGAACACCCTGAACTAATAAACACGCACACCACTATCCGAAGTATCTTTGTTGGCCTATTCTGCGCTCAAGTAGTCATCGATACGACATTCAAAATAGGTCTATAGCCTCGGGGCTAGGGCGCTGATACTTATGATAAATGAGTTTTTGGCGGCTTTTGGGACAATCGTGGTACTTTACCAATTGAAACTTTTCTAACTAAATTTGGGGTTTATACATTGAGTAAGGCGCCGAAAGTGTGCCTATACGCTAAATTATGGTGATGCGAGCGCAGATAAAGAATTTTGATAGGTTTAGCCCCAGCATGAAAACTGGGATTGCGGAAGCGGAAGTTGACGCTGCGCTCTCTGCGGAATCCCGCGCCGACTTACGACTCCGATATTTTTGCTACGCCACGCTGGTGGTAGTGCTGGTTATCTTCGCTATAGTGCGGATTCGTCTGCGTAATACTCCGTTGGAACGCGATGAAGGCGAGTATGCCTATGCCGGACAACTAATGTTACAGGGAGATCCTCCGTATCATTCGGCGTACAACATGAAGTTACCCGGCACTTACGCGGCCTACGCGGTCATGATGGCCGTGTTTGGGCAAACTGTGGCTGGTATTCGAATAGGAATGTTGGTAGTTCTTCTCGGGAACACGCTGCTGGTTTTTTTTCTCGGACGACGTCTGTTCGGAATTTTAGCTGGAACCGTGGCCGCCGCTTCCTACACGATTCTTGCGAACCGTCTGTGGACATTGTCGCTCGATGGCCACGCAACGCACTTCATTGTGCTCATGGCTCTGGCAGGAACACTAGTTCTTCTGGATGCAATTGAGACACAGAGGTCCCTAGCGCTTTTCGGCAGCGGTGTCTTTTTCGGGCTGGCTTTTTTAATGAAGCAGCACGGAATTCTGTTCGCTGTCTTTGGTTTCTTATTCTGGGCCTGGACAGCGTGGGTGCAAAGGGACAACTGGAGGAGGGTGATTTCGCAGGGCGGCATACTAGCAACCGGCATGATACTGCCCTATCTGTTGACTTGTTTCATTGCCTGGCATGAGGGCGTGTTCCGGCAATTCTGGTTTTGGACAGTTTCCTACGGCGCCCAGTATGAAAAGCTAGTTAAATATTCCGAGGCCTGGGAGACATTGAAGCGGTCGATGCACTTTTTCCTGTTCCCCCAAAAGATTTGGCTTACTGCGGGATTTGGATTGAGTGCAGTTTTCTGGAACGGGCGCGCCCGTGAACAGAAGGTATTCATACTCAGCTTTCTTTTGTTTTCCATTCTTACAGTCTGTCCGGGCTTGTACTTCAGACCGCACTATTTCCTGGTTATGTTACCGGCAGTGGCGCTACTGGCCGGACTTGGTATCGGCGCCGCTTATGAATATTTGCAGGAAAGAAAAAATTTGTCGAAAGTTGCGGCAATACCGATAGCATTGTTCGTTTTGATTTACATCTCTGGCCTGCGCGAGGAGAAGAGATATCTGTTTAGGATCGACCCTATTAACGTGAACCGCGAGATGTACGGGTGGGACGGATTTCCGGAAGCGGTTGCAGTGGGAGACTACGTTCGGGACCACACTTCGGCCAGTGATCGTATTGCAGTTTTTGGATCGGAACCTGAAATTTACTTCTATTCTCATCGGCGGTCCGCCACCGGATATATTTATATGTATCCGCTAATGGAGAATCAGAAGTTTGCGCTCCGAATGCAGAGCGAGATGATGCATGAAATCGAGAAAGCACAGCCGAAGGTCGTGGTTTTTGATGACGGGCCGTCGTGGGGATTGAATCCAGACTGGAATGCATCGGAACCACATATGAATCTTTTCACGTGGATTCGGGGTTATCTTGATGCGAATTATGATTTGATAGCGGAAGTCCCATTTGAAGGGTCGAAATTCCACCAGTGGGGTGCGCCGTGCAGATATTACATCTTCCAACGAAAGTAAGATTGGCTAAAAGACACTTAACTTCCAATCGATTGTGGAGCTCTACTAGGTGAATATCGATCAAAATTAGCGCTTTTCAGTTCAGACGATTGTCATCGCATATTAATTCGTGGAACTATGAGTAAGCGCAATCGAGATTTTCGAGTTTAAAAGAAAGGGTGTTACATCAACATGAAATTTGAAGTTGCAGAGCCGGAAGTTGAGATGTTATCGACTGAGTCGCGTGCCGACTTACGGCTCCGGTATTTCTGCTATGCCGTACTGGTAATAGTGTTGGTTGTTTTTTCCTTCATACGAATCCGGCTGCGAAACACACCATTGGAACGTGACGAGGGTGAATATGCCTACGCAGCACAATTAATGTTGCAGGGAGATCCTCCATATCATCTGGCCTACACCATGAAACTGCCCGGCACTTATGTGGCCTACGCCGTCATTATGGCGGTGTTTGGCCAAACCATACCCGCTATTCGGATAGGAATGCTGGTAATTCTTATCGCGAACACTGTGCTGGTATTTTTTCTGGGCCGGCAACTTTTCGGAATTTTAGCTGGGGCCGCCGCAGCCGCGTTCTACACAATTCTCGCGAACCGTCTGACGACATTGTCACTCGACGGCCACGCAACGCACTTTATTGTCTTAATGGTGCTGGCAGGGACGCTGCTGCTTTTGCGTGCAATCAAGACGCAGCGAATGCCCGCACTGTTCGGTAGCGGGTTATGTTTCGGGCTAGCTTTTTTGATGAAGCAACAGGGAATTGTCTTCGCGGTTTTCGGTTTTTTGTTCTGGCTCTACAGCGAGTGGAAACGAAGGGACAATTGGCGCGGGGTAATTTCGCAGGGCCGCGTGCTGGCCGCCGGCATGATACTGCCGTATCTGTTGACTTGTCTTATCGCGTGGTCCATGGGGGTTTTCCGGGAATTCTGGTTTTGGACAGTTTCGTACAGCGCCGAGTATGAGAGTCTAACTAGTTTGTCCTTTGTCTGGACGGCGTTTACTTACACCGTACCCTGGTTTCCACGTCCCATAAACATTTGGCTGGCTGCCGGATTTGGATTGACCGCGGTTTTCTGGAACCGCCGCGCCCGCCAACAGAAAGTACTCATACTCAGTTTTGCCTTGTTTTCCTTCCTTGCAGTTTGTCCCGGTTTTTACTTCAGGCCGCATTACTACCTGGTTATGTTGCCGGCAGTGGCGCTGTTGGCCGGACTTGCTATTAGCGCTACGTATGAATATTTGCAGGAAAGAAATGCTTCAGCGAAAATTACGTTGATACCGATAGCAATCTTTATTTTGATGTACTTTTCTGCCGTGTACGGCCAGAGGAAATATCTGTTTAAGATGAGTCCTCTACAGGTGAACCGAGAAATGCACGCGGCTCACGGGTTTCCGGAAGCGATAGCAGTTGCAGATTACGTTCGAAACCATTCTTCAAGTCAGGACCGTATTGCGGTAATCGGGTCGGAACCTGAAATTTACTTCTATTCCCATCGGCGGTCGGCTAGCGGATATATCTATACGTATCCGCTGATGGAGCAACAGAAATTTGCGTTCCGGATGCAGAGCGAGATGATGCATGAGATTGAGAACGCGCAGCCAAGGTTCGTGGTTTTCGTCGATAACTGGTGGTCGTGGGGATGGAACCCCGGCTGGGATGCTTCAGAACCACATATGAATATTTTCACGCAGATTCGTGACTATCTTGATTCGCATTATGATTTGATGGCAGAAGTTCCGATTAAAGGGTCGGCATACAACCTTTGGGGTGCACCATGCAGGTATTACATCTTCAAGCGAAAGTAAGCCACCGTATCGCCGACAGGCTCCTGCACAACTCAAGGCTGTTGCATCAAAGTACTACGATCACACATACGCGGTTTCGACCGAGGGGTCGCCAATTTTAGACCATGTCAATACCAGCCATCGCCCCATCTCCGAGCCTAACCGAGATATGAACGACAGCCGCTTTCACATCGGCCCTCCGCTCGCGGTCGCTGCAATTGCAGCGGCGCTCGGAACCCGATTCTTTTTGATGATTCGGAAATACTCCGTCAACATTTTCTTTATGGATCAGTGGGATTTCCTGAATGCATTTTTTCAACGGAAAACAAGCGTCTTAAATTTGTTTCGGTGGCAGCATGGGCCGCACCGTGAAGGAGTAGGCCTGCTTCCCGACAAGTTTCTTTACCCGCTTACTCATTGGGACGCGCGCGTCGATTCCTACCTGATCGGGAGCGCTATTTTTATCGCTATGCTGCTTGCGCTTCGTCTGAAGTACAAACTCTTCGGTTCGCTTTCCTATTCCGACGTGGCGATTCCACTGATCTTTCTCACTATGGCCCAACATGAGACATTGCTTGGCACCCCAAATCCCGCTCACAGCGGCTTCCCGCTGCTGATGATCATTATCTATTGCCTCGCTCTTCTCGTCGATAAACGGCTCCTTCGATATGCTCTCGTCTTGTTCTTGAATTTGCTTCTGATTTATACCGGATTCGGAATATTCATGGCCGCGGTCACCATAGGTTTCTTTTCCCTCGAATGTTATTGGAGCGCACGCCAAATCAAATCGGTTCCATTATCCCAGCCCTTAATTGGGCTCGTGCTTGCTGCAACTTCCCTGGCATCGTTCTTTGTGAATCTCCACTTCTGGCCTGCGGCCGATTGCTTTGAATTGCCGCACAACCATGCGCTGCATTATTTCCAATTTACGGGTCTGCTGTTCTCGGCGTTTGTGGTTCCAAGGCCCCCTGCACTTTCGACCGCAATGATCGACTTAGGAGCGGGAATTCTCCTGCTAATGGTCGCGGTACTCGTTTGGCATTTGCTTTTCCTGTTCAAAGCCCCTCTACCGGAGACGCACCTCATCGGCGGAGTACTCATCGGCTTTAGCCTTCTCTTCGCCGTGAATAACGCTGTCGGCCGTCAGTGCCTGGGACTAGAGCAAGCTTTTTCTTCGCGTTACAGCACTTTGCTGATTCCGGCGTTCTTAGGTATATATTTTTTTCTGCTTTCGCAATCCTGGTTCGGCATGCGGAATCTCGTTCTCGCCATATGGGTCATCCTGCTACTGCCTTCTTCGCTCGTCATTCCAGCGGTGGAGATCAACTGGTATTCCGCAGGCAAGAGGCAATGGGCTGACTGCTATAGACGTACGGAAGAGATACATAACTGTGACGAGGAAACACACTTTCCCATCTATCCTCCGTCCCTCGCAGCAACAACCCACTTACAGGATAAGCTTGACTATCTGAAGCAGAATCGTCTGAGCTTGTTTAAACATGCTGCGCCCAAATAATCTGGGGCGCGGCGTGTCATTTGGTTCTACCTGCTAATTGCTCTAATCGGGGGATGGTCAATGATGCTACTAGAAACGGCCGCTGGGAATGCCACTCTGCAACTTAGCGCTTCGTCATGTCTAGTGTCCAACCTGGATTGATTGGGATCGTCATCTTCGTTCCGGATGGCGCACTCTCGAACTCAGTGGCGTATTTTTTAAAATCGAGATCCTTGTATCCGGGATAGCTCCAGTCTCGATAAACGCCAATGGGCAACAGAAGCAACAGTGCCACCCCAAGATAGCAGATCTTTCGATGAGACTTGTCTACGGCAACCCACAGCAACGCAGCAAGAAACGCAAGCATCGGCAGGAAGTAGTAACGATTGCCGCATCCTGGAATGCACAGCCAGTCCCATTGGGTGCGGTCCGGCGGGCCGGCAAGGGGACGAGCGAGGCACAGTACAAACCCGCCGAAGGCAAACAGAATGAAAAGCTTCATCTCCAGAGGAGCGCGTCGAAGCGCATAGAAAATGAGAGCCAGGCCTAATGCGGTAGCTGTCACTTCAATAGCCGTCGGAGTATCCCCCCGGAAGAAATTGGAGCTCGTGTTCAGTCCCAGCAACGATGGGATGAATATCTGCCGCCCTAGGATGTCGACCAGACGGGCCGGAGTGGCGCCCAGCGGCGCCATCAAGCGTGTATGCCACAGCATGAGGGTGGTGATCACCTGAGTGACGGCACCGGGAACAAGTAGCGCAGCATTCCTCAGGGTCCAGGCATTCCGTCGCTTCCACCAGAGAGCCAAGGCCACGGGAAGGAGCACGAATCCCGTGGGGCCGTCGAGCGAAATCAGAACCAACACGATGCCGTCGAAGATACGCCATCCCCACCCAGTTGCGGGTCGAGCCAGCAACACCAGACAGGCGAGCAACGCCAGATGCCATTGGAGAGTCGTTATATTCGCATCGATTTCGTAAGTGTTGGGGAGAGCGAGATACACAAAACTCGCCAGCAACCGCACGCGGGTCGGTATGTGGGAGAAGCGCGACGAAAGAAATATGTTGACCGGCAAGATTTGCACTGCAATGGCACCCAGGTTCATTACAAGCGGAGCCAACGAAAACGGGACTAGCAGCGATGACAGAGCAATAAGCCGCGTCAGTGTGTGAAAATAGCTTGCCTGTGGCACCAGCAAGCTATGGATGCCAAGGTGGTAAGCGTCTCGAAACCACACCACTCCGTCCTCCGCGAAAAACTGGGCGTTGAGCACAGCGTCCGGACGGCGGGAGACGACGATCATAAAAGCAGCGAGGAAAGCGAATAATTGGAACGCGACCGCGTAGGCGCGTCCCGGCAGACCAGGGGCATCGAAGTGCGCGCTTGTCTTCGCCGAACCGCTGAATTCGCTCGGCGGGGCTTTTTCAGCATTCCCTGTAAGCATGTGCAAAAACCTCTGATCAAAAAAAGTGGACTGCAAGAGCTTCGCGAGGTGCTTATGACCTTATAATTTCGTTGAGCAATTTTCAGTGTACACAATGCGTTATTCTTTTTCGACGATCGGTCAGGGTATGCCTGACAGAAATGCTTCGGGACCGCATATGATTTAGCGGGAGAAGGCCAGAGGCAGGTAATAGCCCTTTGGGCCGCGCCACACAGGTATTACAATCTTTCGACGAAAGTAAGACGAAGTAACTCGGTGTAAGCTATTCCATTCCTAATTATGAGCAATCGTTGGTGTTATCGGAAATTACTCTGCTCTGTAACTCTGCTGTGGATGAGCTCCGAGATAGCCGGGGCTCAAATGGCAGGTACCCTAAAAACGGCTGAAACAAAATTGCGTTTTGAGGCCGGCCTGCATTCGCCAAAGTTGTCGGCTCTTCAGAATGGCACTGAGGTCTTGACTAACCGTGTGGATGAGACTCCCATCTCCGAGGTAGAAATTGGGGGAGACATGCGCTGGATCGAGTGGAACCTGAACGTTGCCGAGAGCCATGCGGATCAACATATCGTCAGCTTTGTATACGATGCCCCCTCGCCGCATCTGCGCCTCACGTGGCAGTGGGAAGTTCGCTCGCAACACGGGCCGATCGAACATCAGATTCGCATCGAAAACCGCGACTCTCGTGAAGTCTGGATACCGCTGCAAACCAGTTTCCCGTTCGACTGGCAGACGCCCACAGCCGATCAAATCGAGCAGTTCTACGTTGAAAAAGGCGCGGACACCCCGTCCGACATTGGAACTCATATCGTCCCGGTTCCTGACGGCTACAAATGGGAGGGCACTTCGAGCACCTATGCGCAGCCACGTCACGGAGAAGAGCGCGAGATTATTCCCTACTTGCTGGTCGAGCACCCGCTCGGAGTGCAAACCGGATGGTATGTCGGGATAGAGTTCAGCGGACGCACTCATTTGACGTTAGTCCGCAAGGGCGATTCTCTGCGCGGAGAAGTTGGGCTCAATCCTGACTTGGGTCAATTCCGCACGAGGTTGAAGCCGGGCGAAGTATTTGAGACACCGCGAATTTTTCTAGGGGCGAACACAGGCGGGCCGGACGCGGCTTCGAATGTGCTTCGGCGCTGGGTTCGAGAAGTGCTCACCAATCAGGAGGCATGGAAGGATCCGCATTATCCGCTAACCGTGAACAACAGTTGGGGCGGCGGGATGGTGGTAGACGAGGAGATTGCGAATCATATGATTCGCGATTCCGCCGCGCTGGGGCTGGAGATGTTTCATCTCGATGCCGGCTGGTTCCGTGGAGTGGGCGACTGGCAACCCGACCAAAAGAAATTTCCTCATGGTCTGCAACCCATTGCTGACCGGGCGCACGCGCAAGGACTGAAGTTTGGTCTTTGGGCAGACTGGACGCAGGCGGGGCTGGATAATGCGCCAGAGTCACTGAATGCTCGTGATTCCAAAACTCGCGGTTGGCTAACGACGGATTTGCCCGCTAGTTGGAAGCCCGAGGAGTTCAAGGGGCAACCCGTCGACATCGGAGATCCGCCTGCGAAGGCGTGGGCGATGCGCGAGACTGAGCGTATGGTGAGCGATTACAAACTAGATATGCTGGAACATGATGGGTATCTGGTGGCCCAGGGTTGCGATGCGTCCGACCACCCGCACGCGCCGCCTGATCCGCTAAACAAATGCATCTATCGTGACGCTGGATACGTGTTCGAGCGAAGTTCGAATTCCACGGATGTCAGCTACCATGCGGTTCGCGCCTACTACGACATTCAGGCTAATCTGCGCCAAAAGCATCCGGGATTGCTGCTTGAAATTTGCAACGATGGTGGCCGAATGGTGGATTTTGGCAGCGCCGCCCACGGCGACTATTTCTCTATCACGGATACATACGACCCGCTTTCGAATCGCCGCGCTTTCTACGACGCCAGCTTCGTATTGCCAACTGCGATGCTTGAGGCGTATGTCGAAAACTGGCCAGAGGGGGCAAAAAATCCTCCTATGGAATATTTTCGCTATATGCTGCGAAGCGGCATGATGGGCTGGCTCAGCATTATGATCGACACCACGGCATGGAATGCCGATCATCACAAGGTTGCGAAAGAGGAGATTGAGCTGTATAAGTCACACTTGCGTCCGCTTATTCGCGACGCCGATCTCTATCACATCTCGCAACGCCCCGATGGTGTGAATTGGGATGGCATGGAGTATTTTGATCCGAAGACGCGGCGCGGCGTCCTCTATGCCTTTCGCGGCGCTGCCCCAACTGAAGTCAGGCACCGATTCGTGCTTCGTGGTGTCGATGCGACTTCCCGCTACCAGATCCGTTTCCACGACCATTCTTCCGCCGACATCGTTGTCGACGGCGACAAACTTTTGACCTCCGGCATTATGGTTCAGCTTCCTGCCTCAAACAGTTCCGAAATAATTTTATTTGAGGCGATGCCCGAACCATTAAAGTCCTTGGGCCGCTGACCAGTTGTGTCTGCAGTGGTTGGAGTGGCGATAAAATTCATCCTAGCCCGGGTAGGTGGCAAGCCGTTCCAAACTTCGCTGGGGTTCAAATGAAAGTAACTGTTTTCTGTTTTTACGCATACCTTCTATTCGCCCTTTCATGTTGGGCCCAAGAACAGCATTTTGAGGGAACTTGGCAGACGTCTGTGCGGGGCTCTGCTTTGCTGGCACATGCAAAGCCGGTGCGATATGTCATTCATCTCTCAAAAACAAACGGGATAATCACTGGCACAATGGACACTCCCGACCATTTCGAGTTTGCCGATGAATTGGACTCTCTAGTTTTTGACAATCCACATTTGAAATTTCGTGCTGGCCCTGCATTTTTCGAGGGCACTCTTTCCGCTGACTCCCAATCCATTGCGGGGACTTGGTCGCTTGGAGCGGAGAAGCAAAATGTAACCTGGCAGCACGCAACTTCCACGCATGAAAATCGCATGGAAACAGTTGCATTGACCCTGCGATCTCTCATGCATCTTCCGGCGGAAGAATGGAAATGTACCCGTCCACCCATTTGAAATTGTTTCGATCCGCGTCAGCTACCCGCAGCAAGCGGCTCTGCACTGAGTACTGCGAATAGCGGGGAAACGTGAGTATAAGCGAAGATAATTCCTGCTTGCTTCGCGCCATGCCTTGCCGTGGTGCCGATGAAATGCGTATTGTTACCATGTGAAATTTTCCCGCTGTAGTGGAATACTGCTTCACTTTACTTCCTTGCCGGGCAAGTTTGGGGTAGGCGACTTAGGGCCCCCAGCCTATGAGTTCGCTGACTTTCTTAGCAACGCCGGTTCGAAACTGTGGCAGGTGCTGCCGATAAATCCTACGGGTTATGGCGACTCTCCATATCAGTGTTTTTCTGCGTTTGCTGGCAATCCAATTTTGTTGAGCCTCGAACGTTTGCGTGATCAAGGCCTGCTTCAGGAATCGGAATTAGCTCGGGCGCCATCTTTTCGAGAGGACTGTGTCGAGTATGGGCCAGTGATTGAGTTCAAGATGGCCGCCTTGCGCCGGGCGGCGAAAGTTTTTTTCTCCGACGCTTCCGGCACAGATCGGGCACTCTTTCACCGCTTTTGTGAAAGCGAAAAGAAGTGGCTCGACGACTACGCGCTCTTCATGGCTT
>Ga0209332_1000193_pt1 | contig 15922 bp, 11 predicted proteins | sample BlaSpr_A8_OM3_M1_FD_187974 | JGI IMG/M metagenome (GOLD analysis project Ga0209332, IMG submission 187974) | Forest soil microbial communities from Thunder Bay, Ontario, Canada - Black Spruce, Ontario site 2_A8_OM3_M1 (SPAdes) (version 2) | ecosystem: Environmental > Terrestrial > Soil > Boreal...
CGAATAGATGCGCGTCAGGCCGGCCATATCGAGCGCGTCAGTCACCACGACGCCCTTGAAGCCCATATCTTCTTTTAGCAGGCCGGTCACAATCGCCCTTGAGGTTGTGGCAACACGGTTAGGCTCGGAATCGAGGGCGAGGACGGTGACGTGCGCCACCATCACAGCATCGACTCCCGCGGCAATGGCGCGCGTAAACGGCGGCAGTTCGACGGCATTGAGCCTCGCCCGATCGCCCGCCACCTGAGCAAGGCCAAGATGAGAATCCGTAGCGGTGTCCCCATGCCCCGGAAAATGCTTGGCCGTCACAAGCATGCCGCCTTCGTGCGCGCCCTTGATATACGACGCCACAAAATCGCCTACCTGCTTTGGATCTTCACCGAACGAGCGAATGTTGATGACAGGGTTTGCGGGATTGGAATTCACGTCCGCGTCTGGAAAGAAATTCCAATGCACTCCAATGGAGCGCGCTTCAAGGGCGCTAATACGGCCAAAAGCCTCGGCATTTTCTGCGTTACCCGTCGCTGCAAGAGCCATGGCGTGAGGAAAAACGGTAGTCCCGTTGAGGCGCATGGAAACGCCGCGCTCAAAATCGGCTGCGACTAGCAGCGGAAGCTTCGACGATTTCTGCAACCGGTTCAGCAATTCTGCGGCAACGTAAGGCTGGCTTCGAAGCAGCACCGGACCATCCACCGGTACGCTCATCACCAGCGACCCAATGTGATATTTGCGAATGCTGTCACGCATCTGCATGAAAATTGGATCGGCCTCGTTGAAGAATTGCACTCGAACTGAGATGGAAAAGAGTTGCCCGACCCTTTCTTCCGTCGACATCTTTCGGAGAGTCTTATCCGCCCACTTCTTGCCCGCCTTGTCCAAGTGGATGGAACGGGCCTGCAGATAACGATCTCTGCCTTTGTCGCTGTCTTTAGCCAGACAGAACGTTGCCGAGCCAAGATTAGCAAGCAGCACGAATAGGATCAGCGGTTGTCGCAGCATGCAATTCACAATAGCAAAAATGCGGAGGACCGTCGTGCAAATGCTATTCGGATTGCAAATAGCGTGCGGTCCCGCTGAACAGCCGAGTCAACCGTTCCTACACATTTTAAAATTCCTGTTCGATGGCTGCGATTGCTTTCTCCTGAATCGCGGTATCATCGCCAGACCCTGCGAGCCAACGTACCTGTGGCTCACGCCGAAACCAGGTCATTTGGCGTTTGGCATAATTGCGATGTGCTTGCTGAGCCGTTGCGATTGCCGCCTCGCGACTTAGTTCGCCTCGCAAGAATTGCATTGCCTGCCTGTATCCCAGCGATGAAAGCGGCCGCGCTTGTTCGCCATATTTTTCGAGAAGATGTTTTGTCTCCTCAATCAATCCGTCGTCGAACATTTTCGCGGCACGCTGATTAATGCGCGCGTAAAGAGCTTCGCGATCGGGATTGAGGCCAAGACGAAGGATGCGGAACCCCTTCAGTGCGTCCCGGCCACTCTTCCAAAGTTCAGTCATTGGACGCCGCGCCGCCAGGCACACTTCGATCGCCCGAATCACCTTGGGTAGATCATTGGCGTGAATGCGTTTCGCGGCCGAAGGATCGAGCCGCTGAAGGATCCGGCGCAAATATTCCGGCCCGCGCTTCGTAGATCGACTGCGCAATTTGTTTCTAAGCTCTTCGGAGCTCTGCGGGCCCGGAAAAAGCCCTTGCACGAGAGCACGAAGATAGAGCCCGGTACCCCCGCTAACAATCGGCAAGCATTTCGGCCGCCCTGGTTCTCCAGCAGCGATTTCACGACGTGTCATCTCGCGCAGCAAATAACGTGCCTGGCGCGCATATTCGCCCGCACTCACACCCGCAAGCGGGTCGACGCAATCCACCAAGTGATGTCGTATTTCGGAGCGCTCGGCAGCGCTGGGCTTCGCCGTGCCGATTTCAAACTCACGGTACATGGCCACCGAATCACAGTTGACAATCTCTCCGTGAAAACGCCGTGCGATGGCCAGCGAAAGAGCGGTCTTGCCACTCGCCGTCGGACCAAGCACTATGACGATTAGAGGCGCGCGTTCCCCCAGATCGTCACTGACAATGTTGGGCACACGGGGCAAAGTCAGCGGGCGCTCCACGGAATGAATCGCCAGTAACGAATTACAGTGAGAACAAGCAGCAAGATCGCCATGATCAGCAGGCCGAGGGCTTCTGCGGCGTAGGCAGAACGCCGGTGCTCATGAGGATTCGATTCCGCTTTCTTGGCCAGACCGGGCACGCGAATATTGTAGTTCTTTATTCCCCCTGACCGCTGATTTCCTGGCCCTCATCCAGTGGCTATCCAGAAACCGTCAACATCAGAATTGGAACCTTACAGTCACTGATCGCCGTGTGGAATAGATAAGTCGCGGCAAACCGTTGTGACACGACCCCTGTTGCGTCAATCATGGCGAGTGGGTCCCAACTGCCCGGCATTCCCTCTACGCGTGCCTTGCTCGGACCCGAGACTTGAGGATCAGTCTTGCGACAGCTTGCCGAGTCACCAGGAAAATCAATGTACAAAGTCAACCCAAGATATTTCACCGCCTCACGGAATCCCTCTCGCGAATGAATATTGCACTTATCCATGGGATCGTCTGTCTGTGCGGGTTCGATCGCAAATCGTATTGACGGAGTCTCAACTTGGAGAAGCATTGGGTTGAAGCTTCCTGAATCCGGAGATCCTGCTAGCGAGAAGCCGCTGAGAGTCCCCACCGTGTAGAGCAACGATACTGCCGTAACGTAATCCTGTTCCGTCGAAGCATCGGGCGGATAAATTGCGCCAACGCGACTGCGAGCCCTTCTCTCGGCAAAATACGCTTCCGGTTTGGGAACTCGAATCACGTAACGTCCGGTCTTATCATCGATCGCGTGTTGCAGGTTCACGGCGCTGATTTTTGTCTGGGCGAAGCTCGCGTCTAACGCTGAAGTTGCCGCGGCGCCATGGGCTGGAACCGAAAGCTCATAAGTGCCCGCCCCCAGCGTCGATTCATTCGACGCAGCGACGTACAGGTCCCGGTGGTGTTTTGTTTTCGGCGCGAGCGCCAAAATTGTGTTGGGATCTTTCGGGTCACTGACCAGCGCCCACGGTCCCTCGAAGACTACGAAAACTTTTTGCAGGTTTGCAGACTGGGGTTCCGCAGCGGACGGGGTTGGCGATGGTTGAGTTCCCTGGCAACTAATGATTGAAAACGCCGCCATCAAAGTGCCTGCGAACGCAGCGCGCTTGCGAAAAGAACTATGAACTTTCATGGGGTCTCCTTCTCCTTATGAATTAAAGCATTAGGGCCGTCCATACGCTGCAAACGCCGACCAGTAATAAGGGTGAGATGTCCTTGGGTTCGCCAGCATCTTTCGCTCCGTCTGCCGGAGCGCCTCCGAAACAGGCTGGCCGGAGAGAGTATTATGATAAAAATCTTCCACAAAACTTCGCGTCTCGGCCGAATCCACTGCCCATCGGCTCGCGACTACATGCGGCACACCCGCACGCAAGAATGAACCCGTGACGTTGTTAAAGCCGCTGGATCCGCCGCTTCCTGACGCAGTGCCGCACGCTGAGAGCACCGCTAACTGCAACCTTTTCAGATCGAGTTTCCGGACGGTGGAGGCATCCAACAGGCTGGCCAGCACCTTTTCTCCGTTGAGCATTAACCCTGTCCTTCCGGGAGCGGAGACGGAATGTCCCGCAAAATGGAAAACGCCTGCTTCGGGCAGTTCATGGCGCACAGCGCCAAGCGTCGCCTCCGAACCTTTCAAAATTCGCGCGGCGTGAAAATCTCTACCCACGATATCCGCTTCCGCGGCAACATCCGGCAGTGGTATTAGACCATCAGCGCGAGAAGAAGCGGTGCTGGCAACCACGAGCGCAGGCAGTTCCGATACAGTGCCGCTATCGCTGCGTAAGCTCGCCTCTGCTTCTTGACCGAGAGAATGAATCACTGCCGCACGTTCAATCAAATAATGATGATTTGAATCAATCAGGGCTTCGAGGGGTACGGCGGCAAGCCATCCTTCAGCCTCAATGACCAATGCGCGGCCCGGCACGAGCCGCGCTTCCACCGGCGCGATCAACGCTTCGTAAAGACTGCGACCATCGCGATGCATCGCAATCAACTCCGACGTCGGATCCGATGCCAAATCGCGAAAGCGCTGCACTAACTCCTTCAAATCGTCGGTGGATTCCTTCGTCCAGCTGACATTGATGCCGCGATCGTCATAGATCCAGATCGCCAAGCCATCCGGCAGCACGGCGTAAGTAAGCACTGTCTCTTTCGTCATGAGCGGGATGCGGGACTCAATCAAAGACGCATGCGGCTGAGTCAGATCTCGTCCCGCTGCATTGTCGGATAGATTCGAACGCGCCCCGCTTTCTAACCGTTCCGGGGCTCCTAGGTACCGCTGATATGTTTCGAGCGCATCCCGCGATCGACTTTGTACTAATTCTGCTTCCGCCAGCCCGAGATATACGGCAGCGGTATTCCTGCTCCAGTTGATTCTTTCTTCTTCCGAATGGATCGAAGCCAGGCTTTGGTCCGCAAGCGCGATCGCTGGTCGAAATGCCTGTTCCGCCTCCCTGTAGTGACCGCTTCTAAGCTCTACTTCACCCAACGTGGAGTAAAACATCTGCGCCATATAATTATCCGAGAGTCGCCGTATCTCACTCTGGACCCGAATAAGCCCCGCCAAAGCTGCGTCAAATGAATTGTGACGCGCCTCAAACTGAGCTGTTCGAATTTCTTGCTCGATGCGATGAGTGCGCGTCGCCTCGGTTTGCGGGGCCGCAGCATAAAGACGAGATGCTTCGGAATACTGTTGTCCCGCCATTCGTGGCTGTTCGGCCGCTACCGCTGCGTTCGCCATCATGCTATGCGCTTCGGCGCGCAGCAGCAGATCCTCATCGCCGTCGACCAACCCAATGGCTTCGCGCCAATTCGCTAACTGAAGATGTGGCTGCCCCGCAGCTTCGGCAGCAAATGCCAAATCATCGTAAAGGTTGTAACCACGCATTGCCGGCAAGTGTCCGGACCAAAAACTACGCAGCCCGTCATCGGCCAGATTCAAGGCGCGGATTTGATCGCCACTCGCAAAATTGCCATCTATCCCAAAACCCACTGCTCGCAGATAAAGCGCTTCGTATCTTGCCCGCTTCGCCTTCGCCATGGCTTCAGCCGAGGCCTTTTCGTCGGCGCCCACATCGCCCATCAGAGCGGAGCAAACTCCTTTTTCAAGGCCCAGTTGAATTTGCAACCAAGGGTATGAGTAGTGTTCTGCCTCGGCGAGCGCGCCCGTTGCTTCCGCCCGGCAACGCCCGCTGTTCCGTTCCATTTGCGCGCCGAAAGACCATTCAAATCTCGCGCGAAGCACGCCAGCCGCGTTTCCTTCATTACTGAAGAAACGCTCCGCAAACTCGGCTTGCTGATGGGAAATGTTATAGGCGCCTTCATCGTTAGCCTTGACGGCCCGTGCCAGCGCTCCTACAGCGTGTGGAAAATTCGGTGACTGGGTGCCCCGAAGTACATCAACTAACCAGCGATCGAAATGTCGTTCTTGAGCGAGTTGCGCCAAAAAAAAAAGCGCCTTGGAGGCGTCAGGATTCGGCTTTCCCACTTCAGGAAAAGCCAGTGACAACCACGAGCGCACTGCCTCATGCAAATATTCATCGATGCGCTCATCCATTTCGGAGGCAATACTTGAACTCGCATCCAGCCCAGCCACACGCGCAGGGGAAAGCAGCGGGTTTGCTTTGCTGCCATGCTGCTTCAACATTTCCCGGACCGCATTGGCGCGGTTGCGCGCTTCTTCGGACCACTGCGAGGAGGGATCTTCGCGCAAGTAATGTTCCCAATCATCAAGCGCTTGCTGATAAAGGAATTGATGCTCGGCCACGATGGCTCGATTAAACAGCACTACCGCGTCATTCGGACTTACCTTAAGCGCTTGGCTCAGCAACTCGTAGGCAGCTCCGAGATCATCCTTACGATCTTCCTGCTCGGCTCGCTGAAAGTAGGCTGTCGCAATGTCGGTCAATAGCACAGGCGAATGTGGATCTAATTCCAAAGCGCGGCGCAAAGACTCCACCGCCGCATCGTACTTCCCTTCCAGTACATCCGCTTGCGCTTTCGCCCGCAGCCATGCTGGATCTGCAGGATGCGATTGTAACTGTGCTGAAATTATCGCTTCTGCTTTTAAAAGTGCAGGAGGGCGGTTACTGAAAGAAGCTTCCACTCCACGGGAGATGCGCAGGGGCGCATAATCCGCTCCCTGGATCCTGAGCTCCAGCGTGCGCTTTTCAGTGTAAGCACGGGCAAGAAGTTTATCCGCTGCGGCAGGCTGGTTTAAATGAGTTACACTCCACCATCCCGCCACAAATAATGCCAATGCAGACAAAGCCACTGCGGAGAGTTGCGGAACGGATAACCACCGCCATCTCAACTTTTGTAATTTAGAAATTGAGACCCCGGCGATTCGTTGCGCCAGTCGGCGTTGCCACTCCGGATTCGCGCTTTCGAGGTTTGCAATGGCCTTTCGCTCCGCCTCAGACCACTCCATACTGAGACCGGTCAATTCAGATACAGCCCAGTGAAGCAATGGACCACATAAGTCACAACGGCTGGCATGTTCGATGTAGATCAAAGTCTGGTCGGGAGGGGTCAGACCGCCGGCGATCTGACGCCATAAGGATGAATCTGGGCAGCCGCCATCGCGTAACGGCACGCTGGTTGGCTGCATTGTTTTCAGTCGGCGATCCATAAATACCAGCTCTTGAAATTGTTCGCGGCAAGTCATACATGCGGCTAGATGGGGGTGAGCCTCCGTTGCCTCCGTCGAGTGGGCGCGCTGCCGGGATTCCTCTAACAGCCGTCCCAGTTCCTGCGCTCCAATATGGCCCTGGAGATTCCCTTCCAAAGTAACTCCCCACGTCCTACTTATTAGAACGATTTTGCCGCTTCAAAACCTTCACTTCGCGGTGCGGCTCAGAACCGAGTACATGACTTCGAATCATAATTGTCAGACGCAATAGCACGCTCTCCACTCCTTCGGTAGTCAACTCAACCGAAGGAATAGCTGCAATCTCACGCGCCGTGAAACCTTGCCGGTGACGAAGCCAAAAAATCGCACATTTTCTTTCCTGATCTTTGCCTGCCGTCACCCGTCTCAGAACATCGTCGATCTGCTCAAGCTGAAGACGATGGGCTAGTCCTCGGAAGCCATCGTCGCTGGCCAAAGTTGACTCTATATTGATTGGGTCTGCGACCGTCTTTGCAGCACCGCGCTTGGTGGCCAAGGCCGACTTGAAATGGTCGTGCACAACATTCGCCGCTACCACTTTCAGAAATCCGAAAATAGAATCTTGCTGCCGGGGCTGGAATGAACGCAGCAACTGGCAATCGTTTTCGCAAAGCTTGAGATAGGTATCCTGGATGAGGTCGTCTATTTGCGACCGGGATAACTCGCCCCAACCCTGAGCGGTTCTCAATACAGCCCCGGCAATTACCGTGCGAAAACGTCGGACGAACTCCAACCAGGCGTTCTCGTCCTTTGAGAAAGCGCAGGTTTTCACGAGTTCTTCCGACGGGTATCGCAGGTAGCTCATTACAGAGTTACTCCAAGTCGGGTGGGATTTTACAACACTATTGGTGGAAATAAGATCAAGATTTGTGGGATTTGCCAGTGCTAAATCTATGCCAGAAGCTTCGCGGCTTCCTTCGCGTAATAAGTCAAGATAATGCTCGCTCCGGCGCGCCGAATAGAGAGCAGCGATTCCATCATTACCCGCTCCCGGTCAATCCATTGGTTGCGGGCGGCCGCTTCAATCATGGCGTACTCTCCAGAGACTTGATAGGCCGCCAAAGGCAGCTCAAACCGGTCGCGTGCGGCAGCAATTACATCAAGATATGGCATGGCGGGTTTCACCATGATCATGTCCGCGCCCTCTTCTATATCCAACTCAATCTCCCGCATCGCTTCGCGAATGTTCCCCGGATCCATTTGATAGGAACGCCGATCCCCAAATTGAGGCGCCGAATCCGCCGCCTCCCGGAAAGGGCCGTAGAAGCCCGAAGAGAACTTCGCTGCATAGGAAAGAATAGGGGTATTCTCAAAACCAGCCTGATCCAGCGCACTGCGGATCGCGCCCACCCGGCCATCCATCATGTCTGAGGGAGCGATAATATCGACTCCTGATCGCGCCAGCGAAACCGACGTCCGAGCAAGCAGTTCTAAACTAGCGTCATTTATGATCTCGTACTCGCTGATTGCCGGCGGAGCCGCGGCGGCCGCACCCAGCGATTGCCGCTCCGCTTTCACAATGCCGCAATGCCCGTGCGACATGTATTCGCAGAGGCAAACGTCACCCATTACCAGCAAACCAGGCACTTCGCTCTTAATTGCGCGTGCTGCGCGCTGCACGATACCGTCCTCTGCCCACGCGCCCGTCGCCACCTCATCCTTCTTCTCCGGCAATCCGAAGAGAATGACCGACAACACTCCGAGGGCGCGGGTGGCGCGCGCTTCCTTCACAGCCTCATCTACCGAAAGGTTGAACACGCCAGGCATCGAGCTTATTGCTTTTCTGACTCCGTTCCCGGGGCATATGAAGAGCGGATAAACGAAGGATTCCGGAGTAAGCCTGGTTTCGCGAACCAGCGTTCGCAAGCTTTCAGTGCGCCGTAAACGACGCAAACGATTGGCGGGGAATGCCATAACACGCCATTCTAGCAGTTGCCGCAGTACCTGTAACTGTTCAATCCGTCACTCCTTATCGTGACCACCATCACATCCGAAGTCTTTTGCCCTGCTTGGATGAACTCGCCTTCGAATAACGTGCTGTTAGTCGCAAGGTTACTCCGGTAACCGGAGGTAACCAGACCGTGATCTAAACTTCTGAGCGCGAACATCATATGATTCAAGGAAGTGTCTAAGTTGCAAATCTCGGCGCTCCGCTTTGGAGTTGGGCTGCTGGTGTGCTTTGCGCTGGCTCCGATACTGTACCCCAACCCTCATTTCCATTCGGCGGTTGGTGACTTAGTTCCATTTTTCATAATCACGGCTGCCTTTATACTCTCCGCAAAAAATGCCGCCAATAGCCGAGGCCATAAGCGCTTGTTTTGGAGCCTTATAACAGCGGGCATGGCCATGTGGTGCTTTAATCAGGCGTGCTGGGTCTACTTTGAGGTCTTGGTTCGCCAGCCCGTGCCAGAGCCATTTCAGGGGGATATCGTGCTCTTCATGCACGTCGTCCCGATCACGGCGGCGGTCGCCATTCGGCCCCATCAGGCTGACGAGCGCGAAGGAATGTTGCCCAGCGCACTCAACGTCTTCATCTTGTTGGTGTGGTGGCTCGTGGTTTACGCGTTTTTCGTCTTCCCGGAGGAATATCTTGCCGTAAACGTTGGGGTTTACAGCCCGCGATGGGACTTCCTGTATCTCGTGGAAGGAGCCATATTAATTGCGTTGTCCGCGTCGGCATATTTCACCTCTACTGGATTATGGCGAGAACTCTATCGCGATATCTTGATCGCCTCCACTCTCTACACCCTGTCTTCGGAGGCGATGAATTCTGCCATTGCTCGAGGCGCCTATAAGAGCGGCGGCATTTACGACCTTCCATTCCTCGTTGCCACGATGGGATTTCTCTGGGTCGCGATTGCCGGACGGTATCGTCTCCGCGGCATTCCCATGATGCCCGCACTGCAGCGTTCAAAGCACTCAGTGGCTCCGCTGCTGACGCAAATCGCTTTGCTCTCTTTACCCGTCATGGCGTACTGGGCACTCTTCCTGGCTCAGGACGATCCTTACCTGCGCCGCGTCCGCTTTGCCGTGGCTATCGTTGGCATTGCGGTTCTGGCCTTTCTCATATTTCTCAAGCAATATTTGCTGGATCAGCGATTACTGCATTTGCTCAGGCACTCGCGCAAGAGTTTCGATAACTTGCAAAGACTACAGGGAAGAGTAATCCAGCAAGCGAAACTGGCTTCTCTCGGCGAACTGGTCGCCCTCGCAGCCGGCGAACTCGAATTCCCACTCTCGTCAATCTTGAGCGAATCGGAACAGATGGCGGCCAGCCACAATCTCACCCGCGAACAACTTTCCACCGCCCAGAAGATTGGCCAGCAAGCGCGCCGCACGCGAGAACTGATCATCGATCTGCTCAGCTTCTCTCAACAAACTCCAGGCGAAAAAAGCCCTTTGGATTTGAAGTCTCTCTTGCAGCGCGCAGTGCAAATGGAAGGATTCAAACTGCAGAACAAAAGTATTACCCTATCCGTCGAAGCCACAGACCCGGTGCCGACTGTTCTCGGCAATGCCAATCAACTGCTCCAGGCCTTTCTTCAGATCGTGGAGAACGCGGTCGACGCCTTGCAGGAAATGGGATCTGGGCGTCTCCAGGTTTCTCTTTGGAGCGAAGCCGGTGAGGTGATCGTGCAGTTCGCGGACACCGGACCTGGCATGCGTGATCCCGAGCGCGTCTTCGATCCTTTTTACACGACCAAGCCCGTGGGCAAAGGCACTGGTCTCGGACTCAGCGCTACGTACGGTGTGATCCAGGATCACAAAGGCCAAATCTCCTGCTACAACAGGCCGGAGGGCGGAGCAGCATTCGAAATCCGGCTCCCTGTCTTCCAGACGAATAACGCCATAGCGGGAGCCGCTGGAGCCTAGGTAAATTCGTGCCCGCCGGCTCCTACCCGCCGCTCGACACGATTGCATCCGCCACGCGTGCCACATCCACAGCGCAGCGCACGTCGTGCGTCCGAATAATATGTGCTCCTTTAAGAATCAAAGCAGTTTCGGCGGCTAAGGTTCCATTGAGACGCTCTGAGACTTCAGCATCTTTGCCCTTATCGTTACTATTCGAATCTCTCGCCAGCATTCGCCCAATAAACGCCTTGCGCGATACTCCTACTAGCAGCGGGAATCCCATTTGTTGCAGTTCGCCGAAATGTGCAAGCAGCGGGAAATTTTCTTCGAAACGTTTCCCAAATCCAAAACCCGGATCCAGCACCAACCGATCCCGCTTGATGCCAGCGAGCGTCGCCGTTTCGGCCCACTGGCGCAACTCACGCTTGACCATCAGCACGGGATCACCGATCGGCGGCAGCGATTTCCAGTCCTCTGGACGGCCGCGGCTGTGCATGAGCACAGCTCCTACATTTAATTCGGCCAGCGTTTTCGCCATCTTGGGATCCCAGCGAAAACCGCTGACATCATTTACCACCTCCGCACCCGCCTCCACTGCGGCCCTGGCGACACCGGCCTTATAAGTATCGATGCTTATGATTGCTTGGGGGCGCCGGCGTTTCAGATCACGTATCACCGGAAGCACCCGGTGCCGCTCTTCTTCTTCGGATACCGGCTTCATCGCAGCAGTTTCCAATTGCGGCGCAGCATCGCGTGTCGTTGAATCGACCTTAGAATCGACCTTAGGCGTATTATTCGGCGACGAGACTGATGTTCCAGGGCGCGTCGATTCTCCGCCGATATCAACTATTGAGGCGCCATCATCCAGCAACTGTATGGCGTGTGTAACAGCCTTTTCGGCGTCGACAAACAGCCCGCCATCCGAAAACGAATCGGGAGTTACATTGACGATGCCCATGATTAGGGTGCGACGCCCTAACTCAAGCATCCGTGACCCTAACTTCCACTGAAAGACCGCCCGCATATGCCCGCTATTCTAGAACGAGCCCGCGGTTTCCAGTGCAGTAACAATCCATGTCATGAGTTTTGTCACGAGTTTCGCGATCTAAGTTGACGTTCGCTGGGACGCTGCCAACGCGTCGCTAATCCGCGCCAGTCCGCCGCGCACCGTCTCCGTAGCTCCGCCGAGTCCGATCCGAAAATGCTGTGGTTGCTCAAAAAAATCTCCCGGCACTACGCTGGTCTCGAACTTGTCTCGCAACATCGCCACAAATCCACAGGCATCGCCCGTCCGAAGCCGCGGAAAAACCGTCGTGCCGTACCGGCTCGGCTCACAAATCAGGCTCGCTTGCTTCGCGAGAAATTCGTTCACCAGAAGGCGATTAGTTTCAAGTAACACGCGGGCGCGATCTCGCACACGATCAAGATTGTCGAGAGCAACTACTGCAAGCATCTCGGCTGGATGCACCGGACTGCCGTACGTAAAATCGACAATCTGCCACATGCGTTGCACCAGTTCCGGTTGCGCAAGAATCCATCCGCAGCGGATCCCGCTCAGACCATAGGCTTTGGTCAGGCTGCTGGTCACAATGAAATTCGCGCCCAGATGAAACGCAGAACGCCACAACTGATTAAATAAGGTTTCGAGATAGACCTCGTCGACCAGAACTCTCGCTCCAACTTTGGCTGCCATCTCCCCTATCTGAATCATCGTGTTCTCATCAGTCAGGGCGGAACTGGGATTATGGAGATTGCAAAGAATTACAAGACGCGTTTTCGGAGTCAGCTTGCGCTCGAATTCTCCCAGACCGATCTTAAATCCCTTCTCCGCAAGACGTTCGAAGCGAGATACTCTGGCGCCAATATGATCGAGAATAGTCAACAGCGGATCGTAAGTTGGTCGCTCAATCAGTACCTCATCACCCGGGTGCCCCAGCGCTGTCAGTGCCACGAAGTTCGCCATCGATGTACCCAGGGTGTAGACGACACAATCCTCCGCCACGCCTGCTTTTGCCGCCAGGCGCTGCATCAGCGGCGGATAACCATAAGGCCCCGTTCCCCCGATTTCGATGTCTTCGATACGCACCGGCAACTCAGCCAGCAGATAATCCATCACTCCGCTCGCCGCTAAATTGAAACGCGCGTTCGAGCGCAATTTAGCCCATGCCAGATAGCTTGAAACGGCCTCCGACCGTGATGCAACCATGTGTAGCTCCCCTGATTGAAAAATGCGTTTCTCGAAATATGAAGCTATTCCAGTTACGAATCGGCCGATCGCGCTTGTGATCGCCGGCTCCAGAACCAGTACACTGGAATGCCCGCCAGCAGCAGAGCGAAACCAATAAGGCTGTTCTCAGGATAGCGGTACACCGTATTTGCAACGACCCACCAGCATATCGCCACGAATATCGCAGTGCTCACCGGGTGCCCGGGAATACGATAGCCATCGCTCGCATTCATATCGCCGCTTGCGGCGCGTCTTCGAAAAACAAAGATTGTGGTCGCCGTAAGGCCAAAAAATAAAAAATCCATGGCGATAACGTAATTCAATATCTGTTCATAGCGTCCCGTTAGCGCGATCACGATAGTCCACACGCTTTGCAGAACGATGGCCACCACCGGAACTCTCGTGCGCGGGTCGAGCCATGCCACGGCACGGAAAAACAAGCCATCGTCAGCCATCGCAAAATAGACCCGAGGTGCGGTCAAAATCGACTGGCTTAAAAAACCCAAAGTCGAGATCGCAATCGCCGCCGCAATGAACGTCGCGCCGCGCTGCCCGAGTGCCATCCGCATCACAGCGGTGGCGGGCGTCGTGGTTGCAGCTAATCCTTCCGGCCCCAGCGCACGAAGACATACCCAGTTAACGCCAATGTAGAGCACTGCTACTCCGAAAACGCCGAGCAGTAGTCCACGAGGCAAGTTCTTTTTGGGCTCCTTTACTTCGGAAGCAATAAAGTTCGCGGTCTGCCATCCCCCGTAGGCGAAAAGAACCGGTACCATCGCCCCGCCAAACGACGTCAGCGACCAATTTCGCGCCGCTGCATTCGTCGTCGCCATGTGATGGATAGCCCCGTGCTGCTCGGTAAAGACGACCCCGGCAATTACCAAGGCGGCGATGGCAATTATCTTCATGACCATAAGCGCGCTCTGCGTTCGCCCGCCAGTTTTTACGCCAAGACAATTAATCACGGTTAGCGCGGCGAGCGCACATGTCGCGACCGTCCAATCTGGCGCGCGCAGGCCGGAGAGTTCCAGAAAGTAGCGCGCGAAAGTTATCGAAACTGCCGCCATACCTCCGGTCTGTATCACCAGCAGCAGCACCCATCCATACAGAAATGCGACGGCCGGGTGATACGCCTCGCGCAAATAAGCATATTGTCCGCCGACCGCCGGCAGGGTCGCCGCCAGTTCAGCCCATATAAAGGCGCCGCCTATGCCCACAATTCCGCCGAAGACCCATGCTCCCAGAATCAACGCCGGAGTATGAACCTGCTGCGCCACAACGTAAGGATTTATAAATATTCCAGAGCCAACAATCCCGCCCATGACCAACATGGTGACGTCGAATAGCCCCAGTTGGCGCGCCAGCTGTGGCTTTCGAGCGGACGCACGATCCGCACCCAGAGTATCAGTCATTTTTCGGCCCAACCCAAGGGCCGCGAGGAAGACGCTGGCGACGATCGCTCTTTAACATTTCGGTAGGCAAGAAAGCATTGGAGGCGCGGGTCGGAATCGAACCGACGTATAAAGGTTTTGCAGACCTCTCCCTTACCACTTGGGTACCGCGCCTTGTTAATCCACAGTAGAACGCGGGGAGCGGAATTGTCTAGGCGGCCGGCATTCTGACGAATCAGAATCTCGTATAGCACTGGCTTAGCGCAGAACACATTTTCTTGACTCGGCGGCGGGAACCTTGCCGCTGCTAATCTCCCGCCGTCGGCGACGAAAGGAGATGTGTCGTCAATTTGCCCTAACTGTTCGAGCGAATTGCGCGGACATCGCTGCAAAGTAATTTGCAAGAAATGCGGATTTTATTTGAGCTGCTCCGATTTTTATTAAAAATCGCCTTCTATTAAGACCGCGCCCTCGATTCCCCCAACTCATGTGCGATCTCTCCATCTCCGGCGCTCCGCCACCCATGAGTTCCCATCCTCTTCTACAATAGTTTCTGACCCATTTCGATTTTCAAATCAGGAGATTGCAATGCAAAGGAAAGCTAGTGCAGTGTGGAAGGGTGGCCTTAAGGATGGAAAAGGGACGGTTTCATCCGCCAGCGGCGTTCTTTCAAATACTCCCTATTCGTTTACCACGCGTTTCGAAAACGCTCCTGGAACGAATCCAGAAGAACTGATTGCGGCGGCGCATGCGGCATGCTTTTCGATGGCGCTCTCGGCGCAACTTGGCGGTGCGAATCTGACCCCCGAGAGCGTGAATACTTCGGCGACGCTCACTATGGAGAAGCTTGAGGCGGGATGGGCAATCACTGCCGTTCATCTCGACGTGGTCGCAAAAGTCCCAGGCGCGAGCGCGGAAGCGTTCAAAACGGCTGCCGATAACGCGAAAGCGGGATGCCCCGTATCCAAAGTATTGAACGCCAAAATCACAATGGATGCGAAGCTGGGCTAAGGCCGCGCGGCGACTTGAAGCTTCTTATTCAGAAGCCTCTATTTTGTCATCCCTCACGAAGTGAGGGATCTGCATTTGCCGCAAGCTGCAGATGACTCACCCCGTTCGCGATGACAAGTCCCTTGGAAATATTGCTTAGCTTTTCGAGCGCAATATCTGTCGCAGATTTCGATTGATCTCCACTGCATCTTGCGAAGCCTGGTCAATCATCTGCACCCAGCGGCGCACGTTTTCGGGCGGAACTGACTGGGTAAGCAGGTAGGTGGCCTGCACGATCGTTTCCAGCGAGTTGCTGAGATCGTGCGCCAGTGTGCGGAGTTCCTTCGCCAGGTCGGCGGGAATTTTGTTGGGCGCGTCTTTCATTAGTCTTTAATTCAGATTCTTTTTTAATTCAGCTCTCTTGAATCCATATCTTAATTTCGAATAGTTTCAGCGTGGCGAAGCGCATCGCTGCAGCTGCGCTGTTTGACAGCCGACGCCAGCCAGTAGATATTAGTGTAGTCGCCTCTGCAAAGGGGCCCTGCCGATTTTTTCTTTTTCCTGCGGATATGGCGGAACTGGCAGACGCGCTAGGTTCAGGTCCTAGTGGCCGCAAGGTCGTGGAGGTTCGAGTCCTCTTATCCGCACCAAAA
>Ga0209332_1000194_pt1 | contig 15898 bp, 14 predicted proteins | sample BlaSpr_A8_OM3_M1_FD_187974 | JGI IMG/M metagenome (GOLD analysis project Ga0209332, IMG submission 187974) | Forest soil microbial communities from Thunder Bay, Ontario, Canada - Black Spruce, Ontario site 2_A8_OM3_M1 (SPAdes) (version 2) | ecosystem: Environmental > Terrestrial > Soil > Boreal...
GCGCGGCGATTTGATATCTCTTCCCCGAGGTGGGCAATATGCACGACACGTCAGTGCACGCGGCGCAACATCACGCTCCGACTACTTTTATTCGGAAGCACGTCTTCAGTCTGGACCATAAAGTAATCGGCAAGCAGTATTACGTGCTGGCTTTGGTTGCCGCCTTCGTGGGTATGTTCCTTTCCTGGCTGATGCGTCTTCACCTCGCCTGGACCAACCTGGCCATCCCGGGACTGCAATTGCTGTCGTCGAGTGGTGCCCCCGGCGGTGTGATCACGCCGGAGTACTATCTGCAATTGATGACCATGCATGGGACCATCATGGTCTTCTTCGTGCTCACGACGGCGCCCTTTGCGGCATTTGGCAACTATTTTTTGCCCATCCAGGTCGGCGCGGAAGACATGCCCTTCCCACACTTCAACATGATGTCGTTTTGGGTCACGTTTACAGGGTTTCTGTTTTTGATGGCGTCGTTTTTTGTGGGCGACGGGCCGACCCTCGGTGGGTGGACTCAGTACGCCCCGCTCAACGCCGTTGGTTCGGTTGGCGGTCCGGGACAAGGGTCTGGCGTGGTTCTTTGGGCCATTTCAATTGCGTTGTTTTGCGTTGGCCAGTTATTGGGCGCGTTGAATTTCATTACCACTACACTGGACCTCCGGGTTAAAGGCATGAGCCTCATGCGGCTGCCTCTCAGTGCATGGGGATGGTTCATAACTTCGTGCGTCGGTCTCACCGCATTTGCTGTACTAATGCCGGCTTGTATTCTCGTCATTCTTGATCACGTCGCGGGCACTAGTTTCTTCGTCCCTTCCGGGCTGGTGATGAACGACCAGGTCCTACCCCACTCCGGTGGCTCGACTCTGCTCTGGCAGCACCTGTTCTGGTTCTTTGGGCATCCAGAGGTCTATATTGCAATCATTCCGGGCATGGGAATCGTCTCGCATATCCTGATCACGAATATGCGTAAGCCGATGCTGAGCCAGCGAGTACTTATTTATTCCTTTGGAGCTCTGGCCATTCTGAGTTACATGGTCTACGGGCATCACATGTTCGTCAGCGGCATGAATCCCTACTCGTCGCTGGCATTCTCGTTCCCAACATTGGTCATAACTATCCCGTCCACCATCATCGTGCTGATATGGACTTTCAGCTTGTATGGGTCGAAGCTGAGAATCAATTCGGCGTCTCTGTTTTCCCTGGGCTTCATTTCGATGTTCGTGAGCGGCGGGGTCAGCGGATTTTTCCTGGCTCAGCCTTCCATTGATATCATGCTTCATGCCACTTACTTCGTGGTCGGCCACTTCCATATGGTAATGGGAGTTGCCGCGATGTTTGGCATCTTCGCCGGAACATATTTCTGGTTCCCCAAAATGGCCGGACGAATGATGGACGAAACGCTTGGCAAGGTACACTTCTGGCTAAGTTTTGTGGGTACCTATTGCATTTTTATGCCATTCCACTACCTGGGAATGGCCGGGAATGTTCGCCGCTATTCAACCTTTGTAGATGACTTCCTGCAACCTCTGATCCCGGTACATCGCTTCATTACTGTCGCTGCTCTTATCACGGGGGCCGCCCAGTTAGTTTTTCTCTACAATTTGATCCACAGCCGCTTCGCTGGCGCACCGGCTCCAGATAATCCATGGGAGGCAACTTCACTGGAATGGAGCACGGCTACGCCGCCACCGTTCGACAATTTTGGCGGCAAGCATCCGGTGGTTTACCACGATCCGTTCCAGTACGGTGTGAAGAGTTCGGTCGGGGATTATGTAATGCAGACTTCTCCGGAGCAGGTTGCGACGGAGCACGACGAAAAGTAACTCAGTAAGACGAACGTTTTTTAGCAAATGGGAGTGCAGTAAGTTATGGCGACAACAGTACATGAACCGCCGCAAATTGACCCGAGCCGTCTGCCGGACCGGAAACACTCCGGCAACGGTTGGAAGAACATCGTTCCGGAGAATGGCAGTTCGCGGGTGGCGCTCGATTATTCGCCGCCGCCTACTTCGACCGCCATCTGGGTAGTTCTTTTTGCAGTGACGATGATGTTCGCGGCCTTTAGCAGCGCGCTGATCGTCCGCAAAGGGTCATCGATGGACTGGCAGAGCTTTACGTTGCCATCGATCCTCTACTTCAATACCTTCTTACTGCTCGTCAGCAGCGTTACCTTAGAGGTTGCCCGTCGCCGGGTCGCCACCTTCATGGGCGGTTTGAGAGTTGGAGAGGAACACCCGGCGCGCTGGCTCTATATAACGCTAGGTCTAGGGTCGCTTTTCGTAGCTGGGCAGTATGTCGCGTGGAGGCAGTTAAATGCCCAGGGATTGTACTTAGCCACGAACCCAAGCAGTTCTTTCTTCTATTTACTTACTGCTGTCCACGCTGTCCACGTATTGGGCGGACTAAGTGGATTGGTTTACGTAATAAGCAAGCTGAACAAAGGGACCCTCAAACGGAACACTCTGGTAGCTGCTGCGCGTTACTGGCATTTTATGGGTGTGTTGTGGGTCTATCTGATCGTGCTGCTCTGGATCAAACTCTAACGATCAAACTGTGACGATCAATATTTAGCTATCGAACTGCAACAACGAACCTGGAAGCGATTCGAAATTTAGGAGGCGCCGTGAGCCAAGCGGATTTGACCATGGAAGGACATTCGACAGCTCCGATGGTGGGGCCGATATTCTCCATTCCCACCAAGAAGTTTGCGATGTGGCTGTTCATCATTGCGGACACAATGACGTTTGCTGCCTGCCTCGTTGCCTACGGCTTCTTGCGCAACGGCTCTCCTAACTGGCCGAGGCCCTTCCACAGCATTACCAATGTCGCCGTCATGACATTGGTCCTTCTGACCAGCAGTTTGACCATGCTGATCGGGTTGCGTGCCGCGCACGCCGGAGACAAGCCCCGTGCCTTCCGTTGGGTCATGATCACCGCTCTTCTCGGAATCGTTTTCGCGGCGCTCCACATCCGTGAGTGGCTTGGCCTTATCGATGAAGGCATGCGCCTGTTCAAGAACCCGTGGGGAACAGGATTGTTCGGAGCTTCATTTTTTACCATCACCGGCCTACACCTTACCCACGTAGTGAGCGGAATAGTTGCTCTTCTTGCGGTAGGCGTGAGATACAAGAGCGGCCGCTATAATGCCGACGATATCGAGGTTCTCGGTCTTTATTGGCACTTCGTAGATCTGGTTTGGATGTTTGTCGTGCCGTTTGTCTACCTTTTGAATCTTAGCCACTAGATCAAGAACTTACGGAGCGGAATGATATGGCAACCATTGAAACACATAAGAGCAGTGGGATTGGTAAGGACCTCGTCGTTTACATTTGCTTGCTCGTTCTCGCAGGTGTGCAATTCATGATCGCCTATCAGAACATCAGCGCTTCGCAAATGTTTGTTCGCATGCTGGCGGTGGCCTGCATTGAGGCTGGCATCGCCGTCTTATTCTTCATGCATCTTTGGTCGGAAAAGCGAGCTTTCCTGGCCTTTGTAATCGTGTTTACGATTTCCGTTCTACTTGGAATGCAGTACGGCTGGACCGATAGCACCCGTATGGTTACCGGCGCGCCTTTTTCAGAGGTGCAGTAACTAGCGCGCGTGGGCTACGATCTGTTTTCAGAAATGAGAGAGCGGTAGTTATGGCGAAGTATAAGTCCGTTTTCAGATTGGAAAGACCGCTTCTGCTGATGGGCATTGCGCTCACGGCAATGGTTACCTTGGCTGCTCCTCCGGCGGCATTCTCCCAAAGTTGTGCCCTCTGCTATACCCAGGCTGCATCGGCTGGCGCTCGGATGATCCAAGCTCTGCAAAGTGGAATTCTGATTCTGATTGTTCCTCCTACATTCCTGTCGGTCTGCATGATTTTCGTTATGAGGCACAAGAGCAATCAATTCAGGCAGGTTGAGAGTGAAACTGAGTCTGAGCGGCCCTGGTAGCACTTATTTAGTGGTGCGGCGCGGAGACCTTATCGTTTGCTGCCAGTATCTTTACTGCCAGTATCTTGCCTCTGAGGTTACTTTTGCAGGCAGTTATTTGGTGCAGGGTAACCGGCAAATCGCGCCTTGATCCAACTTATCTGATCTCCGGCTGACGCCCCCATCACGCCGCTGGAGTCAAGATTGGGATACTTCAAGAAAAGAACCTTATCTCCCTGCTTACACAGGCGGGCAACGGTAATCGCGGTCGTTTCCACTGGAACGATCGGGTCTATCTCACCGCTGATCACAAGCAGCGGGCCGTGAGCAGCTTTCAAGCCAGGACTGTTTCTCGCGAAAAGCTCTTTCACAAACCGATTATTATTCCAGCCCGGTTTCATTATTTCCTGAGGGAACTCCAAGTGTGCGTCTGCTACGCAACTCTCACTCGCGTGCTTGTAGGCGGAAATGGCTTTGTCTGTTAGTATCTCGGTCGCTTTGAACTCTGGGTAGAGGTTTTCCATCGTGGACACAAGGCTTAGCAGTGGCCGGGCTGAAGGGTCCGTTGCTGAGCGCTCGTATACCAGATGCGATTCGGCTAAGCCTGAAGTTGCGATGCTGCCCAGGTAGTTGGGGTCCCGCATTTCGTTTTCTGCTATACCGATACTCGCTAGAGCCCCTTGAAAGGCTCCCACGGCGATCCATTTGGCCCCAATTTCTTTAGCTGCCGAGCGCGCCGCTGTAACCGCATAAATAATATCCAGCGCGTTTGACTGCATGTCCACTACTGCCTTGCCGGAGTCGGCTCCCAGCCCAGCGTAGTCAGTCGCAACGACGGCATAGCCGAGGTTGGCGTACATCGCGAGCAAAGGGCCGACTCCGAGATTCCTCATCAGCGAGGGCGCACATTGCCGCGCCGCTCCTCTAAACTCGTGCGCCCAAGCAATGATCGGCCATCCGCTGGCAGGGGGCTTGCCGTCAGGAATTAGAACCAACCCCGAAACCGCCACATCTTCGCCACGCGACGTCCGGGAATGATAAAGCAATCGCAAAACGGATAACTCGTAGGGAAGGCTGTAATGATTGCTCGTTTCCGAACGGATTAATTCGCCGGGCTTGCCCATTGGCAGCGGATGAGGTGCATCATAAAAGCTCGTGAGAGGAAGGGTAATAGGTGGATGAGCTAGCTTTGTTGGTTTGGCGGTTTCGGCACGGGACAGTTTTTCCCCGAGAGTTACTCTGGCTGATATGGCGTTTAGAAGCAGTATTCCAATGAGAAAACTCCGGACGCTGATAATGATGGTAGAACTGATGAGATCAGAGCTTAATGCACGAAAAATGCGCCGTATCATCATGTTGTCCGTAGCGGATGTTATCACCTCAGCGCTCCTGCAGGTTACAGCCGAATGCAGAATTCGTCTCCGGCGATGATGATTTCCTAATCCGGCACCCTGGCTTGACTGCCGGAGTGACCGCCTTGGGTTGTGAGACAAAGAGCTGTAAGTCTTGCCCAGAGCGGGATTCCATTCATAAATGGGAAATTGCGACGGTTATTCAGATATCTGACTAAGAACTGCCTTGATGTCAAATTTCGCGGTGATAAAATCATTTTATGGCAAAGACACTAATCGAAACTGTGGTGAAACAGCTTCAACACGAACGCGCGCGACTTGAAAGCGAACTTCATCGCGTGAGCGCGGCTCTAACTACTTTCGGCCATGTCTACATGAATGGACCGAAACGCAGCTCCGTAAGAACGGGCGGCAAGAGAACGATTTCAGCGGCCGGCCGCAAGAGAATTGCAGCCGCACAGAAAGCCCGCTGGGCAAAAGTTAGAGCAGCTAAGAAAAACAAGTAGCACTTATGGCGGGTGGGTGCTCTGCACGCCACCGGTTGCGCCGGTTCGTCGGATCTGAAGCGTTGACTAACCCAAGTTAAGGCCTCAGTTCCGCACGGATCCCATCACTGCCGCAACGAATTTTGCAAACTCCTTAACGTCATCCTCGGTTGTATCGAACGAGCACATCCAACGCGCAACCGAGTCTTCCTCGCTCCACACATAGAAAAAATAACGTTCCTTTATTTTATCGATCGCTTCCCGCGGAAGTTGGGCGAACACTCCATTAGCTTGCACCGGGTACACGATCTTAATACGTGGAATCTGCCTGACCTCCTGCTCCAATAGGCGCGCCATACCGTTTGCATGCTCCGCATTGCGCCGCCATAAGTCGTTAGTCAGAAGCGCCTCCATTTGCGCCGACATATACCGCATCTTCGAGGCCAACTGCATTCCTTGTTTGCGCACGAACAAAAAATCCTGCGACAGTTCGGGACGGAAGAAGACCACCGCTTCCACTCCCATTAACCCATTCTTAGTTCCTCCAAAGGAGAGCACATCTACTCCCAAATCCCGCGTGGCCTGCTTCAGGGTAAGTCTCTGCGCCGCCACCGCATTTGAAATCCGCGCGCCATCCATGTGCAGGAACATGTTTCGTTGGTGTGCAAATTTCGCCAGCTGCTCGATCTCGGCAGGGTCATATACGGTGCCCATCTCGGTCGACTGGGTAATTGAAATGACCCGCGGCTGGACGTGATGCTGGTCTCCAATGCCGTGATAAGCCTGCGCCACTGTCTCTACTGTTAGTTTTCCCTCAGGAGCGGGAAGAGGCACTAACTTGCATCCGGTAAACTTCTCAGGCGCCCCGCATTCATCTGTATAAATATGAGACAGTTCCGGGCAGAGTACCGCGTGATAGGGCCGCGTCAATGCCTGCAAGCTCAAAACGTTCGCCGCTGTTCCGTTGAAAACAAAGAAGACTTCAACGTCTGCTCCAAATTGTTCCCGGAATTTTCCCACGGCAGATTCCGTGTGCGGATCATCGCCATATCCCACGGCGTGTCCTGCATTGGCGCGCCGGATCGCCTCTAATACTTCGGGATGCACGGTGGCATTGTTATCACTGGCAAAACTTCGGATCGGTTTCATCACAAAACAATTTAGCAGAAGCGAAAATTCTTCGGAGCCTCCAGCCTTTCCGTTGAATCTATATGTATGCTCTAGTATTGCTGCAGTGGGGTACCGCGGCGAAACGTGCAAAACTTATATCTTGTGCTGCGGCAGTGAGTCCACCAATTTGTCCTTCTTAGGGCGCTTGGAATTTGCGTCGGAATAATTTATGTCTAAATTCATCGGAACGATGCCACCTCTGATTCTGCCGGGAGCACTTCTGGCCTTGATATTGGCGGTTGCCGGCTGCGGCAACAGCAAGAACGCCAAGGCGGCTGCGCCGCAGGCTATGCCGGTCAAAGTCGAAACCGCAAAAGCTCAAAAAGTCGATGACACCACCGACTATGTAGCCACGCTCAAGTCGCGCGACTCGGCCGTGGTTATGCCGCAGGTCGAAGGAATCATCACGCAAATCTTTGTCCACTCTGGCGAACGCGTTGCCGCTGGAACTCCCATGATGCAGATTGATCCGGAGAAGCAGCAGGCCACCGTAAAGAGCCAGGAGAGCGCCACTGCCGCGCAGATCGCTCAACTGAAGTGGGCGCAGCAAAATTACGATCGTGTGAATGGCCTAGCCAGCGCGGGCGTGGTGAGTAAGCAGGAGCTTGACCAGGCGCGAGCAACGCTGGACGCAGCCGAGGCGCAAAGGCATTCACTCGACGCACAGGTCAACGAACAAACCGTGCAGTTACGTTATTACAAGGTGGTCGCGCCGCGTGCCGGAATCGTGGGTGACGTTCCGGTTCGGGTTGGTGACCGAGTCCTAACCACTACTCTGCTTACTACCGTGGACCGCCCTGGAAGCCTGGAGGCGTACATTTACGTTCCCGTTGAAAAGTCATCCCAATTGAAGATGAACCTCCCCGTGCAGATCGTGGACGGTTCCGGCAATTTACTCGCCAGCAGTCGCGTGACATTCATCTCGCCGCAGGTTGATACGACAACTCAAACCATCCTGGCGAAAGCGACCATCGCGAACTCGAATGACAGCCTGCGCAACGCTCAATTTATTCGCGCGCGTGTGGTCTGGGGAAGTGAGCAGAAGCCAGTCGTTCCGATTCTCGCCGTCTCCAGAATTGGCGGCGTATATTTCGCTTTTGTCGCCGAGGCCGATCAAAAAGGTGGATATGTAGTCCACCAGAAGCCGCTTCAGATAGGCCAAATCGTCGGTAACAATTATGTCGTGCTTGATGGAGTAAAGCCTGGAGACAAAGTTGTCATCTCCGGAACGCAGTTTCTAATCGACGGCGTGCCAGTGGTCCCACAGGAAAGCAGCAGCTAATAACATACGCGGGGCCGTAGTTAGGCGGCCGAGGTACAACTCTTTTCTTATGGTCGATTTTTTTATTCATCGCCCTGTATTTTCTACCGTCTGCGCACTGCTCATTATTCTTGCAGGCGCGGTATGCATCCCGACGCTGCCCATTGCGCAATTCCCGGACCTTGCTCCGCCGCAGGTTGGCGTCACGGCCGTGTACAACGGCGCGAGCGCGCAGACCGTGGAATCAGCCGTCACCACACCGCTTGAACAGCAAATAAACGGCGCGGAGGGGATGAAGTACATAACATCCTCGAGCACTAACGATGGCGTCAGCACCGTTACCGCGACTTTCGATCTCAGCCGGGATCCCGATCTCGCCGCTGTTGATATCGAGAACCGCGTCAACACCGCACTGGCGCGCCTGCCCAATGCCGTGAAACAAATTGGAGTGACGGTAGCCAAGACCTCGCAGAACTTCGTTTTCGGCGCCGGAGTCTTTTCGCCCGACTCTCGTTACACCACGCTCTTCATGAGCAACTACCTGGATGTCTATGTTCGTGATGTTCTGAAGCGCGTGCCGGGCGTGGCCGACGTGCTTATCTTTGGCGAACGCAAGTACTCCATGCGCCTGTGGCTCGATCCCGTTCGCATGGCTGGCCGTGCGCTTACCGCCGATGATGTGGTTAGTGCTCTTCAGGAACAAAACGTCGAAGTGGCCGCCGGACAAGTCGGTTCCCAGCCCGCGATGCCGAGCCAGAATTTCCAGATCAGCGTTCGTGTAGTTGGACGTCTCTCTGAACCATCACAGTTTGATGACATCATCCTGAAAAGCAATAGCGACGGAACGCTTGTCCGATTAAAAGACGTTGGCCATGCCGAACTCGGCGCCGAAAGTTACAGCACAGATCTTGATTACAACGGGCGCGACGCGGTTGGCATCGGCGTCACTCAGCTCTCTACCGCCAATGCGCTTGACGTACACCGTAAGTGCCTTGCTGAACTCGCGCGTCTTTCCAAGCGCTTTCCGCCAGGTATGAAGTACGAGGTTGCGTTCGATACGACCGACGCCGTGGGCGAATCCATTCGCGACGTCGTTTCAACTCTGGGGACGGCCATTTTCCTCGTAATTCTTGTTATTTTTGTTTTCCTCGAGGATTGGCGCTCGACGATCATTCCCGCTGTTACGATTCCAGTCTCACTCATCGGAACTTTCGCCTTCGTCAAACTGCTTGGCTTCTCGATTAATACGCTGACGCTGTTTGGTATCACGCTCGCCACTGGACTCGTCGTCGACGACGCCATCGTGGTTATCGAAAACATCGAGCGCCATTTGCAGGAAGGCGAATCGGATCCCGTCAAAGCTTCTGTCGATGCCATGAAAGAAGTGACCGGCGCGGTCATCGCGACTTCGCTGGTGCTGGTTGCCGTTTTCGTTCCGGTGGCATTCTTTCCCGGCACGACCGGAATTCTGTTCCGCCAATTTGCATTGACCATTGCATTCTCGATTGCGATTTCCGCTTTCAATGCCCTCACGCTTACGCCGGCGCTTTCCGCATTGCTGCTGGGCCGCGAGCACGGAGCAAAGGGCTGGTTCTTTAAAACGGTCGACCGTGTTCTATTAGCGGTTAACGACGGCTACGTTGCTGCGTTGCGGTTCGTGTTGCGGTTTGAGGTGGTAGCTCTCATCGTGTTCGTCGGCGCGTTGGGATTAGCTTATTTCGTCTTCGGAAAAGTTCCGCAGGGATTCGTTCCGACCGAAGATCAGGGATATCTAATCGTTGCCGTGCAAGCTCCCAGCGGCGCTTCGCTCGAGTACACCAGAAACATCGGCTCGCAAGTAACTCAGATAACCAAGAACATTCCTGAAATACTCGGCACCTTCGCCGTTGCCGGCTTCAGTTTCGGAGGCGCTACGCCAAATGCGGGCATAGTGTTCCTGACCCTGCAGCCCTATGAAAAGCGAAAGGGCAGGGAACATACCGCAGCGGCTGTCATCGAACGACTCCGTGGTCCTTTGTTTGGAATCTCTGGGGCCATTGTCATTCCTTTCGAACCGCCCGCCGTACAAGGATTGGGCCAATTCGGCGGATTCCAATTCGAACTTCAGGATCAAGGCACTCACACGTTGCAGGATCTAGACAAGACAACTCACGATCTCATCCGTGCCAGCGGCGCGCGCCCAGAAAAAGATTTGACTGGACTATTCAGCACTTACACTGCGAACGATCCGCAGTACGTTGTCACGATTGATCGCGAAAAGGCGAAGAGTCTGCATATCCCGCTCAGCCAGATCACCGACACGTTGGGTGTTTTTATGGGATCGGCGTACATCAACGACTTCGATTTCAACAATCGGTCTTATCGCGTTTACGTCCAGGCCGACAAACAGTTTCGCGCGCTTCCGCGGGATATCGGCCAATATTATGCGCGCTCCGATTCCGGCGCTATGGTTCCTCTTGCCAATCTGGTGAGCGTCACACAGACCGCCGCGCCCCAGGTGATCAATCACTACAACCTTTTCCGCTCCGCTGAAATCAACGGCTCCGCAGCTCCCGGCTTCAGTTCTGGTCAAGCCATCAGCGCCATGCAGCAAGTGTCGGCGAAAGTTCTTCCGCAAGGTTATACCTACGAATGGTCGGGAATTTCGCTCGAAGAGTTGGCTTCGGGTTCGACAACTCTCATTCTCTTTGGCCTTGGAACACTAGTCGTCTATCTCACGCTTTCGGCACAGTATGAAAGTTTCGTATTGCCCTTCATCATTCTTTTAGCGGTGCCGATGGCATTGTTAGGTGCGCTCTCCGCTCAATGGATTCGTAGTCAGCAGAATGATGTCTACTGTCAGGTGGGACTCGTGATGCTAGTCGGCTTGTCGTCGAAGAACGCCATCTTGATTGTTGAATTCGCCGAGCAATTACGTAAGCAGGGCAGGACGATCCTAGAAGCTGCGGTTGAAGCGGCCCGCATTCGTTTGCGTCCTATTCTCATGACTTCGCTCGCGTTTATTCTCGGCGTCGTTCCACTGGTTACGGCGAGCGGGGCTGGAGAAAACGGCCGCCACTCTGTGGGCACTACCGTTTTCGGTGGCATGATCATGAGCACAGTCCTGAATTTGTTTTTCATCCCCGTGCTCTATCTATTGATCGAGGGCTTCCGCGAACGCCGCAGCAAGCCGAAAGAGGCGTAGCGGCGGACGCATTCGTCCGCCGATGCCGGCAGCGTATCAAGAATTTGCGGAAGGGCTTTTACCACAGGGGGCACAGGGGTACGGGGGACACAGGGAAAGACGCGATCTTAGTAAAAAAGACGCGATCTTAGTAAAGAGGTATGCGACTCGAAGGCGCTTCTCTGATTTTGCAAAGTTTGTGACTCTCCCGGTAGGCCCGCAAGCCTGTATCATTCTTCCCATGCTAGCTATTTCCCGCGCATCGCTGTTATTTTTCACGCTCCTGTTCTTCGGATTCGGGGCTGCAACCGCACATGCCCAGCAGCCATGGACGTTCGCCGTCTCCGGTGATTCGCGCAATTGCGGAGACGTCATCATGCCCGCTATTGCTGCCGGAATTCATAAGGATCATGCGGCATTTTACTGGCACCTCGGCGATTTCCGCGCCATATACGACTTTGATCAGGACTACAAACAGCTTTCCACCGCGCCGACGCTGATTATCGATTACGAAAAAAATGCCTGGGATGACTTCATCCAAAGCCAGCTCGAACCGTTCGCCGACACCACGGTATATCTTGCCATCGGCAATCACGAACTGATACCGCCTAAAAATCGAAGCGACTATCTCATCCAGTTCGCCGATTGGCTGGACACGCCCCAGATACGCGAGCAGCGCCTTCGCGACAATGCAAAAGATCATCGCCTCCACACTTACTATCATTGGCAGCGCGGCGGCATCGATTTCATAACGCTCGACAGTTCGTCCGCCGATCAGTTCGATAGCGAACAGATGGCATGGTTCGAGCGCGTGCTTGCCGCCGATTCGAAAGATTCTGGAATTGCGACTCTCGTTGTCGGCATGCATGAAGCCCTACCCGACAGCATCGCCAGCGACCACAGCATGAATGCTTCTGCTCAAGCCGAAGCCAGCGGCCGCCGTGCCTATGGCGACCTGCTGAAGCTTCAGCAGGCAAGTAAGAAGAACGTCTATGTCCTTGCCAGCCATTCCCACTTCTTCATGGAGGGAATCTTTGACACCGATTACTGGCGCACCCATGGCGGCGTTCTACCTGGATGGATCGTGGGTACGGCGGGCGCGGTTCGCTATACTCTTCCACCGAAAGTCGGTGACGCAAAAGCTGCAAAGACGAATGTCTACGGATATCTGCTCGCTACCGTACACTCAGACCACACCATCGATTTCCGTTTCCACGAACTCCAGGAATCCGATGTTCCCGTTGCGATTGCGAGCCGCTTTTCCCAAGATTTCGTCCACCAGTGCTTCATTGGAAATCGTTCGAATTAGAGCGTAATATTGGGGCCGGTGGAGCGGCGAGTGCCCGGCCGTCGAGCGGCGCAGAGAAACCCGCACTCCGTCGACCATGTTCTTGGCACCAAGTCGAGGCAACTTCCCGGTTTGTTCCAGCGTCTCAGACGGGCCGAATACTGATACTTGCATATTCGCTGGAAATATCGCCTGAGGTCAAACAAATGAAAAAATCGTTGATCGTGGTTTTAAGTATTTCTCTGCTTTCAATGCTAGCTCTCGCTAGTTCCGCCATTCAAGACAAGCAGCCGACTGGCAGCGTAAGCCAAAAGAGCATCGACCGTATTTACAAGGAAGTGCGTCATGAACTCGTCATGCTTCCTTTTTACGGAGTGTTCGATAACCTGTCGTACAAAGTCGATCCGGATGGGACCGTGACCCTGTTCGGCCAAGTCAGCCGTCCTACGCTGAAGTCCGACGCCGAAAATGTGGTGAAGCGTATTGAAGGTGTCGAGCGTGTCGTAAACAACATCGAAGTATTGCCAACCTCCATGATGGACGATGAAATCAGGCGCGCTGCTTATCGTGCCATCTATGGCAATGAAGTTCTTAGTCAATACCAGATGCGCGCTGTCCCTCCCATTCACATCATTGTTAAGAATGGACACATCACGCTGGAGGGAGTCGTTGCTCGAGAAATGGACAAGCAGATCGCAGGCGTACAGGCCAACAGCGTGCACGGAGCGTTTTCGGTCACTAACAATCTAGTGGTGGAGGACGAGGGCAAAGAAAAGGACAAGGACAAAGATAAAGACAAAAAGAAAAAGTAATTCTCTTCTCGCGGCGCAGCGTTGGCTAGGTCAATGAGAGACGGGCACCTCGCCCGTCTCGCTGCACGCCGATCACCGGCTTCCCTTCAATCCTTTACCGCAAAGGGGTGCTGCCCCAATCTACAATCGTTTCATGGATTCCATCGTCGACCGCGGCGAAATCGATCAAGCCGCACGCCTTTTGCGTGCCGGTCGCCTTGTAGCTTTCCCGACTGAAACGGTTTACGGGCTGGGAGCTAATGCACTTGATGCCGACGCCGTAGCCCGCATCTACGCCGTCAAACGCAGGCCTGCAACGAGTCCACTGATCGTGCACGTAGCGTCAATCGAAATGGCGCAGTCGTTGGTAACGAACTGGACAGAGATTGCCGATCGTCTGGCGCGAAAATTTTGGCCAGGTCCTCTTACGCTGGTGCTTGAAAAGAAGTTAGGGAAGCAGTCGCAAAATCCGGTAGAACAATCGTCTACGATTCCTGACATTGTTACAGCTAATCTTTCCACCGTAGGAGTTCGCATGCCAGCGCATCCCATCGCCCAGGCCCTCATTCAAGCTGCCGGAGTTCCCGTTGCCGCGCCCAGCGCCAATCGCTTTACGGAACTCTCGCCCACTACCGCGGAGCACGTCCGCCGAAGCCTCGGCGCCGAAGTCGATCTAATACTTGATGGCGGGCCATGTCACGTCGGCATTGAATCCACCGTGCTATCGCTGGTTGAATCCACGCCCACGCTGCTTCGTCCCGGCGGAATTTCACGGAAGACATTGGAAGAGATAGCGGGTCCGATTAACTCTGCGCAGGAATCTCGAGCGGGCGCTCATCCCGCGCCTGGCATGCACCCGCGTCACTACAGTCCGCGGACTACTTTATTTCTCGCCGTCGATGGAAATGTTCCCGAGGAAGGTGTTGGAATCTACCTGCAATACGCTGTCCCGCCGAGCCGCCGCGACATTGCCGTCGAGCAGATGCCAAACTCGCCAGAGAATTACGCGGCGGTTTTGTACGAGGCTCTCCACCATGCGGATGCGGGAGATTACGACTGGATTGCTGTCGACACGCCGCCTAAGACGGGCGAGTGGGAAGCAGTCCAAGATCGCCTCAAACGCGCAACTGCGAAATAACGATAGAGGGCGGGACGTTTTGGTTCGGCTTAAACTCGCCGTAGTTGGAAATGCCGGGCGAGGACGCCCGGCGCTCCATCCTCAAAAGGCGTGTACCTCAACCGGCACTCGTACGCGGATGGTCTGTGGAATTGCGCGCAGTTTGCCAAGCAACTGCTCATCGCATTGCCGGTTGATGTCATAGATCGCATAGCCAATCGGCCCGCGAGTATCCAGCACCTGGCGCTCAATGTTTATTTCGCGATCCGCCAAAATGTCGTTGATGGCTCGCAAAATTCCCGGAACATTGTGGTGGATATGGAGCAGCCGGTGCGATCCCGGCTCGTAGTCCAAATGACATTGCGGCATGTTCACGCTCAGCAGGGAGTTCCCGCTGCGGAAATAATCGATCATGCGCGCCGAGACAAATTGTCCGATATTCTGCTGCGCCTCTTCGGTATTGCCCCCAATGTGAGGAGTTAAAATTACGTTCCGCAGTCCTTGTAAAGGACTGTTAAAAGGCGCACCGCTCTCGGGTTCTTGCGGAAACACATCCACCGCGGCTCCCGAAAGCTTGCCACTCTTCAAATGCCTCGCCAGAGCCGCATGATCGACCACAAAACCACGGCTCAAATTAATCAGGCAAGCGCCGTCCTTCATCGCGTGGAATTCTTCTTCCCCAAATAAATCCTGATTTTGCGTCTTGCCGTCAACGTGAAGAGTGATTACATCGGAAGTCGCCAGCAATTCGCGAAAGCTTACTGGACGGGCATTTCCGCGAGCCAGCACATGCGACACATCGGTAAATACAACCCGCATGCCCATCGCCTCTGCCAGATCTGAAACCTGTGATCCAATCTTTCCGTAACCCACGATACCGAGCGTCAGCCCGCGAACTTCATGCGATCCTGACGAGGACTTATTCCACACACCGCCATGAAGTTGCGTGCTCGCCTCGAAGGTGCGGCGCATGAGCAGAATGATTTCGCCCATCGCGAGTTCGGCCACCGAGCGGCTGTTTGAATGCGGATCATTGAACACGGCAATTCCGCGTTCGCTGGAAGCTGCGCGGTCGATCTTATCCACGCCAATACAAAAGGCTCCAACTGACACCAATTCAGGAGCCGCGTCCAAAATCGCCGACGTGATGCGCGTTTTAGAACGTGCGCCCAAAATTGAAGCCCCGCGCACCTTCTCGATGAGCTCACGCTCTTCGAGCGCGCCCTTCAGCGACTGGACCTCAAAGCCCGCCTCCTCAAATTGTGAAGCCGCCACTCCGCTGATGTTCTCCAGCAATAAAACCTTCAAATAGCCTCCAAAAACTTCATTAGACTCGATGAACGAGAATTATAACGGC
>Ga0209332_1000196_pt1 | contig 15841 bp, 12 predicted proteins | sample BlaSpr_A8_OM3_M1_FD_187974 | JGI IMG/M metagenome (GOLD analysis project Ga0209332, IMG submission 187974) | Forest soil microbial communities from Thunder Bay, Ontario, Canada - Black Spruce, Ontario site 2_A8_OM3_M1 (SPAdes) (version 2) | ecosystem: Environmental > Terrestrial > Soil > Boreal...
TTTTGTCACCCGCGTAGCACACGTCCCCATACCTGCCAAGCTTCTTCTCTACGTCTTTCAGGCTCTTCGTTGGGACGCTGTTATTCGTATTGTTAAGGCGATCCAGATAAACCACTGCGAATGTAACCTTACAGTCCTGGACCGGTTTATCTCGGCATAGAGCAGAAGTGGATGTCAGGGCAAAAGAAAACACCACATCACCATCCTTAATTTCATCGGGCATCTCCGAACTCCGTTGAGTTGTCCTGGGGAAGTGTTCAGCCCGTGCGGCGACAAATAGTACCATGCGCTCGTGGTTTTGTCTGTGGCCCGTTGGCGGCAAGCGCTCACATTGCTCTGTGCTCTCGGACCATCTGTGCACGACTGAGGCCATGCCCTGTCCGGTCGTGAGGAGCCGGTGTGGATTACGCTCTCGCTGCACTTTGGAACTTTACCTCCACCAGCTTGCGGTCGTCCTCGGAGACTTGGAACAAACCGCGCGGCTTCAGGCTCATGTAGCTGGCCACAAATACTTCCGGAACCTGGCTGATGCGGGTGTTGTAGGTATTGACGTCGTCGTTGAAGAACTCGCGACGGTCAGCGATGCGCTCTTCCAGTTCGCTGATGCGAGTTTGCAGCTTCAGAAAGTTGTCGTTGGCTTTGAGTTGGGGATAATTTTCGGCGACGGCGAACAGTCCGCGCAACGCGCCCGTCATCATCGCATCGGCCTGTGCCTTCTGGCCAATGCTGGCTGCATTCATCGATGCCGCTCGCGCCTGGGTGATCGCTGTCAACGTCTGCTGCTCGTGCTGCATATATCCTTTCACGGTCTCGACCAGATTTGGAATCTCGTCGTGACGTTGCTTGAGCAGCACGTCGATATTGGCGAAGGCGCGGTCGTTATCGTTACGCAGCCGGACCAGTTCGTTATAGAGAATGACAATGTAAACTGCCACGCCCACCACGAATAGAAAGAATGCCGACCCAGTGATCATCGCGCTGCCCATCCATCACCCCCGTGGATATTCCTAGTGAAACACTAGCGATATTCGGGGCGCAAGTGACTGACGGGGCAGCGTCTACGGTGTACCACTGAAGCCACGGCGCCAACAGAAAGGGCTGAGCCACCGGCCCAGCCCCTTCACGCTGACAGACGATCCTTAAGAACTTGAGGCCTAAAAACCTAAGGCTTATGAGGAGTGAGGTCGCAAGCCCTTTTTACCTCACCCAAATCCAGGCCCGCTGGCGAAAACTCGGCGATCTGGACCCCGGTCCTGGTTCGAACTTCCACGTTGAATACTTCAGCGCCGATCATGCCGCGAACCGTGCCTTTGTCCATCGCGAGGAAATGCCCCCGCACCCAGTTCCATCCCTTGTGCTCATGGCTGCCGTCGATACGCACCATGACTTCCATTTTCGGCTGTCCCCAAAAACCGGGGTAATCTGGCCGTCCCAAGCGGGCACCGGGATTAAAGTCGGCGGCTTCATATTTGCCGTTGCTGCATATCAGTTCGACCCGCGGTTTGGAGTCGGGATCTTCGCGCAGATAATTATTTGAGAAAAGTTCGAAGCGAACTTTCTTCGCGGCCGTCATTTTGTCTTCCGAGCGGAACTGCATCCACTTCCCTCCCGCACTCACGCCATCCTGCTCGTCCTGATAAGGGCTCATCGCACCCCCTTGGGCAAAAGCCAACAGGGCCCCTGCAGTCAGCAAGACGATGGTTGCTAACACTGCTCCCGCAAAAGCGAATTGATTCTTAGCTTGAAGCAAGCGCGATACGTTCAAGATTTTTCCTCCGCACGCAAAACATTTCCAAGGAATGGAACCCTGGAAGCGACAAAAAGTTGTATGCAGCCACGCGGCTTTCACGTCTTCTTTACATTTTTTTACTTCTACTGCCCCGTGATTTTCAGGTCAACATAGACCTGAGAACGCTCATCGAATTGGCTGACGGATTTCGTCTCACTCTTGCGGCCATTGTATTGCGCATAAACTTCATAATCCACCGTGGACAAGCCGGGAAAACGATAGGTACCTTCCTGCCCGACAATGTAGGTCTTTACCACGTGGGTGCGTGAATTGCTGAGGTAAACGATGGCGCCGGAAACGGGATTATCCTGCTGATCGAGCACCTTGCCATAGAGCAGCCGGCCTTGTTGTTTGTCTTTTTTGTCCGCTGCAGCACTCGCGTTTACGGCCACTACAAGAACAAGCGCGCCGGCAACCAGGGAGGCAGTCTTGAAAGCACGTCTGGGAGTCATGCCAATCTCAATTCCCCTACATCTAACTTTACATTTAACTTAGCGAGTGAGATGTAAGCCGATATCCACGCGCTCGTCATACTCTACGTGCACCGCGACCTTCTGCGCCAGATGTAATTTCTGCCCGTCCTTGGTCTTCACGCCCTTCAGATCGGCCCACACTTCATAATCGGCTTTCGTCGCCGGAACCCGCTGGGCGAATTCTCCCACGTGATCGGAAGTGAGTTCCCAGTGGGGCTTCTTGCGCCCGACGGCGCGGATTTTCACCCTCACTCCGTACACGGGATGATCGTCTGGTCCCCAGACGGTTCCGAAAATAAGAGCGTAGCGATCCGACGGTTTCAGTTTCTCCGGCGCAGGAGCCGCGACGGCTAACGGCACGACAAGTAAATTCTGAATGGCAAGACAACAAATAAGCAGGAAGCAAAAAGAGGACAAGGGCACAGGCGTAAATGGAGAAGGCGCTCTAAGCGTCGTCACCATCTTCAGTCTCCACTTCTTCTTCCTCTTCCACGTAGCCGGCTTCCACTGCCTTGAGCTCCAGCGGACTGGTCGTCACAACTTCAAAATCCGTGCCGCACTCAGGGCACGAGACAATCTCGCCTTCGTCGACCTCTTCTTCTTCTACATTCAGATCTGTTTCGCATTCGGGACAAAGAACCATGATTCCTCCACTACCCATTCGATGACATTCAAGGATACCTTGATAATATTTAGATTCTCCCTTGCGTCAAGGGGTGGCGGCTGTAGAAGCGAGTTTTTTTGTTCGGTCTTTGGCGCGGTTGATATTGACATTTCTTCCACTGGGGCTTACGTGAACTCTTTGCTGACAGGCAGAGCGCTGTTAACAAGTTTGTGTGCGGTGATCGCCGTGGGCACGGCCGGATGGGCTCAAGAGAGCTCCAGGCCCTCGGCGGCATCCGCCATGCCCGCCGATGCCCAAATATCCGCTGCTCTTCAGCAGGTGTCCGCCGAGGACATCCGAGCCAATATCAATAAGCTGGTGAGCTTCGGAACGCGAATGACGACCTCAGCGCAGGATGCGGATGCCGTCGCGGCTGGGCACGGAATCGGCGCGGCGCGCGAGTGGATCAGGTCGGAATTCGAACGCTACTCCAAGGATTGCGGCGGATGCCTGGAGGTGAAGACTGACACCTTCACCGAACCGGCCGCCGACCGAATCCCCCGACCCACCGTAATTACCAACGTTTACGCGGTTTTGAAGGGAACTGATTCGGAGAATGCGAAGCGCATCGTGCTGGTGACCGGGCACTACGATTCGCGCAACAGCGATATGGCTGACGTGAAGGGCGACGCTCCGGGAGCGAATGATGATGGCAGCGGAACCGCCGTCAGCCTGGAATGCGCGCGGGTCTTAAGCAAGTTGAAGTTTCCGGCGACCATTATTTTTCTCACCGTGGCCGGCGAAGAGCAAGGGCTGAATGGAAGCACTCATTTCGCCAAAATGGCGAAAGAGCAGGGATGGGATATTGAAGCTGTCCTAAACAATGACATCGTCGGGGGGAACCAGAGCGCCGAGCAGGATCATTCGGTGGTCCGAGTATTTTCCGAAGGGCTGCCGCAAGCGGCTACGGAGAAGGAGATCGAACGCATTCGCGGGTTGGGCGGCGAGAACGACTCAGCCTCACGCCAATTGGCGCGCTACGTCGCAGATGTGGGCCGCTCCTATAAATACGACGTGGGCGTGGTGCCGATGCTGGTCTTTCGGCTTGATCGTTATCTACGCGGCGGCGACCATTATTCATTCAATAAGCAGGGGTTTAGCGCAATCCGGTTCACCGAGTTCCGCGAAGATTTTCACCACCAGCATCAGAACGTGCGTACTGAAAATGGCATTGAATACGGCGATCTGCTCAAGTTTGTGGATTTCGACTATGTCGCGAGCGTGGCACGCCTGAATGCGGCAACGCTCGCCTCACTGGCATCGGCACCCGCGCCTCCCACGAATGTTCACTTGCTGGTGAAAGATCTGGAGAACGAATCGACGCTTACTTGGGATGCGCCTCCCGGTGGCCGGGCAGCGAGCTATGAAGTTGTGTGGCGGGCAACGACTAGCTCGGAATGGGAGCATGTCCAAAAGGTAGGCGAGGTTTTGCGCGCTACTCTGAATCTTTCGAAGGACAATGTCATCTTTTCTGTGAGGGCTGTCGACGCTGCTGGACACTACAGTTTGCCGGTGGTGCCGACGCCGCAGCGTTAAAGTTGGCGTTGCCGCAACCTGATAACATGTTTAATCAATAGGCTTTTGTCTCTGGAATAATCGAGAACTCATCGTGGCGATCAATCGCGGTAATACGATTTCGTTGAGCCTGCCGCCCTTTACGCGCTGGGTAAAACGGCTGATTCTCGTCTATGCGGCGATTTACCTGGTGATGGCGATCACCGAGGTCGTCTCGCCTCTGGCCCACGATTTTGTGAGTGTCTACCTGGGGCTGATCCCCAAGCTGGTGATGCGGGGGATGATTTGGCAGTTGGTCACCTATTCCTTCCTGCACTTTCAACTGCTCCACTTGCTTTTTAACGCGCTCTCGCTGTGGATGTTCGGTTCGCAGCTGGAAAGTGACTGGGGATCGAAGCGCTTTCTGGAATTCTATTTCTTCTGCACCGTCGCGGCTGCGCTGACCACCGTCGCGATGAGCTACACGCACATTCTGGGACTTTCCCCCGCCGCGACAACGATTGGGGCATCGGGCGGCATTTATGGTCTGCTCGTCGCCTTCGGCGTGTTATACGGCGAGAGCGAAATCATGATGTTCCCGCTGCCCTTCCGCATCAAGGCCAAATACTTCGTGTGGGGAATCGTGTTTTTGACGCTGGTGGGCGCGATTCAGGAACGTGGCGGCGTGGCTAACTTTGCTCACCTTGGTGGTTTGCTGTTCGGCTATCTTTATCTGAAATTTTTGCCGCGCAAGGGACTGATGTTCTCAGCTTCCGAAAGATACTTCAGCGCCCGCAACGACTATTACCGCTGGAAGCGGCGGCGCGCGGCGAAAAAGTTTGAAGTCTACATGCGGCAGCATGACCGCGATGTCCACTTCGACGAGCACGGCAATTACATTCCTCCGGAGGATGAGACTCACAAGGGGAATGGCGGATCGAAATCGGGCTGGGTGAATTAAGAATTTTTGGCTACGCGTTTACACAGATCCCACGGATTTTTCAATCCGTAAAAAGCGCGTGAAATTCCTTCAAGACTTGGGCTGGCAGTTCTGGCCGTCCGGCTTTTCCTTTGAATCCTAGGTCGTGACCTGCGCCTTCGACCGTGAGGAGTTTTGTCTTCGCCGGAATCAGCTTCAGCGCTTGCTCGATCTCAGGGACCAAACCGAAAGGGTCGCGCGTGCCTTGAACGAATAAGGCCGGCGTGTGCAGATTGAAAAAGTGTTGCGTGCGAAGTTGGTCCGGTTTGCGGGGCGGGTGCAGAGGATAAGACAAGAGGAGCAAACCGGCAGCTTCTTCCGGAGCGTTTTCAGGACGCTCGGCGCAAAGCATGCTGGCTTGCCGTCCGCCGTAGGAGTGGCCGCCGAGAAAGATACGACCGCTGGCAATCCGCTTGACGGCGGCCATCGCATTTCGCAGCCCGGCGCGATCGCGCTTGGCGTCGCCGGGTCCGGGAGGACCGTAAGGCCGGTCCTGCCGAAACGGAAGATCGCAGCGAAGCACAATGAATCCTGCGGTAGCAAAAGTTTCCGCCAGCGTAACCAGCAGCGGGGCTTGGCAATTCGATCCAGCGCCGTGCGTCAGAACCAGGCCATCGCCGTTGGAACGAACGGGACGGTGAAAAAACCCGCGCACAAATGGATCGGCCGAAACATCGGTAAAAGCCTGCGGATTGGATTGAACCGACATAGATAACCGCAGCTATTCGCCGACTTCTTCCAACTTTTCGTAGACTTTCAGGATTTTAATTTCATTGCCCAGGCGGGCCCAACAGCGAAGTATTTCTGGATCTTCTTGAGCGGAGCCGCGCGCCTCTTCGGACTTCCAATAACGAAACAGCAGGTAGTGAGAATCGCCTCCACGGTAGAGAATGTCGCGGCCGTATCCTTTGTTCGCAACGATGGCGTTCAGCTCGCGCATGGTTGCGAGTGAAGCGGTCTCCATGCCAGGCAGCGGCTCCCAGATCGCGACGGAAAGATATTCCTGCGACATACAGCGCGATTATAGCCTTCGGCGCTTGGCAGCGCGCTTGCTTTTGACAGGAGCGGCGAGACTGACTTCTTCTGCAGTCACTGTATGCAGGCGCATGAAGTTGGTCGAACCGGAAGCCTGCTGCGTGCCCGCGACCACGCCTAACACGGCTCCGGGTTTCAGGACGCCGCGAGCGACAAGTTCCTTCTCCGCCACCTGAACCATTTCATCAGTAGAAGGGGCATGGCCGCATCGGATCGGATGCACTCCCCAGAAAAGATTGGCGCGTTGCACCACGGCAGGAATATGCGTGAAGGCATAAATCGGCGCCTGGGGGCGAAACTTCGAAATCATGCGGGCGGTGTTGCCGGTTTCGGTGAAGACGGCAATTGCCCCCATGGGCAGATCTTCGGCAGCATGGGCAATGGATTCGCAAATAGTTTCTGCGACGGAAAGCCCATGACTTTCGCGGCGCCGTCTTGGCTGCGTAAACTCGCCCATATTACTTTCGGCCTCCACCACAATGCGCGCCATCATGGCCACGGCCTCGCGCGGATAGCGCCCGCTGGCGGTTTCGGCAGAGAGCATCACCGAATCGGTGCCGTCGAAAATCGCGTTAGCCACGTCGCTGGCCTCGGCGCGCGTGGGACGCGGATTCTCAATCATCGACTCCAGCATCTGCGTGGCAGTGATCACCGGCTTGCGCCATGCGGCACAGCGGCGGATGACGTGCTTCTGAATGACCGGAACTTTTTCAGGGGCCATTTCCACGCCCAGATCGCCGCGAGCCACCATAATGCCGTCGACCGCTTCCAGGATTTCTTCGAGGTGGTCGATGGCTTGCGGTTTCTCGAGTTTGGCGATCAGAGGAGTGTCGCTGCCGCGCGCCGCCACGATTGCCCGAACCATATTCACGTCAGCGGCAGAGCGCACGAAAGAAAGCGCCACCGCGTCTACGCCGTGCTTCAGACCGAATTCAAGATCTTTACGATCTTTGTCGGTCATAGCGGGAATCGACAAAGCCGTGCCGGGAAGATTGATGCCCTGGTGCTCGCCCAGCATTCCGCCGTTCAGAATGTCGCAGACAACATCGCTGCCCCGAATGGTTCGCACCCGTAATTCGATCAGTCCATCGCGCAGAAGAATGCGGGCGCCAGCTACCACCTCACGGGCGAGATCGGGGAATGTGGTCGCAATGCGGGTGGGCGTGCCCGCGATATCGCGCGGAGTGATGACCACGGTTGAGCCGCTTTCCAGCAAGACAGGCTCATGGCGCTCCAGGCGACCAGTGCGGATCTTGGGGCCTTGCAAATCCTGCAGGATGCAGATGGAGCAGTTTTCCTTTTCCGCGGAACGGCGCAAGCGTTCGATATTGCGGGCGTGATCTTCGTGCGTGCCGTGGGAGAAATTCAGGCGGCCAACGTCCATGCCCAGGCGAAGCAGGTCACGCATCGCGGCTTCGGAATGGCAAGCCGGGCCGATGGTGCAGATGATCTTGGCACGGCGGGCGGAGGCAGCGCCGTGAAAGACGGAAGGCGCAACGGATGTCTCTGGGCTTGAAGTTTCACTGGCGAGTTCTGGCTTGCGTGGTTTCAATGCGTTTTATACCTGAATTTTATTTTTTGCTGGAGAACTTCAATTGTAATTGCTTGGGCAGTAAATTCTTGCTGAAAGTGTCAATCAACAAGGACACATTGGCAGATTAAGATTTCTTTACACCGCGGCTCGCCTATTCTCGAGGACCGCTGATTGCGGTCAACTCTTTGCCCAGCATGGCCCGCGGGAAAAGCATGGCATTGAATTCCGCTCCTACAAGAATGACCAGCGAAACCATGTACATCCATACCAGCAGGGCGATTCCGGCTCCAAGCGAGCCGTAGATGATGCTGTAATCCGCGTAATGCCGCAAATAAAAGCCAAACAGCAGCGTAGCCGAGAACCACATGCCAGTTGCCAGCGTTGCGCCCGGGATCACGCTGTGCCAGGGCTGGGTGCGTGGCACCGCATTGTGATAGATGAGCGCAATCACCGCAATGCTGGTAAGGGTAGCGATGATCCAGCGGATGACGGCCCACATCAGCAGGATGTACGGGCTGAATTCGCGCGCGGTGTAGAAAAGGATGTCGCTCTCGATCTTGCTGCCGAAGGCGACCAGCAGGGTCGCGAAGGTCATCGGCAGGAGAGCGAAAATCACGAGCAAGAATGAAATCAGACGTTCCTTGACCAGGCCCCAGATTTTCGGCAATTCATAACATCGCCGGAAGCCTTCCATCCAGGAGATCATCACACCGGAGGCGGTCCACAGCGTCAGCAGCGAAGCTGTAATGAGCAGGCCTACCGGCCGCTGCCCAGCTCCGCGAAGAAAATTCATCGCAGTGGTGGTTCCGGCAGGAAGGATTCGCGAGAGAGCGTATGTGATCTCGCGCATGTACGGTGCGCCCTTGCGCCATGTTGCGAGAACTGAGCCCACCACCAGCAGCGCGGGAAAGAAGGTAAGAATCGAGGAATAGGCGGAAGCTTTGGCAATAGAGAAGGCGTCGTGCTGGAAAGCACGCCAGACAGCCAACCGCAGAAGGCGGAGAAAACGAAGCATCGCTGGCCTTAGCTTATGGCGGGGAGGCACGGCTTGCAACGAGGGAACCTCAACAGGTTCCTCAGTCGGCACTCGCTGGGGGTTGGCGTGCATCGCTAATTAGTAGCCAAAAACAGGTCCGGGGGCGAATTTGCTTCGCCCCCGGAGTTTACTGTAGTTTGGCTTACTCCGCAGCTAGTTCCTCGGTTTCGCCCTCGTGGCGCATCATTTCGAGAGCGCGCTCGGCCTCTTCGTAAGCTGCCGAAACTTCCGCCTGCACCTTGGCCGCGGCCTCTTCCATCTCTGGCGAGAGGCGCACGTTGCGGTAGTACTCCATGCCGGTTCCGGCAGGGATGAGGCGGCCGACAATGACGTTCTCCTTGAGTCCGCGCAGGTGATCGACCGCGCCTTGGATCGAGGCTTCGGTGAGCACTCGCGTGGTCTCCTGGAAGGAGGCCGCCGAGATAAACGAGTCGGTGGAGAGCGAAGCCTTCGTGATGCCGAGGAGCAGCGGCCGTCCGGTAGCCGGCTTGCCGCCTTCCTTGATCACGCGCTCGTTCTCTTCGCGGAAGCGGAACTTATCCAGTTGCTGCTCCAGCAAGAACGTGGTGTCGCCGACGTCCTCGACCTTCACCCAGCGCATCATCTGGCGGACAATCACTTCGATGTGCTTGTCGCTGATGTTGACGCCCTGCAAGCGGTAGACTTCCTGGATTTCGTTCACCAGGTAAGACTGCAGCTCTTTTTCTCCCAGCACGGCCAGAATGTCGTGCGGGTTGAGCGGGCCGTCCATCAAGGGTTCGCCAGCTTTCACGCGCTCGCCTTCCTGCACGTTGATGTGAACGCCGCGCGGCACCGAGTATTCTTTTTCGGTTCCGTTGTCGGCCTGCACATACAGTTTGCGCTGACCCTTTGAGACCTCACCGAACTTCACCGTGCCATCGATTTCGCTGATAACCGCGGTTTCGTGCGGTTTGCGCGCTTCGAACAGCTCGACCACACGCGGCAGACCACCGGTGATATCTTTCGTCTTGGTAGTCTCGCGCGGGATCTTGGCTAGCACGTCGCCGGGGTGAACCGTGTCGCCGTCCTGCACCATCAAGTGAGCTCGCGAAGGCATGAGGTAACGCTTGCTCGCCTTGCCCTTGATTACGACCGCGGGCTGGCGCTTCTCGTCGGGAGAGTCGCCGACCACGTGACGAGATAGTCCGGTGACTTCGTCTACCTCTTCATGTAGAGTCACGCCTTCCTGCAAGTCTTTGAACTGCGCGGTGCCGCCGATTTCGGTCAGGATGGCAAAAGTGTAAGGATCCCACTCAACCATGACCTTGCCTTGCTCGACGCGATCGCCGTCGTTGACCTTTAGCTTGGCACCGTAAATTACGGAGTACCGCTCACGCTCGCGGTTCTTGTCGTCGACCACGGCGATCGAACCCTGGCGGTTCATGACCACCAGATCGCCGGACTTCGACTTGACTGTCTGCAATCCGATGAAGCGCACGTTGCCGGCGTTCTTGGCATCGAGGCGCGACTGCTCGGAGACTCGCGACGCCGTACCACCAATGTGGAAGGTACGCATCGTGAGCTGCGTTCCGGGTTCGCCGATCGACTGAGCGGCGATGACTCCGGTGGCTTCGCCGAGTTCGACCAGTCGTCCAGAGGCCAGGTTGCGGCCGTAGCACATGACGCAGACGCCGCGCTTCGATTCGCAAGTGAGCACCGAGCGGATTTTCACCCGCTCGATTCCCGCGGCTTGAATGGATATCGCGAGTTCTTCGGTGATCTCGTTATTGATGTCGACGATCACGTTGCCGTCGTAATCTTTGATCTTCTCAAGCGATACGCGGCCCACAATGCGGTCACGCAACGGCTCGATAATTTCGCCGGCTTCGACGATACCCTGGACATAAATGCCGTCCACAGTACCGCAATCGTACTCGCTGATGATGACGTCTTGCGCCACATCGACGAGACGGCGAGTGAGGTAACCGGAATCCGCCGTCTTCAACGCGGTATCGGCCAGGCCCTTGCGGGCGCCGTGGGTCGAGACGAAGTATTCCAGCACCGTGAGACCTTCACGGAAGTTGGCCGTGATGGGAGACTCGATGATTTCGCCGGAAGGCTTGGCCATCAGTCCGCGCATGCCGGAGAGCTGGCGAATCTGCTGTTTCGATCCGCGAGCGCCGGAATCGGCCATGACGTAAATCGGATTGATGAAGCCTTCTTTGTCGGCGCGCTGCATTTGGCCGAACATCTCGTCGGCAACTTTTTCCGTGATGCCGGACCAGATTTCGATGACCTTGTTATAGCGTTCGCCGTTGGTGATGGCGCCGTCGAGGTATTGCTGCTGCACGGCGACGACCTGTCTCTCGGCATCTTTGACCAGCGTCTTCTTGCTGTCAGGGATGACCATGTCGTCGATGCCGATGGAGAGGCCTGCTTTGGTCGCGTACTTGAAGCCGAACTCTTTCACTTCATCGAGCATCTTGACCGTGGTTTCGAGACCGAAGCGCAGGTAGCCGTAATTCACCAGCGCGCCGATTCCCTTTTTCTTCAGCAGTCCGTTGATGAACGGCATGCCTTCGGGCAAGTGATCGTTCAGAATGGCGCGGCCCACCGTTGTGTTTACGAAGGCACGGTCCACTTGAACTGGCTCGGTGTGAATGATGTCCTGATCGTCGTACGCGGTGGTCAGGTCGATCAATTCGCCCGAGTAGCGCAGGCGGATGGGAGTCAGCGTTTCCACCTCTCCAGCTTCGAGCGCCATCAGAACTTCTTCGATGTTGGCGAAAACGCGGCCTTCACCCTTTGCTCCGGGCTTGCCTTTCGTCAGGTAATAGAGACCGAGCACCATGTCCTGTGTAGGAACGGTGATGGGCTGTCCTGACGCGGGCGAAAGAATGTTGTGCGAGGCCAGCATGAGAACACTGGCTTCGACCTGCGCTTCCGGAGACAGCGGAATGTGCACGGCCATCTGGTCGCCGTCGAAATCGGCGTTGAACGCCGTGCAGACCAGTGGGTGAATCTTAATTGCTTTGCCTTCCACAAGCACCGGCTCAAACGCCTGAATGCCCAGGCGGTGCAGCGTGGGAGCGCGGTTCAGCAGCACCGGATGGTCTTTGATGACCTCTTCCAGAATGTCCCAAACGATGGGCTCCTGCTGCTCCACCATTTCTTTGGCTTGCTTGATGGTGGTGACGTTTCCGGTTTGTTCGAGCCGGTGATAAATGAAGGGCTTGAACAGTTCGAGCGCCATCTTTTTGGGCAGTCCGCACTGGTGAAGCTTGAGTTCGGGGCCGACCACAATGACGGAACGTCCGGAGTAATCCACGCGCTTGCCGAGCAAGTTCTGGCGGAAGCGTCCCTGCTTACCCTTGAGCGTGTCGGACAAAGACTTCAGCGGACGGTTGTTGGCGCCACGCAGCACGCGGCCACGGCGGCCGTTGTCGAACAGCGCGTCCACGGCTTCCTGCAGCATGCGCTTTTCATTTCTGACGATAACTTCAGGCGCGTGCAGGTCCATCAGTTTCTTCAACCGGTTGTTGCGGTTGATGACGCGGCGGTAAAGGTCGTTCAGATCGGAGGTGGCGAAACGGCCGCCATCGAGTGGAACCAGAGGACGCAGCTCCGGCGGAATGACCGGGATCACGTCGAGAATCATCCAGCTCGGCTTGTTGCCGCTGCGGCGGAAGGCTTCAACCACTTTGAGGCGCTTCGTGTACTTGAGCCGCTTCTGCAGCGAGCTCTCGTTCTTCATCTTCTCGCGCAGTTCGATGGAAAGGCCGTCGGTGTCGATGCGCTTCAGGAGCTCCTTGATCGCTTCCGCTCCCATCATGGCCTTGAAGCCGGCGGGACGGTATTGCTGATCGAGTTCGCGGAACTTCGCTTCGTCCTTAATTACTTCACGCTCTTTCACCGGAGCGTCGCCCGGCTCGACCACAACGTAGGCCTCGAAATAGAGAACGGATTCGAGATCCCGCAGAGAAATGTCGAGCAGGTGTCCAATGCGGCTGGGCAGGCCCTTGAAGAACCACACATGCGAGCAGGGCGAAGCCAGCTCGATGTGTCCCAGGCGCTCACGGCGGACTTTGGATAGCGTGACTTCCACGCCGCACTTGTCGCAGATGACGCCACGATGCTTCATGCGCTTATATTTGCCGCAGAGGCATTCCCAGTCGGTTACCGGGCCGAAGATGCGGGCGCAGAACAGGCCGTCCCGCTCCGGCTTGAAGGTGCGGTAGTTGATGGTCTCAGGCTTGGTGACTTCGCCATGCGACCAGCTCCGGATTTTTTCGGGAGAGGCGAGGCTGATGCGAATGGCATCGAAGTCAGCAATCGTGTTTTGCATTTCGAACGGGCTCGAACGAAACAAGGTGTTCCTCCGCTTCCTGCTCTCAGGCAGTACCAAGTACCTAGCACCCAGTACCGAGTTCTTGTGTCCCGCGGGATTCGAGAGCTCTTAATCCGCGAAACGTTTCCATTTTCAAACCTTCAAGATCCGTCAGCCCCGCACTAAGCACCCGCCGCTTTTCTAGGCACCAGGTACTGGGTACTAGCTTCAATCCGCCGACGCGCTGGCCGTGGGCTTCTTCTCCCCGGTCTTAATCAGCTCCACGTCGAGGCAGAGCGATTGCAATTCGCGGATCAGCACGTTAAACGATTCCGGCACTCCCGGCTCCATGGCGGCTTCGCCTTTGACGATGGCCTCGTAAATCTTGGTGCGACCGTAGACGTCGTCGGACTTCGCCGTCAGCAATTCCTGTAGTATGAACGCCGCGCCGTAAGCTTCCAGCGCCCAAACTTCCATCTCTCCGAAGCGTTGTCCGCCGAACTGCGCCTTGCCACCCAGCGGTTGCTGCGTGATCAGCGAATACGGCCCGATGGAACGCGCGTGAATCTTGTCGTCCACCAGATGCGACAACTTCAGCATGTAGATGTAGCCCACGCATACCGGTTGTTCGAACTGATCGCCGGTCATGCCGTCGTGCAACGTAGTCTTGCCCGAGGTTGGCAGTCCCGCATGCTCGAGCAGCGCCTTGATCTCGCCTTCCTTCGCGCCGTCGAACACGGGCGAACCCATGAAGACGCCGCGGGCAAGCGTTGGAGCCAGTGCTTCCAGCTCTTCGTCCCCCATCTCGCCAATGGTGTCAGCGAGCTTGGAGTCTTTGAACAGAGCCTTCAGCTCACGGCGGATCGCTTCCGTGCGCGTGTTTTCCTTGAGCATCCTGCCAATCTTCTCGCCCAAGGTAAAGCCCGCCCAGCCCAGATGCGTTTCGAGAATCTGGCCCACATTCATACGGCTCGGTACGCCAAGAGGATTCAGAACGATCTCGACCGGCGTTCCGTCTTCGAGGTACGGCATGTCCTCTTCCGGCAGAATGCGCGCGATCACGCCCTTATTTCCGTGACGTCCCGCCATCTTGTCGCCAACACTCAGCTTGCGCTTCATGGCGATATAGACCTTGACCAGCTTGATCACGCCCGGGGGCAGTTCATCGCCCTTGGTGAGCTTCTCTTTCTTCTCGTTGACGATCTTCTTCAGGACATCGATCTGACGCGAGGTCATTTCCTCGATCTCATCGATCTGCTCATTCACTCGCGGATCCTTGTCGGCATATTTAATACGCTTCAAGTTGCGAGTGGAGATGCGCTCGATCGCGTCGCGGTCAAGAATGTTGCCCTTGGTCAAAAGACGTTTATTGGTGCGCTCGTCGTGCAGGTCGGCCTGGACTTCCTTGCCGCCGAGAATGTTCTCCAGACGCTTAAGCCGCTCGTCCGTAAGAATCCGGATTTCGTCGGAAAGGTTTTTCTCCAGTTTGCCGATCTGCGTGCCTTCGATGAACTTGGCGCGCTCGTCCTTTTCCTGGCCCTTACGGGAGAAGATTTTTACATCGACGATGACGCCCTCAATGCCCGGCGGGCAGTAGAGCGAAGCATCGCGCACGTCGCCGGCTTTCTCGCCGAAGATTGCGCGCAGCAGTTTCTCTTCCGGCGTGAGCTGGGTTTCGCCCTTGGGCGTAACCTTGCCCACCAGAATGTCGCCCTGCTTGATGCTGGCGCCGATGCGAATCACGCCCGCTTCGTCCAGATTGCGCAGCATGGTCTCGCTGACGTTTGGAATGTCGCGCGTGACTTCTTCCGGACCAAGCTTGGTATCGCGCGCCTCGATCTCGTATTCTTCGATATGCAGTGAAGTGTAGTAATCGTCCTTCACCATCTTCTCGGAGACCAGAATCGCATCCTCAAAGTTGTAACCGCGCCACGGCATGAAGGCCACCAGCACGTTGCGTCCGAGAGCCAGCTCGCCGTGATCCGTGCAAGGACCGTCGGCAATCACCTCGCCCTTCAGAACGCGCTGCCCCTTCTTCACGATCGGCTTCTGGTTGATGCACGTGTTTTGGTTCGAGCGCTTGAATTTGGTGAGCTGGTAAATGTCGCTGCCCACCTCACGCGAAAGCTGCGTGGGGTGGTGCTCGCCTTCAACGCGCACAATGATGCGGTCAGAGTCAACGGAATCAATGATCCCGTTGCGACGGGCCAGTACTACTGCGCCAGAATCGCGCGCCGTGACACCTTCCATTCCGGTACCGACGATCGGCGCTTGTGCGCGGAGCAAAGGCACCGACTGACGCTGCATGTTCGCGCCCATCAGCGCGCGGTTCGCGTCGTCGTGCTCAAGGAACGGCACGAGCGATGCAGCCACCGAAACCAGTTGCTTCGGGCTGACGTCGACGTAATCGACTTCGTCCCGACTGACTAAGACAAAGTTGCCGGCCTTGCGGGCGTTGACCAACTCCGAAACGATGCGGCCCTTGTCGTCGAGTTCGACGTTCGCCTGCGCGATGGTGTGCCGATCTTCTTCCCATGCAGAAAGGTAGA
>Ga0209332_1000197_pt1 | contig 15769 bp, 14 predicted proteins | sample BlaSpr_A8_OM3_M1_FD_187974 | JGI IMG/M metagenome (GOLD analysis project Ga0209332, IMG submission 187974) | Forest soil microbial communities from Thunder Bay, Ontario, Canada - Black Spruce, Ontario site 2_A8_OM3_M1 (SPAdes) (version 2) | ecosystem: Environmental > Terrestrial > Soil > Boreal...
TGGCGGGATGGTCGCCGATCGCTGCGGCGAGTGCGGCCATGTCGTTTTGCACCCCGGTCGACGTCTCGTTGTGCGTCAACAGAATTCCGTCGAACGCGTGCGCGCGATCGGCTTTCAGTTTTTCTTCGAGCGCCGCGGGATCGACCGCGTGGCCGTACGGTGTGTCGAGCAATTCGACCTCGAGCCCGTAGGCACGCGCGATGTTGGCGAGCCGCTTTCCGAAGACGCCGACCGGCGCGGCCAGGACGCGCTGGCCCGGCGAAAAGGCGCTCGCGATCGCCGCTTCCAATCCGCCGGTCCCCGAACAGCCCAGGATCTCGATCTCGGCCTGCGTCCCAAAGATCGGACGCATTCCGCGTTCGATTCGTGCGAGCAATGCCGCGAACTCGGGGCCGCGGTGGTCGATCATCGGTTTCGCCATCGCCTCGAGGACGGGCTGGGCGCAGGTCACCGGGCCGGGGATAAAAAGCAGATGGCGGTTCACCGGACCATGGTAGCATACCGCCGAACTTCGCGCGCATGCAAGCATCGGATCGCGTCAGGCTCACGGCGCTCTCTTCGGGCGGCGGTTGAGCGAGTAAAGTCGGCTCGGCCGACCTGGCGCAGGTCCTGCGCCACTTGCCCAAACCGCTCGACCCGAACGTGCTCGTCGGCTTTCATACCAGCGATGACGCCGGCGTCTATAAACTTCGTGACGATCTGGCCGTCGTGCAGACGGTGGATTTTTTCACGCCCATCGTCGACGACCCGTTCGACTTCGGCCGCATCGCCGCCGCCAACGCGCTCTCCGACATCTACGCCATGGGCGGCGCACCGATCACGGCGCTCAACATTGCCGCCTATCCGATGGAGAAACTCGGGCCCGAGATTCTGACGCGCATCTTCGCCGGCGGCGCCGAGATCGCGCGCGAAGCCGGCGTCGCCATCATCGGCGGACATACCATCGAAGACGACGAGCCGAAATACGGGATGGCGGTGACCGGCGTCATCCATCCGCTGCGCATCGTGACCAACGCCGGCGCTCGGCCCGGAGACGTCTTGATTCTCACCAAACCGCTCGGCACCGGCATCCTTTCTTCGGCCCTCAAGAAGGGTGCGATCGGCGAGCGCGAGATCGCGCCCGTTGTGAAGTGGATGACGACGTTGAATGCGGCCGCGTCACGGGCGATGCTGGCGGCGGGCGCGCACGCCGCCACCGACATCACCGGCTTCGGTCTTCTCGGTCACGCCGGCGAGATGATGCGCGCGAGCGGCGTGCGGATGCGCATCTTTGCGAAATCGGTGCCGCTGCATCCGCTAGTGCGCGACATGCTCTCGGTGGGTATCGCGCCGGTAGGCACGCGCAACAACCTTAAGGAGCACGAGCAGTTCACCGAGTTCGCTCGGGAGGTAGCGCCCGACACGCGGCTGATCCTCAGCGACGCGCAAACCTCCGGCGGTCTGTTGATCGCGGTTGCTCCCGAATCTGCGGCGTCGCTGCGCGCGGAGCTGACCGAAAGCGGCGCGCTCGCCGCCGAGATCGGCATCGTCGAAGCCGGCACGGGCATCATCGTCTCGTAACTTTATGGAAGGTGTCGAACAAACCGCGCCGGCCCAAGGGGCGCCGGCAGAAGCCGCGCCGGAATATCAGGCCGTCGAAAGCGGCAGCCGTCTCGTAATCCTCGTCGCCGCGATCATGCTCGCGACGCTCTTGCAGACGCTCGACGGAACGATCGTCAACGTTGCGCTCCCGGTGATTCAAGGCAACCTCGGAGCGACATTCGACGAAGGTGCGTGGGTCGTCACCGGTTACATCATCTCGGCGGTCGTCATCATTCCGATCACGCCCTGGCTGCAGCTTCGTTTCGGCCGCCGCCAATACTACGCCACCGCGATCTTCGGCTTCACGATCGCCTCGGTGCTGTGCGGACTCTCGAGCTCGATCGGAGCGCTCATTTTCTGGCGCGTCGTTCAGGGCGCGTTCGGCGGCGGCTTGATCGCAACCGGCCAGGCGGCGCTCCGCGATACCTTCCCGCCCGACAAGTTGGGTTTGAGTCAAGGGATCTTCGCGCTCGGCGCGATCGTCGGCCCGACGGTTGGGCCGACGCTGGGTGGGTTGCTCACGGATAACTTTTCGTGGAACTACGTCTTCCTGATCAACATCGTCCCCGGCGCGATCGCCGGTATCGTCATCCTCGCGATGATGAAAAACCCGACGAAGCCTCGCCGCGTCCCGCTCGACACGCCCGGCCTCGCGCTGCTCGTGATCGGACTCGGTTCGCTCCAGTTCATCCTCGACGAAGGCCAGCGTCGCGACTGGTTCAATGACGACCTGATCGTCGGACTTGCGTGCACCGCCCTCACCGGCATCGTCGCGTTCGTCTTCTGGGAGTTGTTCGGCGCGAAGTATCCGGTCGTCGACCTTCGAGCCTTGCGTTACCGGAGCGTCATGGCGGGTTCGGCGCTAGCGCTCGTGATGGGCGCGAGCCTGTTCGGCACGATCGTCTTACTGCCCCAGTACGTTCAGTCGATCTTGAATTTCACCGCGACGCTCTCCGGCGAGTTGATCCTGGTGCGCGCGGTCGTGACCGGCATTTTGACCATGGCCATCGTACGGCTCGTCGGAACGGGACGAATCGATTCGCGCATCTTGCTCGCTGCGGGCTTCGCGCTCGTCGCCGCCTCGAACATCTGGCTCGGAGATGTGTCGACGACCAACACGCCGTTCTGGAGCCTCGGCCTCCCGCTGATGGCCGGGGGCGCCGGCCTGGCGCTCTTGTTCATCCCGCTCTCGATCACGGTCGTCAGTTCCGTTCCGGGCGACGTCGTACCGAAGGCGACGGCCTTCGTGAACCTCTCGCTTCAACTCGGCGGCTCGATCTCGACGGCGGCACTCGTCACCTTGCTCGCGCACCGCGAAGCCTTTCATCAAACGATCCTGGCGGCCAACGTAACGCTGCACAACTCGACCGTGCGCGATTTGGTCGCGCATCACGAGCTCAGCCGGTTATATCAAGCGATCGTCCAGCAAGCGAACACCATGGCCTTCGCCGATGCCTCGTACCTCGTCGGCGCGGCCACGTTCTTCTGCATCCCGCTCGTCTTCTTATTTGAGCGCCGCAAAGCCGGCCCCGCCGCGCGGCGCTAGCCTGATCATCAGCGCGACCCCGGCGAGGATGAGCGTCGCCCCGAGAAGCGTGTGCCATGTCAGCGGTTCGTGCAACAAGAGCACCGAGATCACGATCGCGACGATCGGGTTCACGTACGAGTAGGTCGAGGCCAGCACCGTTTCGACGTTGCGCGTGAGCCAAATGAAAGCGCTGAAGCCGACGATGCTGCCGAAGACGATCAAGAACGCGAGCGCCGCCGTCGCCGCCGGCGTAAACTCTGCTGGGCTCAGACGTTCGCCGCTCACCGCTCCGAGAACGCTCAACTCGACGAATCCGACCAGCATCTGCATGGAGCTCATCTGCAAGAAATGCGTCGCCGGATAGCGGCGCTGGATCATCGAGCCGACCGACCACATGACCGACGAGGCGGCCGCCAGCGCGACGATCGGAAGCGCGAGTCCTTCGGCGCCGCTCGGTGAGACGAGATAGGCCATTCCGCCGAAACCGAGCACGATGCCGGCGATCGCCGGCGGCGAAAGTCGTTCGCGATAGAAGAGCAAGCCGATCAACGCGTTCCAAAGTGGTGTGAGCGCGAAGAATAGCGAGCCGACGCCGCTCGGCATGTATTGGAGACACCACGCGAAGGTGCCGTTACCGAACGTGAGCAGCGTCGTCCCGGTAATGACGGCGCCGCGCCAATCGCGAACCGTCGGCAGCGGCTCGCGTCGCAGGCGTACCCAGCACCAGAGGATGCCGCCTGCGATCAGAAAACGCAGCGCGGCCATGTCAAACGGCGGGATGCTTCGGACCGCGATCTTGATCGCCGGAGCCGTCGAACCCCAGAGAATGTAGACGGCGAGCAACGCCCCGATGACCGCAGCAGCGTTACGCTTTTGCATGCACGCGCGGAGTCGGCCTAGCTCAGTCTCGAACTAAGAGCGGTTGCGTTTGGCGTTCAGGCGTGCGCGCTTGCGCTCGCGTTCGCCGTTGACGCGCTTCATCGAACGGCGCATCGGCACGACGACGCCGTGACGCTTCTCCGGTTCGGCCAGCGCCGCGGGCGTGACGATCCGCTTCCCGAATGCCTGCACGAAGACTTCTGAGATGTCCTCGACGCCGACGAACGACATCGTGTCTCGGACTTCTTTCGGCACATCATCGAGATCGAGCTCGTTGCGCTTGGGCAGCACGATCTTGGCGATGCCGGCCCGTTTCGCTCCGAGTACTTTCTCCTTCACGCCGCCGATCGGTAGAACTTGGCCGGTCAGCGTGATTTCGCCGGTCATCGCGAGGTTGGAATCGACCTTCTGACCGGTGAGCAGCGAGGCGATCGAGGTCGCGAGCGCGATCCCCGCCGACGGCCCGTCTTTCGGAACCGCGCCGGCCGGAACGTGAATGTGCAGATCGTGCTTCCCGAAATACTCCTCCGGCAAGCCGAGTTCGTTCGAGTGCGCTCGCAGGAACGAGACCGCGGCCGTCGCGCTCTCCTTCATGACGTCGCCGAGCTGGCCCGTGAGCACCAGTTTCCCGGTACCCGGCATGACCGTCGTCTCGATGAACATGATGTCGCCGCCGACCGCGGTCCAGGCAAGACCGGTGGCGACGCCGACCGAGGCCGTGCGTTTCTTGACCTCATTGAAGAAGCGCGGCTTCGAGAGATACTCGACCAGAGTGCTGGGCTTGATCCGCGCCTTGAAACGCGGCTCCTCGGCGATCCTGCGCGCGATCTTGCGGAAGATCGTCCCGATCTCGCGCTCGAGGTTGCGGACCCCGGCCTCGCGCGTGTAGTCATTGATAATCGCGCGAATCGCAGCGTCGTTGATTTGAACCTGCGAATCGCGCAAACCGTTCGCCTCGCGCTGTTTCTTCACGAGATATCGCTTGGCGATCTGCAACTTCTCGAACTCGGTGTAGCCGGCGAGTTGGATGACTTCCACCCGATCGCGCAGCGCCGGGCTGACCGTATCGAGTTGGTTCGCGGTGCAGATGAACAACACCTGAGACAGATCGAACGGCAGGTCCAGATAATGGTCGCGGAACGAGTTGTTCTGCTCGGGATCGAGCACTTCGAGCAACGCCGACTGCGGATCGCCGCGGAAATCGGCGCCGACCTTGTCGATCTCGTCGATCATCATCACCGGATTCTTCGTGCCGGCGTCGCGTAGGGCGCGAATGATCGTCCCCGGCATCGCGCCGATGTACGTACGCCGATGGCCGCGAATCTCGGCCTCGTCGCGGACGCCGCCGACCGAGAGACGCACGAACTTGCGGCCCATCGAGCGCGCGATCGACTGTCCAAGCGACGTCTTTCCGACGCCCGGCGGACCGACGAAGCACAGAATCGGGCCGGTCATCTTTTTCTTGAGCTTGCCGACTGCGAGATACTCGATGATCCGGTCTTTCACTTTGTCGAGATCGTAGTGGTCGGCGTCGAGAATCTGTCGCGCCTTCGCGATCTCGATCGCGTCGGCCGTAGCGTTCTTCCAAGGCAGCTGCACGAGCCAATCGAGGTACGTCCGAATAACCGAATACTCGGGCGAGGCGGTCGGCACTTTCGAGAGCCGATCGAGTTCGCGATCCGCAGCCTTCTTGACTTCTTCCGGCATCTGCGCTTCGTCGATCTTCTTGCGCAGCTCGTTGGTCTCGGCGACTTGCGGGTCGGTCTCGCCCAACTCTTCCTGAATGGCGCGGAGTTGCTGGCGCAGGTAGAACTCGCGCTGATTCTTCTCCATCTCACGTTGGATGTCGGATTGAATCTTGTGGCCGAGTTCGACGACCTCCAACTCCTTGGTCAGAAGCATCGTCAGTTTGCGCATCCGCTTCTCGGTGTTGCGCTCTTCGAGGAGCGCCTGACGGTCGCTGGTCTCGAGGCGCATCGAACTCGCGATGAAGTAGGTGAGAAGATTGGAGTCGGTGATATTGTTGACTTCCATCTCCATCTCGCGCGGCGCTTGCGGCAGATAGCCGATCAATTTGGAGAAGAGACCCGCGAGATTGCGATGCATCGCCAGCAGGTCGTCGGAAGGAACCGTGACATCGGGCAATTCGGTGATTTCGCCCGCGATGTACGGCTCGGTCTGCGTGAAATTATCGACGCGAAAAACGGAATTGCCGCCCACGATGCAGCGAATCGTCCCGTCGGGGACCTTGATCATCCGCTGGATCGTACCGATCGTACCGATGCGGCGCAGATCGTCCGGCTCCGGATCTTCGATCTCTTTGTCTTTGAGCGCGACGAGCCCGATTTGCTTCCCGTCCCGCAGCGCTTCCTCAACCAGAATGATCCCGGGCTTTTTGACGACCGCGAGCGGGATGACGGTGTTCGGAAAAAGGACGGCGTCTTGCAACGGCAAGATGCCGATCACCTCGTTCTTGCGTGGGGCGGAAACTGTGCGGGCCATTATACGGGGATCCTTTTGACGGTCATACGGATTTCGGTGCGGTTGCGCGGCACGAGGGGATCTTTGGAGACTGGCAGCCGGATCGTCAACATACCGTCGCGGTAGACCGCACTTGCATCTTCGTGCGAGACGGGAACCGGGAGATGCATCTTCTTTCCAAACTCGCCGTAGTCGATCTCCTTGAGCAGGTACGAGCCTCGCCCGTCGCGCTCGCGGTCGGTGCGGCGCCCTAAGATGTAGAGCGTGCGCTCCTCCATCATCACCCGCAACTCGCTCGGCTCGGCGCCGGCGATCTCGACGGTCACAATGACGGCCTCGCCGTCGTCGGCCAGCGCGACGTCGGTGTTCGGCTCGAAGCGGCCCGGGCGGACCCGGCGCGCGAACTCCGCAAAGATGGCGTCAAAATCGTCGCCGAAACAATCTCTCACGTTTAGCACTCTACCTGACACACTGCTAGGCCAAATGGTTGCCCCCACACGGGGCCCCTGACCTTCCGGGTACCCGCCTCTATTTCGCCGCGCCACGGCGGGAGTGCTTGAGCGTGACCGGGAGCCGCACGCGGGGGCGCGAAGCGCGAGCCCGATGGAGCTGGTGCGGCGCTTCCTCTTTATTGCGGCGCTCCTGGCCGTCGTGCTCGGCGCCGGCGCGGTCACGCACTACGTGCGTCACCCGGGCGTTCCGCTGGATACCCAAGGCTACGCGCTCGACTTCCGCGTCCTGTACTGCGGCGCCGAGACGGTGCGGCTCGGGCACGATCCGTATCTGGTGGAACCGCTGCGCACCTGCGAGCACCGGATTTTCCGCGAATACGGTGAGCCGGATTGGGCGGTGACGCCGCTTCCGCTGCCGAGTTACGCGATCGCAGCATTCGTGCCGTTGACCTGGCTGCCGTTCGACGCGGCCAAGATCGTCTGGCTGGCCTTGTTATTGCTCGCCGTCGTGCTCGCGGTCGCGGCTCTCGCCTCGATCGTGGAAAAGTCGACGCTCGCCGTTTTCTTGATCCTGCTCCCGACGGTCGGGATCTTGAATTTCGTCTATGGCGAGCCGGTGCCGCTGGCGATCGGCGTGCTGTGCCTCGCGGCGTATCTCGTCGAACGCCAACACTACGGTTGGGCGGCAATTGTCGCCGCACTCTCGGTCGTCGAACCGCACATCGCGCTGCCTGCAATCGTCGCGCTGTTCGTGCTGGTGCCCCAAACTCGGCTTCCGCTCGCGATTACTCTGGTGGCCATCGGAGCGTTCGGCCTCGGCACCCTTGGTCTGGGGCGGAACGTCGAATACTTCACGGTCGCGCTTCCCGCGCAGGCGCACGCCGAGTTATTGGTGAGCGATCAGTACAGTCTCGCGCACATGCTCTATCTTTTCGGCGTTCCGGGTGGGTTGGCGCTCGCGCTCGGCTCGCTGTCGTACGCAGTGACCACGCTTCTCGGCATCCTCCTTGCGCGGCGGCTGGCGCCGCCGCTCGAGCGGCCGGCGCTCTACGTCTTGTTGCCGGTCGCGACGGCGATGCTCGGCGGGCCGTACGTCCACGTCGTGCAGATCGCTTGCGCGATCCCGGCGGCGCTGTTGCTCGCACCACTTTCGTGGTTTGCGCGCATCGCGATCGCGTTGCTCGTGGTTCGCTGGGACCAACCGATGCGCGCCGAGATCTTACCGGTGCTCTTAGCCGCCATCGGCACCGCCTTCGTCGCCTTCGACCGCGAAGAAGTGCGGGGGCGGGTCGCCTGGATCGTCTTCGCACCGCTCCTGTGCCTGACGATGTTGCTCGTACTGCCAAAGGAACCGGCCGAACTCATGCACGTCGCCTCGGGGACGCCGGCGCCGGCGATTCGCGCCGACGATCCGGCCTCGCTCGCGTGGGACTGGAGAGTGCGGCTGACGCCGGACTGGGCCAACTCGAGTTTGCGGCGCAAGATCGAAGACGTTCCGACGTGGGTCGCGCTCCTCTTGCTCTTCTTCGTGCGCGCGCCACGGACCAATCCGTTTCGCGTCAGCTCGCGCGGATATTCGACTCCGCGCTACGAGCTTTGAGCCAGTCGACGATGCGCTCGCCGTCGTGGAGATTCAGTTCGTAGCCGTCGGCCGCGGCGCGCCTTCCGAACTTGTCGAGGTAAAGGGAGAAGACGCGCTGCCCTTCGAGGTTCGTGAAAATGAGTCCCCAACGCGCGTCGAGGTTGCCCGGCTTCTCATCCATCCCGGTTTCCGCGATGTAGGTCACGATCGTTTCGAGCGCGTGCGGGTCGTCGACGATCGTGCGCGAGAGGTCGAGCGTTTCGAGCTTCGCCGGGCTGACCGCGACGCGAGTGCGCAGTTCGTCGTCGATGTGGAGTACCTCGAGCCGAACGAAGTTGCGGCGATCCTCGAGCGCGGCTCGCAGGAACCAGGGCAGAGCCACGCACCCTCCGTTCAGCATCAGCGTTTGACCGGCGAATCGACCCGATAGGTCCATCCACGGTGGTCGTGACGGACGTCTTCGCCGAGCGTCGTCGCCGCGTGCCTCTCCGATCCGGCGATCACGCGGCGTTCTTCGCGGTTGTCATACTTGGGGTCGTAGACGTTCCCACCTGCTTCGGCGATGTGCGGATCGACGGTAGCGTGATCGAGCTCATGGCCTAGCCCAAGCGCCGGTGATTGGCGTCCGCCGTCGGCGACGCGCAGCGCGCTGTGCGGATCCCAATTGACCGTGTGCGTCGATGGCTCGTACGAGTCGTCGTCATGGTGGTTCGGTTTGAGACGCAGAAGGTGATCCGCGTGTTCGGCTTTGTCGAGGATATCGCGCATCGCCGAGTCGCGGTCGAGATAGCCGGCGGCAAGCTCGAAGTCGCGCTCGGCTTTGCGGGGGACGGAGAGGCTGCCGTGCCGGACGGCACCGCTGCGCAGATAGAGTGGTGCGATCATGCCCATCTGTCACGCGGCTGCCCTGCGGCGGCAAGGGGTTCACTTCAGGCGCGCTCTCACGTCGCTAAGAGAGCGAGCAAGCGCCTTTTTTCGAACGAAAACTTTACGGCCTCGTGATTCTCCGGATCGTCTTTGCGTTGTATTCTATAGCCAGTGGAAAACGAGCACCAGGCGTCTATCGACCGCCGTCTTTGGGCTATGTTGGAAGAGACGGGACTGCAGGCCAAGCGCGTCGGCGCGAGCTCGTACGACGTGATGTTCACGAGCGACCTGCGGGAGTGGGCCGTCAACATCCGGCTCAACGAGTCGTGGGTCATGCTGCGCACGTTCGTGATGGTGCTCCCGGCCGGCGCTCCTCGGCGGCTCGCGTTGCTCGAGGCTGCCCTGCAAGCCAACGCCTCTCTGTCGCTTGCGAAATTCTCGACGACGGAGGACCGCTCGCTCGTCATCGATCTCGAATATCGGGACGAGCATCTCAATGCCGAGACGCTGCGAAGTCTCGTCGGCCTGGTCGTTCGGGTCGGCGACGAGAATTACCCGAAATTATTCCGCATCGCCACGGGTGATGTAGCGCTCGAAGCGCTCGAGTCGGCTTTCAAGAAGCCGACGAACGAAAGCGACCCGGTTTAAGCCGACCCGCGATATTCTCGTTCGCCGCTCTGCGGGTTCTGATAAACCTCGACCGTCTTTCCTGAAGTCGGGTCTTCGAATTTCTCGCCCGTCGGCACCCATTCGCCGGAACTCGATTTGACCCGCGGGCGGTAACGGCTGCGCTCGAAGGCGAGCAACGCGATCACAACGATCGCTTGCAGGCCAATTACCAGCCAGGTCGCGCGGCCCGATGCATACTCGACGATCGCAGCCGCGACGAGAAGGCCGCAAATCGCGAGGATAACGTTGCGAAGCGTCATCATTCGGGTGCGATGACGACGGCCGTTCCATAGGCGACGATTTCCGTCATCGTGGTCCCCATCTCCGATGAGTCGAACATCATCCGCACCACGGCGTTCCCGCCCATCATCGTCGCATTCTTGCACATCCGGTCGATTGCCTGACGCCTAGCGTCTTCCACCATTTCCGTATACTCGTGAATTTCGCCACCCAAAATCGTCCGGAGCCCGGCGAGGATGTTTCCGCCCAGGCCGCGGCTGCGAACGATGACGCCGAATACCTGCCCCTTCGTTTCGACGACACGGTGTCCGGCGACGTCTCCAGTCGTGGCTACGATCATGTTCACCCTCCGCTCAGAGCAACTGACTTCACAACAAGATACCGCGTGGTCCTGGCGGAGTTACGAAAACCGGGTGGAGCATCCCCGCGTAGTGTGGCCATGGGCCGGAGCAGATCTGCTTGCGTGCCTGCTCCGGCCGTTCTTTGGACTCGCACCTCGGGCACGCACTCCGGCGACGCGAATCTCTCCGACGGGAAACCTCCTGCGAGTCCGCATCGGCGGTGCTGACTGTGTCGTGAGCACGCGCGCCCCCACCGCCGTGCGACGCTCGCTAGGTTTCTCATCGGAAATCTGATTTTGTCACCGAGTAACAAAGAGAGGCCGGGCGAATCGCCCGGCCTCTCTGTGAGAAAGCTGAGAAGATTTCGCCCTTAGGTGCCCCGATCCGTCACGATTGTCTCGCCACGATTCCAACCGAGGGGACGCGAACGTAAACCGGACGCGGTGTTCCCCGACGGTAGTTGCACGAGTGAGACAAAAGTGTGTCTTGGCACGTTGCTAACTCTAGCAAATAGGTTTCAAAAGTCAATGGGGCTGGATTAAATTCTCTCGGCAAAGCCTCAAGACTCTTGACGACACCGCCGAAGATCTCTAAAGTGAGGATCGCAATGTTCATCTCAGGACGGTTAACAAGATTCGGGCAACCATCGGCGCGCATAGCCGCCGCGCTAGGTCATTGCCCGAAGTCCGTCAATCCGATCGCACGGATGAGCGAGATCGGCACGGTCACGTAAGCGTTTCGTCGTTTTCCTACACGTCTTTAGTGTGCGAAGGACTCGGCGAAAGCCGGGTCCTTCTCGATTCTAGGGCGATCGCACCGCGGTCGTGCAGCGCGACTCCAAAACGTGGTGACCGTAGCCTAGCGGCGAGGCACCTGATTGTGGATCAGGCTGAGGTCGGGTTCGAGTCCCATCGGTCACCCCAAATTCTTCGAACGTTGAGAACTGAATCCGTCACATTGGAACGATGGCCGAGTCTGGTAAGGCACCGCCCTGCTACGGCGGCGAGGCCCATTTTTGGGCTGCGCTGGTTCGAATCCAGCTCGTTCCTCGATATTCAACTCCCGTCGAGGGTTCCGGGGGCTTCGTATAACGGTTCGATTACTTTCGCCCTGCAAGCGAACGATCTGGGTTCGACTCCCAGAGCCTCCACCATATATTCCGGGGTAGCATGAAGGTCATGCGCGGCCTTGTTACGGCTGAGTTGTCGGTTCGATTCCGACTCCCGGAGCCACGCTGGAGTAGCACAACTGGCCGATGCGGTCGCCTTAAACGCGATGTCACCTCCGGGTTCGAATCCCGGCTCCAGCACCACGCCGGCGTAGCAGAATCGGGATATGCACCGCTCTCAGAAAGCGGACAATCTGGGTTCAAATCCCGGCGCCGGTACCATTTTCACACTCGGTATACTGACACGGTCTGCGTCAATGGGTAACAAAGGGGTTCGGCCGCGTCTAAGCGACGCGGTCGAACCCAGCCCGTTACTGCACCAAGTAACAGAAAAAATCGTTGTCCATGAGGTTGTCGTTGATGTGGTACTTGAGACCGCCCCACGACATGCCGCCGTTTCCGCCACAAAAGCCCTGACCTTGCGGCATAACCGGGACGGAATTTGCGACCGTCGTCAGATTTTTCTGGACGAGGAGGAACTCCTCACCGAAGAGGTTTTCATCGAAGCCAAGCTCGGTCTGAAGGCTACTGAGCTGGGATGTGAGTTGCGTTACCTGCGTCGAGAGTTGTGCCACTTGCGCCGAGAGTTGCTGAACCTCGGTGGGCGGCCGCGACGGCAAAATGATCGGATAAATTCTAGGAAGCTTGATGAACTGCGCGTGATGCGACGATAGACTCTTCAGTCCGGGAGAGAGATCCTGGAGTTTCAGCTTGTGCGTAACATTCGGCAATTTTCGGGTCTTCACGCTGCCGGACGCAACACGCATTTGCGCGGTTTTCGAAGTCGATGAAGCATGCTGAAGCGCGGCGACCTTGGTCTGTAATTGTCTGATCAACCTTCCCTGGGCCGCCACTTGCGCTTGGAGCGAGGACGACGGCATCGTATTAGCGTGCGCATTGGCGTGCGCAGATGCGGGAGGCGGCTTCGCTTCCGCTCGTACAAAGAATGCGCTGAGCGCCGCCGCAAGGGTGACGCTCGCCAGCGCAACGATGACAAAAAGGCGTGTGCCCATGAAACCTCCTAGTGGTCGGTTAGTGCCCGTTCGTCGGCATTTCGCTCGCGTCAGCAAACACCATGCCGGATACCTCGTGACGAGGACGCTGCCTGTAAAGCAGTCGCGCGGCGCGCATCGGGTGTTCGATTCTCTCATCCGGCACCAATTTGCGACGTCGCCCCAGATGAGCATGACGGCCGTGCGGCGGCCCCATAAGCCGTGACGATTTGGTTCGACTCCAAAATCTGGGACCATCGAGATGTAGCTCAGTTGCCGAGAGCGCTCCCCTCGGGCGGGAGAGGCCGCAGGTTGAAGTCCTGCCATCTCGACCACTTGCCTGTCAAGCTGATGAGGAATAGCACCGTCCTTTTAAGTCGGAGAAACTCGGTTCGATTCCGAGGACAGGCACCAACCGCACGAGGCGCAATCGGAAGCGCGTCGATCTTCTAAATCGGCTGCTGTGGGTTCGAATCCCACCGTGCGGATCATTGGCGGCTCGTCTAGGTGCAAAGACAGCGGATCTTGGCTCCGCGAAGGGTGGTTGAAGTCCATCGCCGCCAGCCCCGATGCGCGCGAGCGCGAGGAGCAGCGTGCGCGCGCCGCGATATCTCTGGATGCGGCGCGCGCCCGTAGCCTAGCGGATCAGGCAACGGTCTTCGAAACCGTTTTACGCAAGTTCGACTCTTGCCGGGCGCGAACGCGCGCGGAAGGTACCCCCGGGTGGCCGGGAACTGGTCCTGAAAACCAGGGCGACGTGCAGAGCGTCGGTGGTTCGACTCCGCTGCCTTCCTCAGAGCATCGCTAGAGCATCGCTCAGTGGTGGATCGGACACGCACTGCGGATTGTCGTCACACGCGCCGCGTCACGAGCAAGCCGGCGACGGCGAGATACCAAACCGCCTGAACGATGACGACGGCGCCAAGACTGTGAGGGTTCAGGTAGCGGACATACCCGACAATCGCGAGCGGCAGGAGCGCCGCCGCCAAGCCCAGGATACCGGTCGCGCGCAGCCTTCCCGGCGAGTGAATCAAACTCGCGGACCACACGAAAATGCCGACCGACATCGCGACGAAGCCCAATTTCGTCAGGTTCTGAATCGCGATCGCACAGAAGAGTAAGAGCGGCACCGCCGCCTTGATGTCATCCGGCGAGACCCGCACATACCGCGCCGCGATGTCGGGGATGACGAAGCCGTCGATCATCGCGGCGCCGATTACGGCTCCGACCCCGACGGCGTAGGCAATCAAGCCGCCGACGGTCGACTGCCGGCTGAGCCCGCGACGCAGCGCGAAGGTCGAGAAGCCGAACAACAGTGCGGCCATCACCGCGATCAGGATTCCGTGAACGATCCGGTCCATCGGACCGAGCCGAATCAGCTCCGGAATTGCTTGGGCCGGCGCATGCGTCGCGACCACCGGGTGCTGCGCTACGGCGAGTATCGCGACGATCGCGCACGCGGCGATGACGACGGCGGCGACCTTCCCATCCGGCCGATCGGCAAGGGAAGGCGACGGTTCTTGCGACACGCTAGATTACCTCACGACTTTATGCGACGCTACAATATCAGATGGCGCCGTAAAATCATCGGAGCGTGCGGCTTGGATGTCCGATTCCGGACATCGGGGACGCTGTGTCCGAAAGGGAAGGTCCCGCTAATACCGCGCACGAGCAAACCGGATCGGCGAGTCGATCGCACGCGACAGTCGTTGCTCATCGCCTTTCGCGACCTCATCCTCGAACGCGGTTACGATCGCCTGACCGTTCGCGATGTCATCGAACACGCCAACGTCGGGCGGTCAACGTTCTACGAGCACTTCGAAAACATCGAAGACCTCTTTGAGCAAAGCATTACGCCGCTGCTCGCGATCCTGGCCGACGCGCTCGAGGCGAACCCCGATCGCAAACGACTTCAGATGGTCGTCGCGCACTTTTGGGCCAACCGAAAGGTAAGCCAAATCTTCATGGCCGAGCCGACGCGCCCGCTCATGTCGCGGCTGCTCGCCAAATTGATCGAAGAACGTCTTACCAAACGAGCGCGCAATTCCCGAGGCAAGAAGCCGGCCATTCCGATCGGCTTGATCGCTGCTCATCTGGCCGAGGCGCAGTTGGGCCTCCTGGTCGCCTGGCTCTCCGAAACAGCCGCTTGTGACGCGAGCGCGCTGGCCGACGCGCTTCATGCGAGCACCAATTCGGCGGCGTCGGCGCTCCTTTAGCGAAGCGGTTCGATTCCGCTGACCTGCGCGGTTTTTCCACAGCGCCCGGGAAGGCTAGAAACTCAAGAGGGACGAGAGTTGCCCACAGTTTATGCACGTTTGTGAGCAATTCTTTACCGCCGAACAAATCGGCCCCCGACGTTCGTCGGGGGCCGATGCGTACCGAATGTTCGCGGCCCGTTTGACGGGCGCCGCGTTTACATCATGTCGTAGCCGCCGCCGCCCATTCCATCCATGCCGCCGGGACCGCCGGACTTCTTGGGTTCCGGCTTGTCGGCGATGAGCGTCTCGGTCGTCAGAATCAGCGAGCCGATCGAGGCCGCGTTTTGCAGCGCCGAGCGCGTGACTTTAAACGGCTCGACGATGCCGGCTTTGAACATATCGACCAAGTCGCCGGTCATCGCGTCAAAACCCATGCCGGGCTTGGAGGCTTTGACCTTTTGCACTTCGACCGAACCTTCGAAGCCCGCGTTCTCCGCGATCTGGCGGAGCGGCTCTTCGAGGGCGCGGCGGACGATGTCCCAACCGATCTTCTCGTCGTGCGCACCGCTGTGACCGTTCGTGTGCTTGTGCGCTTCGAGCGCTTTCAGCGCGTGAACGAGCGAGCTGCCGCCGCCGGGGATCATGCCTTCTTGCACGGCCGCACGCGTCGCGGAGAGTGCGTCTTCGATGCGGTGCTTCTTCTCTTTGAGTTCCGTCTCGGTCGCCGCGCCAACTTGAATGACGGCGACGCCGCCCGAGAGTTTCGCAAGCCGCTCTTGCAGCTTCTCGCG
>Ga0209332_1000198_pt1 | contig 15748 bp, 16 predicted proteins | sample BlaSpr_A8_OM3_M1_FD_187974 | JGI IMG/M metagenome (GOLD analysis project Ga0209332, IMG submission 187974) | Forest soil microbial communities from Thunder Bay, Ontario, Canada - Black Spruce, Ontario site 2_A8_OM3_M1 (SPAdes) (version 2) | ecosystem: Environmental > Terrestrial > Soil > Boreal...
CAGTTGAAGTGAGTTCCGCAGCATTCTTCCGACGGATCTTCCTCCTGGCAGGGCGCGCAAGAGTTCCTTCAAACCGTTGAATATTAAAGATTATTCGGAGACGTTACGCGGCAGGGCGTACTGCCAACGTCATCGCCACGGTCCTGGGGAAGTCCAGTCCCAGAGCCTGAAAGATGGCGTGCTGCTGGGGATCGAGGCGAGGCAGACGGGTCGTCAGTTGCCCGTTGATCTCATAGTGCAAGTACGTGAGACGGGACAGGGCGAGCAGCGCTTCGTCGAGGTCCACCGCGTGGGCATCGTCATCGGTGGTGCCGAAGGCATGGTGTAGCTTCTGTTCGAAGCATCGGGTGATCTTGAGCGCAAGCATGGCGATGAACACGTGCGCCCTGGTGCGCTCCGCCTTGCGCAGGAAGATCGGACGCACCTCCAGGCCACCGGTCTTGAGCGTGCGGAAATTGCGTTCAACCTGTTGCAGATCGCGGTAGCGCGCATCGACGCTTGCCGCGTCCAGGTGCGCGCGGCTCACGTTGGTCTCGAGCGTATAGCAGCCGTCGAGCAGCGCATCGTCGGCCATCGCCTGGGCATCCACGCTGCAGTCGATGCCGCGCTCCTGCAAGGTCAAGGTCACGAAGCGGTTGAGCCGGTGTTGCCTGACCCAGTCCTGCAATTGCTTGAGGCCCGCCTGCGGCTGCGCGCGCGCGTGTTCGTCGACAAAGGCATTGCGCTCCCTGATCTTCTCCTGCAGGCGCGCGAGCTTGTCGGCACGCCGTTGCTGCTCACGATAGCGCACCGCTTCATTGCGCCGCAGGATCAGGCGTTTGCCTTCATGTTCCACCTCAGAGAGTTCCTGATCGAACAACCCGGGCTGCAGCACCTGGCTTTTGAGCAGGGTGCGAATCTGTGCGTTGGTCAACGCGCTGATGTAGCGCCAGCCTTCACTGGCCAGTGCCTGTTTGCCCTTTGCCTTGATCATCCCGCGATCGCCCACCAGCACCACGTCCTCGACCTCAAACTGCTCGCGCAGGAGGCGGATCTGTTCGGCCACGGTCGCCGGATCACTGGTGTTGCCCTCAAACACCCGCACCGCGAGCGGCTCGCCATCGGCAGCCGTCAGCAGGCCGATCACGATCTGCTGCTTGCCGCGCTTGCCGTCACGGTTGTAGCCGAACGCGCCCAGCTCATTGCACTCGCCTTCCAGGTAGCTGGAGGTTACATCGTAGAGCAGCAGCACCGGCGTCTGGCCACTGCGTTGCCGGTAGTGCTCATACAGGCGCTGCTCGATGGCCGGCTGGCGGCTGGCCAGCCAGTCCAGGCTTGCATACAGGTCATCCTCGTCAAAGGGTGCCAGTCCGAGCAGGTCTTCGGTGGCATGCTGGCGTGCCCAGCGCACGGCCGACAGGCGTGAGCCGCCATGGGCGATGCGCGCGAGCACCAGGAACAGCGCACGCCGGGCATCCTCGGTGCGCCCGAGCGCCCGGCTGATGCCGAGCTGGTCGGCGAGCTGCTTCAGGGCGAACTGCACACCGAAGATGGCGCCGCATTGGGCCTCGCCGGCGACCCCATCGAACTCGCCGCGCAAGGCCCGGCGCAGCGCTTCGACCCGTTCCACGGGCCAATGGGTGAGGTTCGCGAGGGTGCGGTTTTTGACCTTGCCGTCGACGAGAAAGCCTTCGCGCAGGAGGACCGCGGGTGGCGAATTGCGGTTCGGGACGGTGTGGATATACATGCCAATCGTTATAGAAACAGGCCGGCCCCGTGTCAAGCTCAATCGCGTACCATGGGAGAGCCCAGGAAGCGGATCAGGACGACTTAAATCAACCTGTTTTATTAATTATGTACTACTTATCATATGCCTGATGTTCACGGCACCACGATCGACGATCACTTGCAGCATACATGCCAATAAATCGGCAAACGATCGTCAAAAAACCGCCCGCGAGCCTTGATACATCAGGCGAAGGCGGTCATTTGGGCCAGGGGAAGATCCGCCCGAATCTCCGTCCAGCATCGCAGCATGGGAAACGATCGTGATTTTCATGTCGCACCTCTTGGATGGGTGGGCCATTGAAATTCGCTAAGCAACCAACGGGCCGCCAGCGAAGCGCATTCGTTTCCTCCATTCCAAAGGACTCCCGCGATGCGCGGAAGGCGCATGATTCGAGCGACGGGCTTTGGATAAGTGTTGAGCGCATCAGTGCAGCGGAAGCTGGACGGATTTCAAGAAGATCAAATTGACGACGGCATTTTCAAAGTTTTTTCTCGAAGATGCAGATGCCAGCCCTGACCCTGGCTAGATGAATTCTCTACACAACGGTAGAAATAAAAAGGCGCGACGAAATCGGCGTAGACCGCATTAAAAGTGTCACCGACTGGATCTTGAAACATCGGGCCGATGCGCTGCTGACGTGACACTTTTGCTTGCAGTCGGAACGAAATAAAAGTGTCACTTCGCATAAGTCCGTATTAACTTTGTCACTTCACATCGCGCCTAGTGACTTTTTCGTAACTCTCTGATTTTGCGGATGATTCTCAATGGCGACCGGGGGTTGCCCGTCACCAGTACCTGCCGCATGGGCGCCGCGCTTGGGAGGTGTCATCATCAGTTCTTGCTTCACCGTAGAGGGCCGGGGAGCAGCGTTGGGCGACCGGAACCAGATATATACAGTTAGGAACACGACATAAATTCAATAAAATCTAGAGCGATGCCTCGCGTCAGATATCATTGAACCAGGAGCGGGGCTTCTATTCGTCGACCGAGGTATATTCAGCCTATCAATTCGGGCGCAGGGAGTTGATCAAAGACTGGAGCTGAACCGCTTACTCGGCAAGGGCTGTGGGCCGACGTGGAGGTTCTCGCGGGCGTCCCGGCCACGCCCTTCTGGGACGCCGATGGCAGTATAATTCGCCGCATCCTTTCGTACCGAAAGCAGTCCCGCGTGCTATGCCGCTACGCCGTTGCGCCACCGCCATAGATCAGGATGACTATCATAAAATCATAAAGAAAGAGTATGACCTTCAAGCGTTCCCTGGGCTTGCTTTTGCGCTCCGCAACGCAGGGAAGGCGACCCGAGCGGATTCCGCAGCGACACGTTCGTGGACCGGCGGCAGTGACGATTTTCCTTCGCTCGCGCCAAGTCATTGAACTGACGCGCTTTTTTCGCGACAGTGACGGACCAACGCCCGAAGTGACAGTTTTATTGTCGAAGTTGTGACACTTTCAATGCGGTCTACGTTAGCAGAGGAGTGCGCCCTGGCCGCACTTTCACCAGAGGTCGGGACTCCGCAGATCGCCGACCACGATTGCGCGCCCCAGTTCTTCGGCCGCACTCACTGCCTCAAACTTGCTGCGAAACGGACCGATCGGCGCAGCGCCCTCGAACGGAAAAAGCAGGCGACTATCCGTCTTTCTGACTACTTTGAGCAGGCCGACGAACATGCCCCCCGCGTTGATCTGATAGGACGCGTATATCGCAAAGTCGTCTTCGGCCGATCCCGGAACTGGAGGCTGATTGCTGCGCCGCGGGTGGAGCACTATTTTCGGCTTTCTGCCCTTCGCTGCTGGCATACGCGGAACCTTTTCAAGATGCAGTGGTGCGGCGACGGCTTAAGTTCGAGACGTTTTCCTAGAACATTAGGTCATCGTTACCCAGTTGAAATAGCACTACGCACTCGCAATTGGCGCGCCAGCGACTACGCCCGCTTGGTGCAGCCACCACATCGTCGGCACCTCGTGAAACTTGAAAGCGCACGATTCTTGCCAAAGTGCGGCGAGGGCGGAGGTGCTGGGTGAGGCACGGGGCGAGCGCGTCATGATCCGCTCGCTGCACGCCGATGGTGTCGAGCGACGCAGCGCGGTGAAGTGGAAAAACCTGAAGTTGCTCGACGATCAATTGTTCTAGCGTGAACCGGCAGGTATCAAGCCGAGCTCAATGCAACCACCTGCGACTCGCGCAGGCGGAAAACGCGTTCAACGCCCTACTGGTTCACCGCGTCTTTGAATCCTTTGCCGGCGGTGAACTTGACGGTCGTCGACGCGGCAATCTGAAGCGCCTCGCCGGTCTTCGGGTTGCGACCCGCTCGGGCCGCACGCGCGCCCGTGCTGAAAGACCCGAACCCGATCAGTTGAACCGCATCGCCCTTGACCACCGCGTTCGTCACGGTCGCCAAAAATGCGTCGATCGTTTCTGCGGCGGCGGATTTCGCGATGCCCACTTCGCTTGCCACTGCATCGATGAGTTCCTGTTTGTTCATGTTCGCGCTCTCCAATTTAAGTGAAAGACAGCCTATGTACCTGTCGGGTCCGGAGGATACCGCACCGGACGTACCTCGTTGGTGCGAGGCAGCGCTGGTATCACGGCGACAGCGCCCTGCTCCTGCGTTGAAGACAATCGACGGCGACTGGCCGCCGTCTTCCGCATAATAGTGTGCGGCTGCGTCGGAGCTCCAACGTCCAGGTGACCAGATGCGTGATGCCAGGCCGTTTGCTGATGCCCGGTTGAGCCGGCCATCCCTGCGCGAGACCAGCCTGCGCGGTGGCCAATGGAAACGACGTCGCGTTCTTGCCGCTCGCCGGCAGAAACTCGTAGAGCAAGGTCGCCAGTTCGGTGACAACGGCCTGTTCTGTGACGCTCAGGCTCATCTTTTTCTCCGGTTGTTTATTTGCGTTCTCGGCAACCGCTCACGAGGCGGTCGCGGTAGCGAGCGTACCGGAGATACCTTCCATGGTGCCCGTGCCCCATTCGACGATTGCATGACCCGCGATAGCGAGGGAGACTGCGTTTGATTTCTTATCGTAATGGTTGATACGCTTTGAGACTCATTCGATACAAGCCTTCTTGGAAATCGATGGATTGCCGTCAGTGATCGAAAAAATCGCCGTTCAAATCGCGTCGAGCCCAAAAAGGTCTCGCTGTAGCGTGAAACATTATTGCGCTTAATGCTGCCGTTCTATGCTGGATATGGCTTTCGGGCCGGCGCATTTCGATGTCGACTGTTTCACGGCCCGGGTTGTAGATGCTGGAGCAAGAGCCGACAGCACCAACCGCTTCGGCACTCGGGCCGAACGAACTGGTCAGCAAGCCTCAACGCGCCGTATCGACCACTACTGGCCGTTGCAGGACGACCGGAGAACCGCGCAATCCCTTGGCTGGCGGCAATCTACTGGACATTACCTAATGTCCAGTAGTTAATATGGCCCGTGGCTATCGACCACGCACAAACACGCGCCCGCCAAGCGGCACCGCAGCAGGATTCGCCGAGATGGGCAAGCCGTATGTGGGTCCACCTGCCTTATTAACATCCAGTTTGGCGTCGCCGCGGCGATTCTCCGCGCGCCGGAATTCGGTTGGTAAACACAGCCAATAACCATTACCAGACGAGGCTGATTAATCAAAAACAGCGTTCCTGCACCCTTGACCCCCTAGTTGCATGGCCAACATGACCTCTGACGGGATCACCCTGCTTGGCGCGCTGCCGTGTCGCACACACGCTGCTTTTGTGGCGCCACGGTGACTCGGAGACGAGCGCCATACTTAGTGGTAGTCGTCCTCGCGTTGATGCCGTATGGCGAGAATCGTCACGGTCTCCTCGCCTTCGATTTCGAACAACGCGACGTAGCCCGTATTGCCGAACGGCACGACCAGTTCTCGCAGATAGGGATTGTCAGGGTCGACCTTGCGACAGGTGAAGGGAAACGATTCGAGCATGTCGGCACCCTTGCGGATCGTCTCCAGCGCTCGCCCGGCAGCCGCCGGGTCCTGTTCTAGTAGAAATTGGTAAAGACGAATCAAGTCAGCGCGCGCTTCACCCGTGTAGCGGACCTGATAACTCAACGAGCACCCTTCCCTTTCTTGGTCGCAGCAAGCATCGCTTCCAGCTCTGCGTGCACATCATCCGCGGCGTAGTATTCGCCGGTGCGACGGGCCTCATCGCGGGAAGCAAGCCCTCGGGCAACAAAATCCCGCTGCAACTGACGGCGGGTGACGCTTGATCGCAGTGACGACTCCATTAGCGACGAGAGGCTTTCGCCCTCGTTTAATACACTCTCAGCGGCCTGACGGAGGTCTGGATCGACACGAAGCGAAGGGAGGGAGGCAGTTTTCATGGTTGCTCCAATGCGTTGCATTTGCAGCGCAAATGCTAGCACGGTTTGCCCTAAGTCGGTAGGCGCTGTTGGGCGCCGCGCTTGTAAGCATTATCAGGCTTGATGTGAATCCCTAAAAATGGCTTTTCGGCGCCGGAAGGCCATCCCCCGTCGACTCACCATCCCGCTTGAGCACGTGTGCGCGGGTGTTGCAGGATGTGATAGATCGCTTGGAGGTGCTGTTCGCTTATCTCGCCGGGTTGAGGGCGCTGGGTCGAAAGTCGCGGAACCGACACGCCTAGCCGACGACACACGGCAGATAGATAGGGCTTGGCGTCACCACGAGCGCACGCGTGCGCGGCGTTGACAATGGCCACCTCGCCGAGGGTCTCAATGAGCCACTTCAAGAGTTGACGATCTTGCTCGTTGCGCACGCGTACCCACTGTTCCATGGTTTCCTCGGAGGCTGTATGTATATAAGGGCTATCCATTTAGCTCCACTTGCGCAATGATCGGGGAGTGAGTGAACTCGAGCACACCCCGATCGCTGGTGAAGATTTTCCTCGAACATGGAGCCAGTTTCTGGACTGGTTCGCGACCGAGGAGGACTGCCTTCGCTATCTCGAACGGTTGCGCTGGCGAGATGGGTTTGTCTGTCCGTCCTGCGCAGGCAAGGGCGAACCTTATCGCGCCAGCCGTGCCCGGCTGATGTGCCAGTCCTGTCGGCATCAGAGCACGGTCACAGCGGGCACGATCTTCGAGAAGACGCGTACACCCTTGAAGGTTTGGCTGGCGGCAGCCTGGTATATAACCAGTCAGAAACAGGGCGTCAGTGCTTTGGGATTGCAAAGGGTCCTGGGGCTGGGCAGTTATCAAACTGCGTGGACTATGCTGCATCGTTTTCGTCGCGCGATGGTCCGCCCGGGCGCGAGCAGTTGGCCGGCACGGTTGAGGTTGACGAGGTCTATCTGGCCATCCACGACCGACGTGTCGCACAATCGGGTACCGGGCGCAAGAGTCACACGACCAAGGCACTCATTGTGGTGGCCGTGGAAATTCAGGAGCCCAAGGGTTTCGGACGTATCCGTTTGCAACGTATTGCCGACGATACCGCCGCATGCGTTCTGCCCTTTGTGCGCGAGGTCGTGGAACCCGGCTCGTTACTTCACACCGACGGCTCCTCGATCTATCACTACCTGACCGAAGAAGGCTATCAGCATAGGCGGATCGTCATGAGTGGCGCTGACAGCCCCGCACATGTCTCGATGCACCGCGTGTCGGCTCTGCTTAAGCGCTGGTTGCTTGGCACCCACCACGGCGCGGTGAAACCACTTCAACTCGACCACTATCTCGACGAGTTTGTGTTTCGCTTCAATCGCCGGACATCGCGCTCTCGCGGCCAGCTCTTTTACCGCCTGCTTGAACAGGCCGTAGCGGCCGAACCCGTCACGTATCGCCAGATTGCGCAACGTCCGCCAAAGGCAGCCGCCTTACCGTAATGTGAAATTGTGGAGCTAAATGGATAGCCCTTATGTATATACAGTATCCGGAAGAGGAGTCTTGCTAATGACAATCGGTAGGCGCTTTCGGCCATTCGCTATGCGCCTCCAATTCACGGGCTGCACAGGGGTTGATCGTTAGTTGCAGGCTGATACTTATCAGACAAGATTGCTCCGGCACAAAGCGCCCAAATTCGTTAATTAAGTGGGATGAAGCCGCGGCTTGGCCGTGCGTGATGCCGTATTCAAATTTTCGAACGGCCCGAACGATTCGTCGTATCTCGATCTCGCGCCTGAATAGCCCCGCGCTATTGATCCCCTGTTCCGCGCGATGCGATCCTTATCCAAGCAGACGGGCGGATTCGCCTTGCGCCGTCAGACGTTTCACCGCTTTTTTATCGAATGAGACGAACGTCTCCCCGCCCAGCCAGTTCCCCTCGTACCCAATCACGCCGTCGGCAAAATCTCCACCGGCATCAAGAAGCGCCAGTCCGGCTTCTACAGCAGGCCGGTTGACCACCACATTCGCAGCGCTAGTCAAGGTTCGCACGGCAAGGGCAATGTCATCAGAGGCGATTTTGTAGCCTTGCGATAGCACCCAGACCAGCTCGCACAATGAAGGAAGCGCTACGGCCACGATATCTGCTCTCTCAAGCTCCGCCTGCGCCAACTTGCTTTGCCGCTCATCGTCGCCGGTAATCGCGCGGACAAGGACATTGGTGTCGGCCGTAATCTTCATCGTTTTCCACCCCAGCCTTGTGCAGCGAGGTCGTTCATCTCTTCTATAGACAGCGACGGGCCTTTTTCTCTTTTCAGCAGATTGAAAACGGCGCTTATCGACGCGCTCGTGCGCTCGGCGCGCACAACGACCCGTCCATCCGGCAGCTTATCAACGGTTATTTTGTCTCCCGGATTGACTCCCAGATGCTCCAGGACATCCTTGCGCAGGGTCACTTGCCCCTTAGCCGTGACAGTTAGTGTGCTCATGACCAGCTCCAGCGAAAACTAAAATGTAAGGCATTATCACCTTACGTGCAAGCGATTGAGGAGATCGTCGGCCACCGTCAATGCCCATTCTCGGGTAAGAGAGGCGTGTGTCACTGGGGTTGGGGAACGGCCGCTGATGGTCCCGCCCACGGCCGTGCGTGGTTGTCCGAATGCCGGTATGCGTGATTTCGCGGCTTTTCTCGGATGGCCCTAAAATTGGTCGCTGTCCCTATCGTTATCCCGTTGCCGATTAAAAAATCTACAACGGAGAATCATGGGCCTACTGTGAAACAAGTTTGCGGTGCTGGGCAGCGCTCTTACGGACTCGCTGACCGAGGTGAAAACGGAGGCGGTGGCACAGGGTGACCGTGTCGAGGTTCCGGCGACGCTGGCTGAGCTATCTGAAACGGTGTCACAAAAGGCACAGGACTACGCCGCAGCGGGAAAGGAACACGCTGGCAAGCTCGTCGATCAAGTCGGCGACAAGCTGAGCGACATGGATGATCAGTCGCTTACGCGGCGCGATGGCTCCGTCACGTTGAATTGTTCATGGCGCGACAAACACAGAGGACGCGCCTCTGCCTAGAAAACAGATGGATTTTGGGCCAGCTCAGTAAAGCGGTGCCATGCGAACCGTTCACCGAGTTGCGTGCGGTAGAGCGAAGCGCGTAGTAAATGCCGCTTGAGGGCAGAAGTGCTGCCGAATCGAGCCGAAGCTCGACAAGAAACTCTGGGTGCGTTCGGGATCGCGAAAAGCGCGCATGTGACGCTCGCGTTCGCGCGTGGCGCTGATGAGTGTTTTCGGCGCCGTTGTAGACTCGAGCACTAGCTTTGACGAAGAGGTGCTCAAAGTTTGCCAGTTCAGCAATCGCAGCTTTCGCGGCCGGGGCGCTACGCTATTGGTTGGTCACGATCTTGCGCGGCACGTCGTGACAAGAGGCCAGCACTCGCTTGAAAAACCGCTTGGCTGCAGCCGTGTCGCGACGCTTCTGCAGCAGGACGTCGAGTTCCGCGAGATGCTGATCGACTGCTCGCCATAGCAAATACGTCTCGTCGCGCGGCGTAACAAACCCTTCGTCCAGATGCCATGTGGTGCCGAGCTTGCGACGCGCAACCTTGACGCTCGGTGCGAAGCTCACGCCAAACAACTAGTCGCACCGGCGCCGGATAGTCTCGTAGCTAACAACCACGCCCCGCTTGAACAGCAACTCTTCAATGTCGCGCTGGCTCAACTGAAACCGGAAATATCAACGCACAGTGCAACTGATGACAGATGCCGTAAAACGGCGACCGTGATAAAGCGATTTTGATTTCTTCTTCACAGGATTTACGCGACCGACTCAGCAACGTGACAGAGCCCACCATCTACACACAGGCCGAACGCGCCGGCAGCCGCAAGGACGTGGGGGAACTCTATCGCAATGCCTCCTGAGCGCGAGAATGGCTCGCCGCTAACGATGCGTATCCGGAGTCTTGTCACGCTCTCGAGGAGGGCTGTAGTTGCGTAGCGATTCGGCCCGATTGTCCGACAATGAACGCGCTGGGGCCGGGGGCCCATTACGGCGCACGGATGGGAACGCGTGTCTAGACTCTAGACACGCTCCAAATGACACAACCAGGCAGAGGCCTGGCCGTTATTGAGAAGCCGGACACTGGAGTCAGCGCCGGCACAGTAGCCTAATCAACTTGAAGCGAAAAGCGTGAGTTCCCGGAAGCTCTTCGTGCCAGACTTGGACCCCGCAACAACGATATGTCGCAGCCGCTAATAAACGGTCCTGTTCATCATATCTTCGTCCTGAAATTCGCTGAATGCTCAGCAAAGCCAGATCTCACGAGCTTGCCCGGGTACTTCAGTGTCCTTTGACTTGCCCCCACACGTGCTTCCCGACGGCCCCGACAAGCCCAACGCAGTCGACGAGGAACAAACCGCCTTCGAGAAGAAGCACGACGCAGGCATCCACGTGCAGTGCTCTTGAGTCCAATGAAGGACAAAGCTAAGCTCCCGCAGCGATTCCTAAGATAGCGACGAACCAGATCCCTGTCGTCACCAGGGCGACGAAGGTCTCGGTTGTATGCCCGGCAATCTCCTTGATGCCCTCTCCGGCGTTGTCGGGCGCTGTAGTTGTGGGCACAGCAGCCCCTTTGGTGCTTTTCTGGGTCATGCCATTCCCTCTTGCGAATGTGACCCCGGTCTCTTACGGACCGAACAGGCGTGATTCCCAGGACCTGTGTAGCGACGTGTTTATATCTCTGCACGGCTCCTGCACGGCTCCTGCGCTCCACGAAATCGACAGCCAACCAAGCTGAAAATCGCTCTCTGCGCCAACCCCGCCTCGCGAGCGTGTCTGGCCACCTTGCACTCACTCCATCCGGCACAGTCCTCGGTTCAGACGGGCGGGTACTGCGTGGTGCCAATAGCGCCCGTCAGCCGACAGCTATTTCACTAGCGTGTCTAGACTCTAGACACGCTGGAAAAACAGGACAAAAAAGCCCGCACAAGGCGGGCTTTTTTTGCCATGAGCTTCCCTCAACTCGCTTTAGGCTGAGCGTGGAACATCTGGCTGATAAGCTCTCGGATCTGCGTCTCCTGCGCGTCGGTGAGCACGCCGGACTTGATTTTCACCGTGATACCGCTGATGTCCTTGGTAATGGAGCCCGCGTGTTCCTTGCCGGAGAAAAACTTGTCGATGCTCCGCTCGCTCGCGGAGTTCGTCGTCGTTGTTCGGCGGGTTGCCAACGCCCTAATCGCCGCGGCGACCTTCCCCTGGTCCATGTCTCCTTTCGCAACGAGCGGCCAGAGTTCCACTGCGGCCTTCAGACCGGCGTTGCCATGCTTTTTGATGGCCGCAACAATTGCTTGGGCGGCGGTCCCACCAAGTAGCCGTGGCTGGATGTCGAGATCCTTCTTGATAAAGTCCGGCAGATTTTCGAACGAAAGAAACTGATAGAGCCCGCTGCGGGACATACCCAGCGCCTCGGCCATGCGCTTCCGATCAGGAAACTCCTTCTCCGTTTGCCTAATAGACATGGCGACTTCATAGTCGGATAAGTCATCACGGCTGACATTTTCCACTAGTGCCAGCACCGCCATGTCCGCGTCGGAACACTCCACAACAACAGCGTTTATCGTGTCGAGCCCCACCATTTTGTGCGCGCGCCACCGACGTTCTCCCGCCACAATCTGATAGATTTCCTCGGACCGGCGCACCACGATGGGCTGCATAAGCCCGACTTCACGAATGGATTCGGCCAGTTCCGACAGCTTCGCCTCGTTGAATACTCGACGCGGCTGCCAGGGGTTCGGCACAACATCGGACACCGCCAATCGCGAGGCGGCGCCGGTGGACTCCAGCTCTTGCACACGGAGCTGTGCAACCGCCAATGCTCCCGCGAGGCCAGGCGCCGTCTGCGTTCGGGTACTACGCTTCACCTCATCTTCATTTATAGACGAGGTCGCCCGGATGCCGGCGGTCTTGGCCAGCAATTGTTCACGCATGTTGCTCATGGCGCGTTCCTCCATTTTTCCGCATAAATTTCATCTATCCATCGGCAGTAATCGACAAGGGGCTGCCTTACCCGCTGCAGCGACTTGGACGCGCTATGGGTACTGCTGACGTCGAATACCGTTGAGAACGCTAGAGCTCCTGTACTCATCACGGAACTGGCGGGCACTTCAATCGAATGCAACCAGCTCTCGTAGGCGCTTTGAGCCCATGCACGCACGATGGGTGCGGACGAGGTACGCCCATAATCGACCCTCGAAAGCAGCAGCGAAATAAAGTCGTATTTCTTGTCCGTCTCGTACTTGATGAAGCTCTTGGACACATCGGAAAACAGTCGCCAGAACGACAACGAGCTGATGAAGTCCAGATTCTCAGGGACCATCGGCATAACCATTGCATCCGCCGCCAGCAGCGCATTCAGATTGAGGTACGACAGGGAAGGCGACGTGTCCATGAGGATGTAGTCATATCGCTTCCGCAGCGGCTCTAGCCCTTGCCGTAACACAGTCCAAAACCGGAATCCGGGCCTCATTTTCTGCATCGCAGGCAGATGGAACTCTGCACCAATCAGTTCAGTGTGAGCCGGAATCACGTCAAGTCCATCCCAGTACGTCGACTGAGCACGTGCTTCCAACCCGCCCTCGACGTCCTGATCGTAAATGAACGGCAGAATGGTGTCGTCCGGCGTCACATCCTTTTCCGCGTAAAGACCACAAAGTTCGGAAAGCGAGGCCTGCGGGTCGAGGTCGATGACCAGCACCTTGCGACCGCGCAACGTCAATCCTTGTGCGAGGCACATAGTTGTGGTCGTCTTTGCCGACCCACCTTTTAATTGGGCCGTGATGATGATTTTCCCTTCAGGTTCGCGTGTACCGGTGACGAGCGGAGTCTGATAGATGTCAGAGACTTTCTGGACCCAGACGCGCGCTTCCTCCAGAGTGAAGGTGCGCGTTCGGCCTGTGCCCGCAGCGGTGCCCGGCGGCAACTCACCGTCACTCTTGGTGGCAAGGTATTGGACCTGTGAGTGAGCGATATTGCACATCTCTGCAATCTCCCCCGTTTTGAAGACGGGTGCAGCCTTTCGCGGCCGAGGGGCGAGAATGGTGTCACGGAGCTCATCCGTGAAAATCGAGACCTTTTCAGCGAACTGGCTAATCTGCTCAAGGTGAACAGTTCGGTCTACAGCAGGAAGTTGGCTCGTTTTCACCATTCTGAGGTTTTTCCGGAAATTTTGATGAACCTCAGAATACAGGAAACACTTGAAAATTGCGCTATAAATTGCTGTTTACTATAGGGAGTTCCTGCGAAAACGACCATCATGTTTCATTTCCGCCTGATGGAGTGCGTTCTGCCCAAGTGTAAAACTACCCGCCTCCCCTTCGGAACTGTCGCAATCCCGCCCCGGTGTCCTTGGTTGCATGCTGTGAGCCCGGCCTGTCGGTCACTGGCCAGACATTCAAGGTGAGGTCGCTTGTGCTGTTTCTGCGAGGTCGTCGCTGTGCAAATGGGAAAATGCACAAAAATGACGCTCAGGGTGAGGCCGATTGTGCTGCTACTACTCCTGCGCCATTCGACCTTGTGCAAACTGCACAACGAACCTCACCTTCGTCTCCGGGTTTCAGCGTAAGAAACACGGCAAGATCCTGGAAAGAGGCTTATGCGCAAATCTGCACAATGAACCTCACCTTCAACTGCGTACTTTAGGCATCGAAAACGTGTTTCTGTGAAAAAGAACCTGGGTATGTACCAGAGCTGATGCTCTCTACAATCAACCTCGCCATGAATTTTGCACAACCAACCTCACCATCCGTCTATCTTCCGCTATTTGCACAATGAACCTCACCATCGTGGGCGGCTCAGAAACGCTACTTCTTGTTGACGCGTTTGTTTGTTTTTTTAAAGAATGAAACACACCAACATACAAACAAAGGACGACGACTTCGTTTATTTTCAACGTCTTAACCTTCGATAAGTGAGGTGCATTGTGTCAAAGGTGAGGTTTTCTGTGCACGAAGGTGGGTTTCGTTGTGTAGGCAAGGTGAGACTCGTTCCACACAAAGGTGAGGTCCTATGTGCACAAAGACCCTGTCATGCGAAGGTGAGGTCGGCTGTGCTAAGCCGAGAGAACGCTGCTGCCGGCGCCACGGGATAAGGCGTTGACAGTAGAAGCGGGTTCATAGTGGTGAGGTTTATTGTGCCGTGGTGAGGTTCATTGTGCAAAGTCAGCGGGGTAGGCCGTAAACGGGCCATGTGCAGCCGGCTGATGGTGAGGTTGTATGTGTTGACAGCTCACCCACGCATGCTAAATTCCCGGCAGTGAAAATGAAGAGCGGATGAGCTTATGGCGGCGGAGGACAATCCGGAAGAAGGCAAGTCGAGGGTGACGCCTCGCCAGATGGCACTCGCGCTGTTCGAGGACATGTTCGACCTGGGCATGCCCATCAGCGAAGCTAATCGTGAAATCGGCTACCAGCGGAACAACTTCTTCACCCAAATCGTCAACATGGGGTTGCCTGCACGGCGCTTTCTTGACGCTGCGTATTTCATCGTCGCACAAGAGCAGGAAGCACGTGACCAGTACGACGTTGAACTGAACTACTTCAAGTGGCTGATGCGCTACGACAGCCGCAATCTCAAGCACTTGCGCACAATCGCAGAGGAAGCGCAGGACGCGAAAATCCAGGTCACGGATACTCCGCTCGATCGGGACCCCAATGAAGACGACCTGTGGGTCTCAGTTCAACTGATGGGGATGGTGGGGTTCCACAGAGGGCGCATTCGATTCGACGTGCATCCTCGGCTAGTCCCGCACATCCGTGACCCAAAAAAGTCTCACTGGCTGAGCCTGCGCATTTCGACGGCTTTTACGCGCAGCTTGGCGCGCGCGATTTATGACCAGGTCCTGCCGAGTGTCCCCGATGGCCGAACGGAATGGATACGGCTTGAAGACATGCGAAACTGGCCCGGGAAAATGGGTGCGAACGCGGCCATCTTCAAATACTTCAAGCGCGACTGGCTTGAGCCGGCAGTACGTGAAATCAATGAGGTATCGGACATAGAACTGACGTATGAAACCAGGACCGAGTCCAGCACGTCGAAAAGAATTGACCGCATAAGGTTTCTGCTCAAGCGCAAGGATACCGCCGACGCTGCCCTGGCCAGCTTGGCTGACGCCAGCCACCTGTACAAGATTCTCAAGGATGAATTCAACCTGTCGACCCAACAGTTCACTGAGATCTCCGAGAACCGTGAGGTCTGGACCGATGCGCACATTCAGCAAGCTGTCGAATACACACGCTTCAAGATTAATCGCGGGCAGGTGAAAAGGAGTCCTGCCGGCTACCTAATGAGAGCCCTGCGCGATAACTGGAAAATGTCTGAAGCCGAACGGACGATGGTCGACGTTCAGGCAAAGCTGCTTACCGACGAAACTGAAGCAGAGGTCGCAAAAAACGAAACCCGGAGTTCGGTCGCACGCACCATGGCGTCGCGCGAGGAAGAAGTCCGTGCACGCATGAATGAGGAGTCGCGTAAGGGACGTGAACACTTCAACTCTGCCGACGCAAAAACCCGGAAAGAACTGGTACGCGCATGGGTCACGTCGAGCCAAGGCAAACTCATGCTCCGACGTATGAAACTTGAGGCCTCGACTGTAACGGAGGAGGACATCCTCGCGA
>Ga0209332_1000200_pt1 | contig 15699 bp, 15 predicted proteins | sample BlaSpr_A8_OM3_M1_FD_187974 | JGI IMG/M metagenome (GOLD analysis project Ga0209332, IMG submission 187974) | Forest soil microbial communities from Thunder Bay, Ontario, Canada - Black Spruce, Ontario site 2_A8_OM3_M1 (SPAdes) (version 2) | ecosystem: Environmental > Terrestrial > Soil > Boreal...
CGGAGATTGTCTTGCATCCGGTGAAGGGTAAGGGCAAACAGGCGAGTGGCGAAATGGAATTGAAGACGGACGCTGACGGGCATTCGAGCGTTGATGGGATTCCATACGGTCCGCTGCGGGTTCAGGTTTTGGCGCCTCATTTTCAAACTTTTGGCGAGGATTACGAGATCAATAAGACGCAGATGGAAATCACGGTGAAGCTGAAGCATCCGGGGGGCCAGTACTCTGTGTATGACAATCATGGTGGCGACGAAAAACCGCGATAATATTTGCGATAAATTCGTATTTCTGGCAGTGACACAGGACTTCTTGAGGCCTACAATTCGCCTGCCTGGGGTTGAGGGTCATGGGATTGCAGAAACTCACTGTCGAACGTTATGAAGGAGTGGCGGACGATCAGCGAATATTAATGCTGAGTGGGCCGATCACGGTGGAGACCGCTCCGCAATTCGAGCGCGCGGTGCATCACGAGATTGCCGAGACGATGATTCTTGATCTGTCGGATGTTCCTTACATCGACTCGGTGGGATTGGGATCGTTGGTGGCAGCGTATGTGTCGCACCAGAAAACGGGACGATGTCTGGTTCTGACGGGGCTCAAACCACGCGTGCTGAAAGTCATGGAAGTCACCAAGGTCGCCGATTTCTTTATGACGTTTGCCACTACTTGGGAAGCGGTAGAAGCGATGGCCAACACAGGGACTGCGTAAACAGCAATCGAGCGGGCACGTCACTCCATACGGCAATGCTGCGTTGCCTCTGAATCGAAAGCGCTCGCATCCCATCTAAAATGCATCGCGCTGCTGTACAGTCGCGCGACGACCCCTTATGAATCTTCTGTATAGATATGCCAAGCAATACTGGAAGTTGTTTGTTGCCGCACTTTTACTGGCCGCCACGAATCAGGTCTTTTCTCTTCTTGATCCACTCATCTTTCGGCACGTGATCGACAGCTATGCCACGAAGTATCACCAGTACACCCAGGCGCAGTTCATACGTGGAGCAGGACTTTTAATACTGGCGGCGGTAGGCGTGGCGTTTGTTTCGCGCGTGGCTAAGAACTTTCAGGATTATTTTGTCAATGTCATCGTGCAGAGGTTGGGCGCGAGGATGTACTCCGACGGCATTCGCCATTCTTTGGATCTGCCCTACCAGGTTTTTGAAGACCAGCGCAGCGGCGAGACTTTGGGGAGGCTGCAAAAAGTTCGCAGCGATGTCGAACGCTTTATTACCGCCGCCATCAACGTACTTTTTATTTCATTGATCGGGCTGATTTTCGTAATGATCTATGCCTTCCGGGTGCATTGGTCGATCGCTCCGGCGTTTTTGCTTACAGTTCCGTTACTCGGAATTATCAGTTCGGTGCTGAGCAAGCGGATTAAAAAGATGCAAAAGGTGATCGTCGCCGAAACGACGGCGCTGGCGGGATCGACGACGGAATCGCTCCGGAATATCGAGTTGGTGAAGAGCCTGGGGCTGGCGCAGCAGGAGGTAGTTCGCCTCAACGGAATTACAGGAAAGATTCTCAACCTTGAACTTAAGAAAGTGAAATACCTGCGCAGCCTGAGTTTCATTCAAGGGACGGCGGTGAATGCTCTGCGCTCGGCAATTCTATTTTTGATGCTCTATTTGATTTTCCGGCAGGAGATTACTATCGGGCAATTCTTCTCGCTCTGGATTTATTCGTTTTATATTTTCGGGCCGCTGCAGGAATTGGGAAACGTCATCAATATTTATAGGGAGACGGAAGTGTCGCTGCACAACTTTCAGCAGATATTGGACACGCCGCGGGATCCTAAGCCGGCGGCTCCGGAGTCGATTGATGAACTCATGACATTGCAATTCGAGGGCGTTAGTTTTCAACATCAGACGTCGTCGATGCTGGCGCTGGACGATATCAGCTTCAGCGCGGCCCGCGGCGACACGATTGCTTTTGTTGGACCATCGGGGGCAGGGAAGTCGACGCTGGTGAAACTGCTGGTGGGATTGTACGCTCCGAAAAAGGGCGAGATTCTTTACAACGGCATTCCATCGAACCGAGTGGACCTTGATTTGCTGCGCGAAAAAATTGGTTTCGTAACTCAGGACACGCAATTATTTTCGGGGTCGATTCGCGAGAACTTGCTGTTTGTGAATCCGAAAGCGACAGATGAAGAGTGCATGCGGGTTCTGAATCAGGCCGCCGCTCATAGTTTGCTTTCGCGTGCAGATCGAGGATTGGACACGCTGATTGGCGAAGGCGGCGTAAAAGTTTCGGGCGGAGAGAAGCAGCGGCTTTCGATTGCCCGCGCGCTGTTGCGGCATCCACATTTACTGGTGTTCGACGAAGCGACATCGTCGCTCGATTCGCTTACGGAAGAAGAAATCAGCCGCACAATTCGCGACGTGGCGACCAATCAGGAGGCGATCACGATTTTGATTGCGCACCGGCTGTCGACGATAATGCATGCCGACAAAATCTATGTGCTGGAGCGCGGACGCATTGTCGAATTTGGGCGGCACTCCGAGTTACTTGATCAGAAGGGGCTTTACTACGCGATGTGGCGGCAGCAGGTTGGGGAGCGCGAGGCGATCGCACAGGCGAAGTAGTTGCCGCGAGGCGGGGGAGACGCGGCGAGCCGCGTCTTTACAGGGAAATTAGTTTCAGCCCGCTAGCGACTCGATCGCGTGTACCGCGTCTGCAGGCAGCACGAAGCCGCAGCTTGCGAGATCATCTTTCATGTGTTCAGCGTTCGATGTGCCCGTCAGCGGCACGATGCCGATAGTGCGCGCGAAGCTGAATACAATTTGTGCTGGTGTAGCGCCCAGATTCGCGGCCAGGCTGGCGATCAGGGGATGATGCAGAAGTTGCTGGTTCGCAGTTAGGAGCGAAAAGCCCTGGTAGACGATTTTGTGCTGGTTACAGAACTGGCGGATGGCGCGATCCCAGCCTAGGAGCGCGTAGCAACGGTTCTGCACAAATGCCGGCATCTCGGCTCCGCTGGATTTTATTTGCTGCAGGTGTGGCAAAGATACGTTGCTCCCACCGAGAAAGCGCGTCCGTCCGGCATCGCGCTCTGTTCGCATTGCCTCCCAAACTTCAGCATCATCCTCGGTCCACTCGTTGTTGGAGGAAGGCCCGTGCAAAACGTAGCTGTCGACGCGATCTGTGCCGAGATGCTCGAGCGAACTGGCCATTGATTGCGCGACCTGGACGGAAAGGGGCGCATCAGGGTCGTAGGCCAGGCGATGATCCTGACCACGCTGATAGGTAAATTTCGTTTGTAGAAAAAGATCATCGCGCGTGACCAACCCGGCGTTATATGCGGCGGCCAATCCGTGACCGACTCCTTCTTCGAAGTAATGCCTTCGCTGGTTGGCGGTGTCGATGGCACGAAAGCCCATGCGGAGAGCGAGCTCGGTTAGGGTTGCCGTGCGGTCTTCTTTCCATGCGGTGCCGTAAAAAAAATCAGGAATGCGCAAACTCGGGTGAGATGGCATGCAGCGATTCTTTCATGACTGACGCTTCAAAGAGCGATGATTGCAATTCTGTTAAACGAGCGAATCCGATAGCTGAAGAATGGCGGGATAACTGATTCTTTCTTCGGGAGTTGAACGGCTTGTTCATTGTTGTTTTAGAAGATGAATTCCGATCTAAGAAGTTGGTTAGCGATATTCCATCCTGGGAATAGAAACAAAAATCATTAGTGCATAAGCGACACTTTATTGCTGAGTACGTTCACGTACTAATTTATTATCTGCGCAAAAGAGGAACCGTCCGAGTTCCCGATCTGGAAACGCTACTTAGGTAAACCACCGTCATCGGCATCGCACGCCGAGCCAAATGAGAGGAAATCATGCGCCGTTTTTATAGTTATTTCAGCACAACCCTATCTTTTTTCAGTTTGACCTCTATCTTCCTATTGTTCGCTAGCTTTGTTTCTTCCGCAGAGGTAGTTCCTCTGGCGCAACATGTAGTTTTGGTGGTTGAGGAAAATACTTCATTTAGCACTACATACCCGAATGGAATGCCGTGGCTGGTAAGTCAAGGCAATAAATATGGATACGCTGATAACTACACTTCCGACGTGTCCGGTTCTTTGCTGGATTATCTTTACTTAGCATCTGGCAGTTGCGAATCTAACTATAAGTGCGGAGGAGCGCCCGCCTGTGTCCTTCCATCAGGAACTCATAATTTCTTTTGCAATGGAAACAATTGCTACCAAGCCAGCAGTTGCGTGGGCACCGCGAAGAAAGACCCAATCACGGATGAAAATATTTTTCATTTGATGAATCAGCAGGGGATTTCATGGAAAGTGTATGTACAGAATTATTTGAATGCTGGAGGCACGGTAAACGTTCCCGACTTCAACACGGCTAACCAGCCTCCATACACTCATTACTATGCGCGGCATAACGCCGCCGTGTGGTACGAAGAAGTCCTGAGCAATAACCTGGGCTCACAAGGAAACGTTGTTGACTTCGAGCAATTTGGTATCGATGTGGCGCACGGGACTTTGCCTCGGTTTGCGATCATCCTTCCGGATGGCTGCTGGGACGCGCATGATGGCTGTTTTTCCTCGCCTGTCAGAAGTGCGGATCAGTTCTTACAAAGCAATCTCACGCCGATGCTTAGCTTGCCTGATTTCCAACCGGGGGGGAGCGGATTGCTGTTAGTAACTTTTGATAACGGGAATAGCGACGGGGCAAGTAAAGTGTACACATCGGCCATCGGCCCGAACGTAAAACCGGGATATGTTTCTAGTACGCCCTACAAGCACGAGAATACTTTGAGAACTATGTTGGATGCGCTCGGGATTGGAACCTATCCGGGATGGTCGGCCGACGTGGCAGATATGTCTGACTTTTTCCGTTTGAACGCAGGTAGCGTGGTGATCGATTCGCCCGCGAACGGATCGGTGCAAGGCCCATCTGTAATGGTCAACGCTACCGCTTCCGAGTTAGGCGCACAAATCAATCATGTGGAAGTTTGGGATTTATTTAACGGAAACTCCACAAAGCTGGGAGAGGTTTTTAGCCAGTCGATCAATAAAGCATTCTCGGTAAGCGGGATCGGTAATCACCAGATGACGGTCCTGGATGTATCTGCAGGCGGGGGGATTCTCCATCGCGAGACGACAACTTTCACTGTGACTTCCAGCTATGGCGTCACCGTGAATAGTCCCGCAAACAATTCAACGCAAGCTACATTGTTTCCGCTGAACGCGTTCGCGGTGGAAGCCGGCGCTGAGGGTACAAGTTCCGGAGTAGACCATATTGAAGTCTGGAATGGAGGCTCCAAACTTGGCGATTCGCCAAGAGGCACGAGCCTGAGCCAATGGTATTCACTGCCTCCAGGGCGATACACACTTACGGTGCAAGACGTCAGCAGCACGGGCGCGCCTCTACACCAGCGCGACGTCAGCTTCGCGGTTTCGGGCGGTCTTGGAATACACGTCAATTTGCCGGCTAATAATTCGACCTGGCCAACCACGAGCGTGCCAATCAATGCCTATGCTTACGAGCAGAGCGGATCAAGTACTCCGCTGGTTGACCACCTTGAAGTATGGGATAACACGCATGGCGTCAAGCTCGGCGAATCAGCGACTGGGTTGGGGGTGAACAGTTTGTTCATCAACCAAACCGTGCCTTTGCCAAAAGCAGGAACCTACCAGCTTGCGATTAAGGATATAAATTCGAACGGCTACAAGACGATCCACACCACGTACGTAAGTGTGACCGTGAAATAAAGACAGGCCGAGGCGGAGTCGTTCGCTTCGGGCAGCCAAGCCGAGTGGCCCACCCTCGCGCTTGTTCGCGGAGCATGAGGCAGTCTGATGGTGCGGCGGGAGTTTCTAGGTGATCACTGGAATATTGCTAACTCCCGCCGTTCCAAAAATTCGGCGGTAACGTTCTATCTCCGAAGGTGGGCCAAGAGCTTTGGCATAATTGTCGGACAGCTTGACCGCTGGCCTTCCTTCGACGGTGGAAACTTTGCAGATCAGGCTGACTGGATCAAAGTCATTGCTGCCAGCGGGGTCGCATCCCCGGAAATCATTGGTCAGCAGGGTTCCCCAACCAGCGCTGAAGCGAATGCGCCGGTCCGGAGTCCATTTTTTCGGATCATGAAAATCGGCCGCGCTGCGAAAATCCTTTTTTACAGTGGCGGCTGATCCGCCGCTGGCCAACGTTCCACCGAAATAAGCATGCAATCCAAGAATCTCGTCGACGTCCAGCCCGTCAGACGCGATGATACGTTTTTCCTGCGGATTGCGGCCCCGCGCTTGCAGCCATGCAATGTATTCGTCGCCGCCGATAAAAGGATCTTTGCTGTCAATGCGCTGTCCCGTCCAATCAGCCGCCCAGTCCGGAGCATTTTGCAAAAACTGAGTTGTCCCAAACGTATCCGGCAGCATGATTCGAAGCGCGCCATCGTAGGTGGCCTGCCACAGCTCGAGCATCCGGTACTGCGCAGCTTTCACGGCCTCATCGTCGTTGGCCGGCGCGAGCGCAGCCATGACCATGGGAATTTCGTGCGCGTTGGTTCCAATCGCTTCGAGATCATGCTTGTGAGCGAGAAAGGCGTTTGATGTTCCGGTAAAGGCGCTGCCAAGATTTGCAGCCATCGCGTTGACCACGTATTCCTGCCAGAGAAAGCTGTGGCGGCGGCGGGTTCCGAAATCGGCGACGGCCAGGCCAGGCACGCCGCGCAAACGCTCGATCTTCCCCCAGAGCTTCGTCTTTGCGCGCGCGTAGAGAATATCGAGGCCGAACTCGCGCAGCTTCTTTAGCCCAGCTCGAGTCTTGAGCTCGTCCAGAATGGAGAGTGAATAAAGCTCCCACATGGTGGTCTCAGTCCACAAACCATCGAAGGTTAGTTCAAATTGTCCGTCCTTCACTGAGAGTTCATAGTCCGACAGCCGGAAATCGTTTTCCAGCCATTCCAGGAATGCAGATTCGAAGATGCCACGACGACCATAGAAAGTATTGCCTGCCAGCCAGACCAGTTCTGACCTGCGGAATCGCAGCTTGCGCGCGTGTTCCATCTGATGATCGAGTTCTTCGCGCGGAAACATGTCGGCGAGCCGCACCGAGGTGGCGCGGTTCAAAAGAGAAAAAGACACGTGTGTTTTTGGGTAATGCTTCCAGATAAATTGAAGCATCAGCAGCTTGTAAAAGTCGGTGTCGAGCAAAGATCGGGTCACCGGGTCGAGTTCCCAGTTATGGTTGTGAGCCCGCTCGGCGAAGTTAACGATCATTGCGTCCCATGGCAGCTAATTGTTATTAGGAAATCTTTACGTTAATTGTTAGTGGCTATTCTTACTACAGCGTTAGCGTACTATCCTCTGCGACAGGCGTTAGAAAATCAACTGGCAGGAACCTATTCTGGTGAATAAGCGCTGTGACATTACGCCATGAACTTGTGAGGTGCGGAGTTCGGATCGGCGGTGCATTCGGCAGTGCATTCGGCAGTGCATTCGGGCAGTGCATTTGAAAGACAAAACAAGTTACTATGAAATTTCCGCATGAAAATGCCATGGCTGCTTACAGGTGTACGAACTCGGGTAGCAACGAAAGGCGCGACATCCATGCTCAGGCATTGCTCGATCCTACTGGATGCAAGCAGCCGTATCCTGGGATGGGCTGGGGTTTCCGGCCATGCTGCGCGGGCGGTCGCAACCGGAGTTCTACCTGCGATGTACTTGTTGCGATCTGGACGAGACGAGGTTTACACCATTTTGTGGACGCTGGTTTTTGGGTTTGCCACGCTCAACATTTTGAGCCTGGGCGCCCGCCGTTTTGAGCACGGAAAGAGTGGACTGAATTTTGGGGAGATACTAGCAATACTGGTTGTGGTGGTATCGGTGATCCTGTTGAGCTGGGAGATGCTTTACGTGTTTCACATTCTGCCGATTCGCCTCGCCCCGCGCTGACGTAGATTGCGGTATGATCGCTGAGGCGAAACGCTGCTAAAGCAATGGCAAAACGCGAATCCAATTTCGAAGTCAGCTGCCCCTGTTGCGGCGCGCTCATGAAGATTGACGCGGCTATGCGCAGCGTGATCTCTCACATGGCCCCGGTGAAGCCAAAAACTTTCAACGATATGGAAGAAGCGGCCCGCGCCATGAAGGAGCAAGACAGCCGCCGCGATTCGATCTTCCGCCAATCGATGGACGCGCAAAAACATGCTTCGGAGCTGCTGGAGAAAAAATTCCAGGAAGCGGTCAAAAAAGCCAAGGAAACTCCAGATACGGGGCGGCCAATTCGCGATTTCGATCTGGACTAGGATCCGCTGTTTTCAATGACGCGCCCCTTACTTCTCGGTCATCGCGGAGCGCGAGCCTCCCGGCACATTCCTGAAAATACTCTGGCATCCTACGAGCTGTGCTTGCAGCACGGCTGCGATGGCTTCGAATTTGATGTCCGTTTATCTGCCGATGGGCAAGCTGTGATCTGCCACGATGCCACCGTCAACAAAATGAAGATTGAGCGGTCTACGTCACTCGGCCTGGGATTGCCGACTTTAGAAGAAGTCCTGCGCCAGTATGTGCATCGGGCTTTTCTCGATATCGAATTGAAAGTTGCGGGGCTCGAGCAGCAAACCCTTCTGGATCTGCGCAACCACCCTCCGCAAAGAGGATATGTAATTTCGTCATTTCTTCCCGAAGTAATCGCTGTAATTCATAAGCTCGATCCTACCGTTCCTTTGGGCTATCTATGCGAAAAACGAAGCCGGCTGGCGGGCTGGCGGGAATCACCGGCCGAATGGATCATTCCGCGACACGATCTGGCAAGCAGGGAAGTGATTGAGAAGATTCGTGAGAGCGGGAAGAGGTCTATGGTTTGGACGGTGAATGATGCCGAGGAAGTTCGCAAGTTTGTTGAATGGGGAGTCGATGCCATCATCTCCGATGAAACGGAATTGCTGGTGAGTTCATTGCTCTGAGTTCATTGCGCCAAGAGTGACAAATTTAAGCGCGCAGCGCGAGGTGTTCCCCGCCTGGCGAAATGCCCACGTTCCCAACCTCTGCGATTGCTCCGGGGATTCACGTCATTTACATTGAACAACATGCCGACAACAGGGGAACGATTCGAGCGCTCAGTTCAAATCATGGCGCGGCTGCGCGAGCCGGGGGGATGCCCATGGGATCGCGAACAAACTTTCGACACCATCAAGCCGTATACGCTGGAAGAAACTTACGAAGTTCTCGAAGCGATCGACAATCGCGACTGGCCGGAATTGGCTGGCGAATTGGGCGACCTGTTATTGCAAGTGCTTTTTTATTCGCAGATGGCGCGCGAAGAGGGTCACTTTTCGGTGGATGACGTACTTGACAGGCTTTCCAATAAATTGATCGACCGGCATCCCCATGTATTTGGCGACGTGAAGGCGGATACTCCGGCGGAAGTGTTGCGCAATTGGGAAGCGTTGAAGGCGGAAGAGAAGAAGAAACGGCTGGCGGCGGAAAGAAACGGAACGTTGGAGTTGGACGAGAGTGGCGGTAGCGGCCCCTTGCAAAAGGCGCAAGGAGCGGGGGATCCGGCCGAGTCTGTGCTCGCAGGGGTGTCCTCAAAGATGCCGGCTTTGATGGAGGCTTATAAACTCAGTTCGCGCGCGGCGCGTGTTGGCTTTGACTGGCCGGAAGTCGAGGGTCTATTCGAAAAGCTTGCGGAGGAGACTGCGGAACTGCGGGCAGAGCTATCCCGCGATGAAATTAAAGCCCAGCCCGTGGGGCCGTCGGGGAAGGGAATCGCCGGATCAGGAATGCCGCAGATTCCTGTCGCGATGCGTGATCGTCTGGAGGATGAAGTCGGCGATTTATTTTTCGTGCTGGTGAACATTGCGCGGTATTTGTCTCTCGACCCTGAGTCCGCGCTGAGAAAGACAAATCGCAAATTCAGGCGCCGCTTTCAGTGGATAGAGGAACGCCTCCACGCCGGCGACCGGTCGCCGCAACAGGCATCGATTGAGGAACTGGAAACCCTCTGGCAAGAAGCGAAACGGCAGGAAAGATCAGCGTGACCGAAAGCAGCACTGGCCATGTAGCGAAGACCGAAGCCGTGACCCTCCGCAAGTGCGAAGCGCTGGCTGAGATGCAAGCCTGCTTCGCCTTGCAGAAAGAGGTATGGAAGTTTTCCGATGCCGATCTGATTCCTGTGCGGATGTTCGTGGTCGCCGGGAAAATTGGCGGACAGGTAATCGGCGCGTTCGATGGCAATGAACTCGTTGGTTTCGCAATAGCGATTCCTGGGAATCGCAATGGTCACTCCTATTTGCATTCGCACATGCTGGCCGTGCGTCAGGAATATCGAAATGGAGGACTGGGCCGCAGGCTTAAACTCTTTCAGCGAGCCGATGCGCTATCACGAGGATTCGACCTGATGGAGTGGACTTTTGATCCGCTGGAGATCAAGAACGCCTATCTCAATATTGAAAAGCTGGGCGCGATCACACGGCGTTATAACGTGAATCAGTATGGAATCACATCGTCCCCGCTGCAGGGTGGTTTGCCTACGGATCGGCTGGTGGCTGAGTGGTGGATGAAATCGAAGCGGGTTGAAAATGTATTGGCGGGCTCGGCGATTGCGAAATTCGAATGCTGCTCGCATATCGAGGTGCCGGCGCAAATCTACCAATGGAAGGCTTCAGCGGCCACTCGCGCGCAAGCACTCGCCGTGCAGGAAAAGAACCGCGAGAATTTTATACGCGCTTTTGGCGACGGATTGAGCGTGCTTGGATTTGAGAGCGACGAGGCGGGTAATGGGCGGTTCTTGTTTGGAGAATGGGACGAGAAATTCTGCTATTGACGGCTGTCCGGGTGGAGCGCTGCTGTCGTTATCTCTTCTTCGCGGCATGCTGTGGCCGGGCGAGGACGCCCGGCGCTCCATGGTTTGACTAACGAAGAATTTGTGGCTTGTGAAAGCTCGGGGCTGATACCATGCAGAACTTCCTATGAAAGTTGAATCCGTCACACTGCGAGAACTTCACATGCCGCTCGTGCATTTTTTTGAAACGAGTTTTGGGCGGGTCCACAGCCGGCGCATTCTGCTGGTGAGCGTTGAGGCCGATGGCGTACGGGGATGGGGAGAGTGCGTTGCGGGCGAAGATCCTTACTACAGCCCGGAATGGACCGAAACCGCGTGGCCCACGATCAAACAGTATCTGGCGCCGCTGCTGATGCAGAGCGAGATGCATTCTGGTCGGGATTGTGCATCGCGGTTTTCACGAGTTCGCGGACATCGCATGGCGAAAGCGGCGCTGGAAAATGCGGTGTGGGATGCGGAGGCGCGCCAAAAGCAACAGCCTCTCTGGAAATTGCTGGGAGGAATGCGGCGCGAGATTGCTTGCGGCGTTTCGATCGGCATTCAGGATTCTCCCGAGCAACTTCTGCAGAAGATTGAAACTGAGTTGGCGGCGGGCTATCGGCGTATCAAGATCAAAGTGAAGCCCGGGTGGGATCTTAACGTGCTTGAAAAGATTCGATCTCGCTGGGCGGATATTGTTCTCAGCGTGGACGCGAACTCAGCGTACACGCTCGATCAAGTGGAGCACTTGCGCAAATTTGATGCCTTCAATTTGCTCATGATCGAGCAGCCCTTGTGGAACGATGAAATTTATCTTCATGCGCGGCTGCAGAAATCAATTCAAACCACGATTTGCCTGGACGAATCGATTTTGAATGCGCGTGATGCCGACTTCGCGCTCGAAATCGGGGCTTGCCGAATTCTGAACATCAAGGTAGGCCGCGTGGGCGGATTCACAGAGGCGAAGAAAATTCACGACGTCGCGCTACGTCACAACGTGCCGGTATGGTGCGGGGGAATGTTGGAATCCGGAGTGGGGCGATCGCATAATATCGCGCTTTCCACGCTGGAGAATTTCCGTCTTCCGGGAGATGTCTCTGCTTCGAAGCGGTATTGGAAGGAAGATATTATCGAACCCGAGGTGGAAGTCCGAGCGGATGGAATGATCGCTATTAGCGACGCGCCGGGAACGGGTTATGAAGTGCGCGAAGATCTCGTGCGAAAGTTCACAGTGCGCGAAGAAACTTTTCGGCCGGGGAAGTCTTAACGTTTCGACTTTTACTTTTCGGCGTTTACTTTTTGCTTTGGGACATTATTTCTTTCGGAGCCATGTTGAAGGCTACCCAGTTTGAGGCCAGCAAGGATCCCTGGTGCTTCATGAGTTCCAGGGGTCTGGATGAACGTCAGCTCGGACGGGAGGCGATGAAAATCGCTAAATACTTCGGCTCACGTTAATCGTCTTCAAAAGCAGTAGTTTGCCGGTAAAGTTGAAGGTCAAGCTCGATGCCTGCCACAGATCATCGGCAATATTCTCTCGCTGAATAACGAAGCGGCCGCCGCGATTAAGATGTCCAAGAATTCCCACCCAAAGGCCAATCCTTGAAGAGGGTGGCGTGATGCTTGCGAGGCGATAACGTTCCGCATCAATTGGGATGAAGCCTTGAACCCGGTCAAAACTTCTTCGAGGCGCGATGGTGGCTGGTAGGCGGGGTTGGGGTGAAAATTGAACTTCAACAGCCGCGTACCGAGTCATCCAACGAACTCTGAGCCCGCTTGCTCCCCGGCATAGTCAAATTGAAAGGCGTCTGGAAGAGCGCGCTGGATGCGGAGCGTACGTTCTGTATTCTCGCGATCCTCGGCGCATTTTTTCTTAAGCTCTTCGGGATTGTTGATGAATCGTTCAATGCGTCTTTCTTCAGCACGGCGTTGTTCCGGCGAGAGCGGCTGGCCGTTGTAGGCTGCGACTTCGCCGGCGGTCGCCTCGCGTGTCTCAACATAAAGTTAGTACGTGATAGAAAATGAATTTCCCTTGCAGCGTGGGTTGGGAAAGTCGATGATTTACAATCGATACACTCGCGGCGAACAGAGCGCGGGAAGATGGAGGCCGACGCATGGATACTCCGCAGGGAGCAGAGGTTGCTCACCTTGGGAAATCGGTTGTTATCAAGGGAGAACTGTCAGGCTCGGAGAACCTTTACGTGGATGGCAATGTAGAGGGCAAGATTGAATTGCGCAATCACGTTCTGACAATTGGTCCGAATGGTAATGTGAAAGCGGCTGTAATTGCGAAATCCGTCGTGATCCACGGCAAGTTGGATGGGGCGATAACCGCGGCGGACCGTGTGGATCTGCGAAAGTCGGCGGTGGTGACGAGCGATGTTACCACTCAGCGCATCTCCATTGAGGAAGGTGCATTTCTCAAGGGCAAGGTTGATATCCAGAAAGAGGCTGGGAAAGCGGGCACCGCATCTTCTTGATAAATTTGATAAATCGGCAGGAATCGCTGGCTGATTGGTCAAGGTTGGGCGCTCGTTGGCATCTAATTCTGACAACGGAATGAAATTCTTTAAAGGCTCTTCAAATCAGGTTGTCGCTCCGGCGGCCCCGCAGAAATTAACTCGCCGGTCGAGCGGCATGGGGGAAGTCTCGCGCTTGCTCAATTCGCAAGAGGCGCTGTGCGTGCTCGATATGGGCGCCACTTCCGCCAGCAATATCCGCTTTTTCACTGGCAAGGGACACAAGAATTACAGCGAAGACTTGTTGCGCTCATCGCTTGATCCGACTCTGCGTATTACGGACAGCGAAGGAAAATCGGTGGTTGACAGCAAGAAATTTCTCGACGAGAACGTGGTCTATCCGAATGCGCAGTTTGATGTTGTGCTGTGCTGGAATCTTCCGGATTACATGGAAGAGAACCTGGTGAAGCCGACTATCGACCGCTTGTGGTCGGTGATGAAGCCCGGAGGATTACTTTTGGCATTCTTCCACACCCGGGATGCGGGTCCGGATTCAGTGTGCTATCGGTATCATGTCACCGACAGCGACATGCTGGAGATGCAAGAAGTGAAGTTTGCTCCGCCGGGAAGGCCTGCATCTGAAAAGCAATCTCCGCGACTGCAGCGTGTGTTTAATAACCGGCACATCGAAAATCTGTTTCGGGATTTTTCGTCGATTAAATTCTTTTTGTCGCGGGACTCAATACGGGAAGTGCTGGTGGTGCGCTAACCGGAGGTCCGCTCGTTCTCTGCGGCAGTTTCGGAGATGTGTTCGGGATTTGGATTTGGTGGTGGACGGGCGAGGACGCCCATCGCTCCATTTTAGTTACTGTTTGCAGGTTAGGCAGGTTTTCGCGTGAGCCAGTCGCGCTTTGTGCGCCTGCTGGTAGGCTTCCATTTCTTCTTTCTGATGCTTTCGCTTTGTTTTCTCCGATGGCTTGGGCTTGACTTCGTTGCGAAATAGAAACGAGGTCCACGTGGCGTGGGCTCTATTCTCGCGATCCTTTAGCTTCTGATAAGCGGTGCATTCTGACTCAGCCATGGCGTGACTCAATCATAATTGAAAACAGTCTGCGTCATTCCTGCAAACGCTGATCTCTTGCTAATATGTAGAGTCAGGCATCGGTTCCGCGCGACGTTTTCCCGCCAACCCCGCCAGGTCCGGAAGGAAGCAACGGTAACGGGCTCTTTCGTGTGCAGTGGAGCGCCGGTGCCTGACTTTATTTTGCCCCCGCGCTGCGGCATCACGAAGATGAATGGCCGGGCGGGGACGCCCGGCGCTCCACCGTCAGATTTCTAACGAAGCTTGTGATCATGACTAATCGCCTCTACTACGACAATTCTGGAACGCACGAGTTCGACTCGGTTGTTGAAGACGTTTCGAGTGGTTCTGCGGAGGCTCGACCGTCCATCATTTTGCGCGACACGGCTTTCTATCCCACGAGCGGCGGACAGGTCCACGATACCGGATGGCTAACTTTGAGCGGGACTGAGGGCGGCTCGCAGCGGCTGCGGGTGGCGGAGGTTGCAGATGCGGAAGACGGCAGAATAATTCATTATCTGGAAGCGCCGACCAGCCTGCCGACTGCCGGGGCAAAAGTCCGCGGCAGCATCGATCTCGATCGCCGGCGCGATCACATGCAGCAGCACTCCGGGCAGCATGTTCTTTCCGCGGCATTCATCGATCTCTATCAAATACCCACGCTCTCCTTTCACATGGGAGAAGACTCCTGCTCGATTGATCTGGCGACCGAGGCGTTGAATCCGGCGCAAATCACCGGAGCCGAAAAGCGAGCGAACGAAATTATTTTTGAGAATCGTCCGGTGCAGATTCGCTACGTTTCTCGTGCTGAAGCGGAGAAGCTGGGTTTGCGCAAATTGCCTCCGGCCGAACGTGACGAACTGCGCCTCATTGAGATTGCTGATTTCGACCTCTCCGCGTGCGGCGGAACTCACGTCAGCAGCAGTGGGCAGATCGGTTCCATCCTGCTGCGAAAAACCGAGAAAGTAAGGCAGGGAATGCGTGTCGAGTTTGTCTGCGGTGGTCGGGCGGTGCGCATGGCGCGGCGCGATTACAGCGCCCTCACGGAAGCAGCGTCCCTCTTCTCGGCGAAACTGTGGGATGTGCCGGAGCAGATTCGCAAGACGGCTGACGAAGTGAAGCTCCTGCGAAAACAAAAAGACGATGCGCTCGATCAGCTTGCCGAACTCATGGCTTCGGCTACCCTTAAGTCCCAGCCTGAAATCAATGGACGCAAGATCGTAGTGCGAGCTTTCTCCGATCACAACATCAACTTCGCAAAACTATTTGCCCAGAAGGTCACGCGGACGGCGACTCCGTGTGTTGCGCTTGTGGGAAGCAGTTTGGGTTCGCCGGGGGTGGTCTTTGCCCAAACTCCGTCGACGGCGGCAACGGCCTT
>Ga0209332_1000202_pt1 | contig 15664 bp, 8 predicted proteins | sample BlaSpr_A8_OM3_M1_FD_187974 | JGI IMG/M metagenome (GOLD analysis project Ga0209332, IMG submission 187974) | Forest soil microbial communities from Thunder Bay, Ontario, Canada - Black Spruce, Ontario site 2_A8_OM3_M1 (SPAdes) (version 2) | ecosystem: Environmental > Terrestrial > Soil > Boreal...
GTTCGCAATCAGATTGCGAATGTCCCCGGGGCATCGGTTCCACAGCCCTTCGGCGGCAAGTACCGCCAGATCCAGGTGTATGTCGATCCCGTGAAGTTACAAGCCCATCAATTAAGCCTGATGGATGTGGTTCGCACGGTGAACCAGGCCAACACCATTCTGCCCGCTGGCGATGTGCGGATTGGCCCGAAAGATTACAACATTTACACCAATAGTCAGTTACCCACGACGGAGGAAATCAATCGCCTGCCGCTGAAGTCGGAAGGCAACTCCGAACTGATGGTCGCCGATGTCGGTCACGCAGCCGATGCCGCGGCGATTCAAACCAACATCGTCAGAGTGGACGGACAGAAATCAGTCTACCTGCCGATTCTGAAACAAGGCGGCAACAGTAACACCATCGCCATCGTAAATGGAATCAAGGCGGCAGTAGGTGGCTTACTCGACGTGCCAAAGTCGTTACTGACTAAGGTCGTGTTCGATCAGTCTATCTACGTCAAGACCGCCATCTGGAACGTGTTGCGCGAGGGTGGCATCGGACTGCTGCTAACCGCTGTCATGGTTCTGCTTTTCCTGGGCAGCATTCGCGGAACTTTCTCCGTCATGCTTTCAATTCCGCTATCATGCCTGGCCGCATTCCTGGCCCTCGATGCCACCGGCGGAACGATTAACACCATGGTTCTGGGCGGCATTGCGCTCGTACTTTCCCGCCTGATCGATAACTCCGTCGTCGTGCTTGAGAACATTTTCCGTCATCTGGAGATGGGCGAAGAGGCAGCCCACGCCGCCGAAAAAGGCGGAAGCGAAGTTGCATTGGCCGTTCTAGCAGCGACGCTTACTACGGCCATCGTTTTCTTCCCCGTAGTATTTCTATATGGAGTCAGCCGCTTTCTGTTTACCGCGCTGGCTTTGGGAGTCGTCCTTTCGCTCGCCGCTTCCTATTTCGTCGCGATGAGCGTTGTCCCTCTCTTCTGTGCGCGTTTTATCAAAACTGCTCATGAAGTCGGAGAACATGGCGAGCACGCAGGCTCGCTGCAGCGCTTGCTGGGACCGTTTAACAGAGGTTACGACGCCCTCTTAACCCGTTATGATCGAGCTCTAAAGGCCAGTCTCGATCGCCCGAAGTTGACCGTCGCAATTATTATGGGCACGTTCTGTTTAAGCTTGGCGCTTTCGCCTTTGCTAGGCGTAGCGTTCTTCCCCCGCACGGATCCCGGGCAGTTTGTTATCGACGTCAAAGCTCCCACCGGCACGCGCCTTGAGTTGACCGATCAATACATCAGCCGCGTCGAATCGGTAATACGTCAGGTTGTGCCTCCGTCCGATTTACGGATGATCGTATCCAATATCGGCATCACTCCTGACTTTTCAGCAATCTACACGAGTAACTCGGCCCAGCACACTGCCTTTGTTCAAGTCAGTCTTAAGGAAGAGCACGCCCTTAGTAGCTTTACTTACATGGATCGCGTGCGAAAGAAGCTGGCATCCGACTTACCCGAATTATCCACTTACTTTCAAACCGGAGGCTTGGTCGATTCCATCGTAAATCTCGGACTGCCCGCCCCAATCGACATACAAGTCAGCGGAAACAATATGCGGGAAGCGTTGAACGCCGCCTCGAATCTGGCCAAACAAATCAAGGAACTGAAATCCGTCAGCGATGTGCTCATCCCGCAGGATCTCGATTACCCAGGCATTCAGCTCAATATTTCGCGTGAGATGGCGTCGCGACTCGGCCTTTCGTCGCAAGAAGCAGTCGACAATGTTATTACCGCTCTTAGCTCGAACAGCATGATTGCTCCCAGTTACTGGGTTGATCCCAAGAATGGCAATAACTACATGCTGACGGTTCAGTACACCGATTCGCAAGTCAAATCCTTGTTGGACCTGCAGAATATTCCTTTACGGTCGGCAGGAAATGTCAACCCCACCGAACTCAACGCCGTGTCTGACATTAAGACGATTAATACGCCCACCGAGGTCGACCATTACCAGCTCCGCCGCGTGTTCGATGTCTACGTATCTCCGGCAGGCGAAGACCTTGGCGGCCTTGCAAAACAGGTGCAACGGGTTATAGATGCGACTAAGTTGCCCGCTAATGTCCGCGTGACGATGCGCGGCTCAGTTGAAGGAATGCGGCAATCATTCAAGAGCTTCAGCCTCGGCCTGCTGCTTTCGATCATCCTGGTGTACCTGATTCTGATGGCGCAGTTCGCATCGGTAAAAGATCCGTTTCTTATTTTGCTTGCGGTGCCGCCCGGTTTCACCGGTGTCATTCTTTTCTTGCTCATGACTCACACTACTGTGAATGTCATGTCCCTAATGGGCGTCATGATGATGGTCGGAATCGTAGTTTCAGATTCGATTCTGATTGTGGAATTTACTCGCGAACTTAGGCGGCAGGGGCAGACGGTGCTCGACGCGTTAAAAAATGCCTGCCACGTCCGCCTCCGTCCCATCATGATGACGACCTTCGCGACCTTGCTCGGCCTTATTCCAATGGCTCTCGCGCTCGATGCCGGCAGCGAACAGTATGCCCCGCTCGCCCGCGCAATTATTGGTGGGTTGAGCCTTTCTTTCATCGTGACGTTGTTCCTGGTCCCTGCCGCGTATCTCATCATGCATCGTAACGAAGACCACGAGTCTACGGAGCCGGTTGCATGAGTATGAGTATGAGCATGAGAAAGCACGCACGAAGCGCGATGAAGTTTGCCGCGAAACTCACCGGGGACCAGCAACATTCTGTGGAAGCACACTAACCATGTCGGGCTTCGCCATCAAATATCCGTTCTTCATCGTCACTATCTGTCTCATCATCGCCGTGGTGGGCGTGACGACAGTGGCGCGAATGCCCGTCGATCTGTTTCCCAACATTAATATTCCGGTGGTCGTCGTAGCGACCTTCTATTCCGGCATGCCGCCAGAGCAAATCGAAGCCAACATCACCAATCCCTTCGAAAGATTTTTTACTCTCGGCAGCGGCATCGATCACATCGAATCCCGATCGCTAACTGGAGTAAGTCTGGTCAAGATTTATTTCCAGCCCGGCACGAATCCTGACGCCGCAGTAAGTGGCATCTCAAATCTCGCCATGGCGCAACTGCGCCGCTTGCCGCCTGGGACGCTGCCTCCCGTGGTTCTAAAGTTTGACGCCTCCAGCCTTCCCGTGTGCCTTATCACGTTGAAGGGCGAAGGATTGAATGAGACCCAGTTACATGATCTCGGACAATTTAACGTTCGTAATCAGATTGCGAACGTCCCCGGGGCATCGGTTCCTCAGCCCTTCGGCGGCAAATATCGCCAGATCCAGGTGTATGTCGATCCCGTCAAGTTACAAGCCCATCAGTTGAGCCTGATGGATGTCGTTCGCACGGTGAATCAGGCCAACATGATTCTGCCCGCTGGCGACGTGAGGATCGGCCCGAAAGATTACAACATTTACACCAACAGCCAGTTGCCAACGATGGCGGAGATCAATCGCCTCCCTTTGAAATCAGAAGGCAACTCAGAACTGATGGTGGCCGATGTCGGTCACGCAGCCGATGCCGCGGCGATTCAAACCAACATCGTCAGAGTGGACGGACAGAAATCAGTCTATCTGCCGATTCTGAAACAAGGCGGCAACAGCAACACGATCGCGATTGTGAAGGGAATCAGGTTGGCGGTTAGCGATTTGCTGGACGTGCCTCATTCACTCGTAACCAAGGTCGTCTTCGATCAATCCATTTACGTTAAAACCGCAATCTCGAATCTGGGCAGTGAAGGCGGCCTCGGCCTAGTCCTCACCGGCCTGATGATCTTAATTTTTCTGGGAAATGTCAGAGCGACTCTTGCAGTAATGCTGTCGATCCCGCTATCGGCGCTCGCCGCCTTTCTGGCCATCAACGCGGGCGGAGGTTCGATCAATACGATGGTGCTGGGCGGTCTCGCGCTCGCGTTTTCGCGACTTATCGATAACTCGGTTGTTGTCCTGGAGAATATCTTCCGCCACTTGGAAATGGGGGAGACGCCCGCAGTCGCAGCCGAAAAAGGCGGCCGCGAAGTGGCAATGCCGGTACTCGCCGCCACTTTCACCACCTCGATCGTTTTCTTCCCCGTGGTCTTTCTCTACGGAGTCAGCCGCTTCCTGTTCACTGCTTTGGCCGCCGCCGTTGTCTTTTCGTTATTTGCGTCTTATGGGGTGGCAATGACGGTCGTCCCGTTATTTTGCGCGCGCTTCATTAAATCATCTCACGGCGAAGCTGCGCGCCATCCCGGCAAAACTGCGTTTCAACGATTTGTGCGCAACTTTAATCGTGTCTACGACCGAATGTTGATGCGTTACGACATTGCGGTAAGAAAAAGCCTGCTCCGTCCTCTGGCAACAATCGTCGGAATCTTTGGCTTTTGTCTTCTCAGTTTCGGACTCTATCCATTCATGGGATTGGGATTTTTCCCCCGAACTGATCCGGGACAATTCGTCATCAATGTTAAAGCTCCCACTGGAACTCGGCTTGAACTTACTAACCAGTACGTCAGGCGAGTGGAAAACGACATTCGCAGCGTGGTGCCACCACGCGATTTAGATATGATCGTTTCGAATATAGGTATTACTCCAGACTTTTCCGCGATCTACACCAGTAACTCAGGGCAGCACACGGCATTCGTGCAAGTCAGCCTTAAAAAAGACCACTCCATCGGCAGCTACGAATATATGCGCCGCGTACGTTCGAAACTCGCCTCCGACTTGCCCGAACTCTCTACTTATTTTCAATCGGGAGGATTGGTAGATTCTGTGGTCAATCTCGGACTGCCGGCCCCTATTGATATCCAGGTCAGCGGCAACAACCAGAAACTTGCCCATCACGTTGCAACTGAAATCGCAGGGAAGATTCGCGCTATTCGAGGAGTTAGCGATGTGCTTATTCCGCAAGATTTAGATTATCCGGGCATACAACTGAATGTTAACCGCGAGATGGCGGCGCGCCTCGGCTTGTCCTCGGAAGAGGTCATTGACAACGTAATTACCGCTCTCTCGTCCGATAGCATGATCGCACCGAGTTACTGGGTCGACCCAAACAACGGTAATAACTACATGCTGACTGTGCAATATCCTGAGAGTCAGGTCAAGTCGCTTACCGACCTCAAACAGATCCCCTTGCACGCCGCCGGCAATCCGAACCCCACAGACCTGGAGGCGGTCTCCGACATAAAGATGATCAACACTCCCACTGAGGTAGACCACTATCAGCTCAATCGAGTGATCGATATCTACGTTTCGCCGGCCGGCGAAGACCTCGGCAGCCTTGCCAATAAAGTAGACCGTGTACTAGCCAGCACCAAGCTACCCGAAAACATCCGCGTTAATATGCGTGGATCGGTAGAAGGCATGCGACAGTCGTTCAAGAGCTTCAGTATCGGCCTTATCCTGTCGGTCATTCTCGTCTACTTGATACTAATGGCGCAGTTCTCCTCGTTTATCGATCCACTTATTATCTTGTTGGCAGTTCCTCCCGGGATTACCGGCGTCATTTTCCTTCTTCTGCTAACTCATACCACGGTAAACGTCATGTCGTTAATGGGAGTAATTATGATGACGGGAATCGTGGTTTCAAACAGCATTCTTATCGTCGAATTTACTAGGTCACTAAGAGAAGAAGGTATGCCAATCGAGCAGGCGGTGGCTACCGCATGTCGGGTCCGATTGCGCCCGGTGTTAATGACGTCCTTGGCGACGATCCTCGGGATGATCCCCATGGCGCTTGCCCTGGAGGCTGGCAGTGAACAGTATGCGCCGCTTGCGCGAGCCATAATCGGCGGACTGACCATGTCTGTGGTTGTAACTGTCTTTATTGTCCCCGCTGCGTATTTGTTAATTCATCGGCGAGAAGAACAGCCAACTGCGCGAGCGTAAAAGTAAGACTGCACTATCAGTGTAGTAATACGAGCTGACAAAGTACTGTAAGTGCGAAACCTAGCAGGAGATATTGGTTCGATGAAGATGAAAACTGCGTTCATTGCGTCTTTACTAGTTGCGGTCAATAGCTTCGGCCAAGTCACAAATGCTAAGGCGCCCCAGAGTTCCGTCCAAATGCTCCCCTCCGCGCCGGTGCCGCAGGCGCCTGCCGGCCCCAGTTCGCCCCTCCCTGCTCAAATCGTTCAACCCGCTTCAGGCACGCCTCAAACTGCGAATTCTCAGACCGGCGCTGCCGCGCCTCAACTGTCGTTATCATTGACGCAGGCAGAAGCGCTGGCGCTGAAGAACAATCCTTTAATCTCTGTGGCGAAGTTGACTGCTTTGGCGTCTCAACAGGTTACTCGGGAAGTACGGTCAAATTTATGGCCCACCGCAACCGGAAGTCTCACGGGCGTTGATTCACACGATAATAGTCGCATTACCGCAGGCAGTCTTAATAACCCCATTATTTATGAGCGCGCGGCTGCCGGAGTACTGGTCAGCCAGTTAATCACTGACTTTGGGCGCACAAAGAATTTGATCTCAAGCGCCAGTTATTCCGCTAAAGCTGAGAATCAAAATGCAGTGGCTACAAAAGAGCAGATTCTTCTCGCAGTCGATCAGGCATTTTATGGCGCGCTGCAAGCGCATGCCGTGCTGGTTGTGGCGCAGCAAACCGTGGGAGCGCGCCAGACCGTGGCTGATCAGGTGGGTGCTTTATTTAAAAGCAAGCTGAAGTCTCAGCTGGATTTCAGTTTCGCCAATGTCAACCTGGCCCAAGCTCAGCTTCTCGTTTTGGACGCGGAGAATAATGAGAACGCAGCAGTCGCCACGCTCTCAATGGTCCTCGGATATCCTGATACGCAACGATTTCAACTGGTCGAAGATTCAACCGCAGTAACTTCGCCATCCAGCAATGTGGATGACCTTATCTCGCAAGCTATGGCGGCTCGGCCCGAGTTATTGTCGCTGCAATTTCAGGAGCAAGCTGCGCAAAAGTTTCACAACGCCGAGCGTGATTTATTTTTACCCAACATCAGTGCAGTCGGGGCTGCGGGCGACACGCCGGTGAGAGACCCGGTTCTTTCGAATTGGTATGGCGCGGCTGGAGTCAATGTTCAAATTCCTTTGTTCAACGGCTTTTTGTATTCCGCCAGATCGCGGGAGTCCAGTCTCAGGGCGCAAGCGGCGCACGATCGCGTGCTCGATCTTCGCAACCGTATCGCTCACGACGTGCGAACGGGCTGGCTCAATGCCAATACCGCATATGCTCGTCTTAGTGTCACACAGCAGTTATTGGCTCAGGCCAGTCTGGCGCTCGACCTTGCTCAAACGCGATATAACATGGGACTAAGTTCCATTGTCGAGCTGAGTCAAGCGCAACTTCAACAGACACAAGCGCAAATTAGTGATGCCCAGGCTGCTTATGACTTCCGCCTCGCCTCGGCTATATTGCGATATGAGACGACCGGTATCTAAGAGCAAGCGCAACAGCTGCCTATCTCAAAAAAAAGCAGTGAGACTAAGTGTCTCACTGCCTGGGTTGAGTGTTGCCTGACGTGTTGCCTGACGTATTGCTATGACGTGTTACTACGGCTGCTGCCGTACTGCTCACCGCGCTGGCCAAGAATCCAGCGCAGGTTTACCGCCCACCTTTACCGCCCATGTCCACCACCGTGCGATCCACCACCGCTATGTCCACCTCCGCCGCCGTGGGACGATCCTCCCCCGCCTCCATGCGATGACCCGCCTCCGCCATGACTGCTAGGCGCCGAGTGCCCTCCGCCTCCATAACTCGGAGCAGAATGGCCGCCTCCGTAACCAGCACCCGGCCGTCCGCCTCCATAAGAGCCTCCGCCGGATGAGCGCGGAGTAACAATGGGTTGACGCATATTAAGCGGTGGTCGCGAAGATCCGCCGTAACTACCTCTGCCCTCGGAGCTATAACTCCGGCTGGGCGCGTTGTAACCACGGCTAGGTGCGCCATAGCTGCCGCTAGAGGCGCTGTAACCACGTTGCTCGGATCCATAACTACGCGACCCATAGCCGCCTTGCGGAGAGCTATAACTTCGGCCGTCGGAGGCTGAAGCACGGGGAGAGCCATAGGAACCGCGATTTTGCGCGCCGCCCGTTGAAGGCCGCCCTGTCGCTTCACCGCCCCGGCCTGATGGCGAACCTGATGGGGAAGAGGGCCGCGGAGACATTGGCGAAAACTTGTTCCATCCGCCGCCGTTATTTCCACTTCCGCGTCCACCCGTCGCATTGCCGTGCATTGCCGGGCTCTGGCTTGACCGCTGCTCGCCCCCACGGTTCATGCTCACGGCGCTTCCCGGTCTATCCATTTGTCGAGCAACTTCACGGTTGTTCCCAGTCGAATTGTTCCCCATCGAGCGGGTAGAACCAGCCGCCGTCGTGCCGCGGCTCGAATAGAAATGTTGATTCTGCGATGCATTTCGTGTGGTCGATCCCGCCGCCGACCGTCCGCTGGCCGAGAAACTTTCTCGACTTGGAGACACCGGCAACCTACCTGTGCTGAAGCGCGCGTTCTGCATTTCCGCATGGCCCATCGGATGGGCGTTCATGTGGCCGGTGCCGAATTCGCGCCCTGAAACCGACGTCGCTCCGCGGAAGTTTGCGTTGTGCATTGCCAGGTTTACGTTCGAGAAGCGCGTACCGCCATGCAGCGCGGCAAATCCGCCTCGTCCGTACGCTCCAAAGCCGACAGCTCCAAAGCGTCCGCCGAACCGCCCGTACCACGGATAGAAACGGTCACACGGTCCCAAGGGAAGCCAGCCGATCGAGCCCCATCCACCCCCGAAGCCAACCCCAAATCCAATTCCTCCGCCCACGCCGAAGAACGAAACGTAAGCCGGCGCCCAGATTGGACGGTAATAAGGATTGCCCCAAACCGGACCAGGCCACCATCCCCACCCGCCATCAACCATCATCCATCGGCCGTAGTGATAAGGAGCCCATCCCCACGCATCAGACGACACCCACGTCCAGCCCCAATAGGGCTCGTACACCCAGCGTCCGTCGCGATACGGCGCCCAGTCGGCCCCAACGTTCGGACGCCACACCTGCCCGTAATCCGGAACTTCCGACCAAGTGCCATTCTGGTCGAGATCTTCCGTACCAACGTAGTAGGGATCGGTCTGCTTGCGCGACGCCGCATTCAGAACCATGCTGTCGCGATCGGTGTTCCATTGATCCCAATCATCGCGGGCCGGCGCCTCGCCAATCTTGTATTGCGCCTGCTCGGCCGTACCTTGGACCGTAATAAACTGGCCTTCTCCCACCCGCGTGCCACCCTGCGGTGTGGTAATTTCCACTTCGCCTTTACGCACGAGCACTTCCGTATGATCGTCACCCGTTACCAAAATGCGAAAGCTGGAATCGCGCTTCTCGGTGCGGATGGCAACATTCGGAGTATCAATTTCCGCACTCGCGTCGCTGTTACCGAACACGGAGTAATTCGCCATTCCGCTCGCCAACTGAATCTGAATCTGCGAGGGCGTTAGCTGCGTGATATTTGCCTGGGAATGCTCCGAGAGTCGAAGCGTATTGGCATAGTCAAGCTGAAGTTCGGTACGCGCCTTGTCACCAGTCGAAATGCGGTCGCCCGCCAACACGGGCGCATTGACCACTGCTGCCGACCAGCCGCCGGAGTCCCCACGCTGCGTCGAAACATCGCCGTGAATCAGGCTGACGCGCGCCACGCCATTATTCTCAACCGGCGCCGGCGTGTTGTAGCTGGGATCGTTCGAACCATCATTATTGTTGAGGCTCGGATCCATCGGCCCACGAGCGCTCGAGCCTTGATCGTAGGGGCGCTGGTCGTATTGACGCTGATCATACTCGCGCTGATTAACCGACGGTGGTTGCTCATCCATCGGTTGCCGATCGTTCGACCTCTGATCGTTCTGACGTTGATCATACGGCTGATAGGCCGGTCCTTGATCCGGAGCCTCTTCCTGATCGTTTTGCACGGGAACGTTCGGGGACGGCTTCGAATACTGGTCCTGCCCCTGATCGTCCGGATACTGGTCGCCATTCTGTGCGAAAACGGCGCCTGGAATCGCCATCGTCAATCCTAGAATCGCCGCCACCAATTTAAATTTCACAAATGCCTCCCGGCTGCTTTACACACGTCCCTGCTCGTAGTAATGCAGCTGGGGTGCCAAACCGAAAGGCTCTTGCAACCACTGTGTTTACTGTCAATTGCGGAAATAATTGAGGTCAGCGAAGCGTCTCTAAAACCGCCGCTGGTGGCCCCATTCAACCACTGTGGTGGTTTTCGGCCAGGGCGCGGATCTCCCAATGTAGGCTCTCAATGCGGCGCCCTTAACGATTGGATAAAACCGAGACCTGGCGGGCGCTGACCAATTGTTGATCGGCCGTGACGAGTGTCAGGTCGAAAACGCGAGCCGTGGCAACGAGAAGCCGGTCGGCGGGGTCGCGATGCGGAAGTTGCACACGAGCTGTCTCTTCCGCGACTCGATATGTGACTGGAGCTTCCCGCATAGGAATCGCATCCAGCGTGTTTGCGATCCAAGCCTGTGGGTTCGGATGCAGAGTGAGCCGTTTTTTCTCGCCCAGCGTCAGCACCTCCCACAACGAGATTGGAGAAAGCCACAACTCATTCTCGGGATTTTCCAATGCGTTTATCAGGCGTCGCGACAACCGTGCCCGGTCAAGAGCGCTCCATACCCAGATGTGAGTATCTAGCAGCAACTTCATCTGCGCAGCGCTTCCCAATCGTCTTCGTCACTAGCGGGAGATACGATGTCGCCTTTAATCTCCCCGGTTTCCGCTAAGGAACCTACCCAATTCTTCGGCTTCTTCGAGGCTCGTGGAGGGATGACTTCCGCTACGGGCTCGCCAAAGCGCGTGACCAGTACGGCTTTTCCCGTCTTGCGAACGTTTTCGAGCACCGACAGGCAGGTGGCTTTGAATTTGGAGATCGCGATCTCTTCCATTCCTGAATCGTACTATGGTCAAAGACCATAGTCAAAATACAGTTTCCAGAGAAGAAGGCTAACTATTCCGCGTCGTTGTCGTCGATTCCGATCTTCGACAAGCGATAGCGCAACGCATTCCGCGATAAGCCGAGCAGCCGCGCCGCCTGCGATTTATTGCCCCCGGCCCGCTTCAGCGATTCGCGAATCATCTCATCCTCCCACTGATCGAGCGTCATTCCGTCGGGAAGAAAACGATCGGTAGAGGAATCGGAAGAAGCGCCACTGCGATTGCGCGGCGAGTCGAGTTGAATGTCGCTCGGCTGCAACTCCCCACCCTGCGCCAGGGCGCAGGCGCGTTCAATCACGTTCTGCAACTCGCGCACATTTCCTGGCCAATAATGAGCGATAAGAAGCTGCATCGCCGCAGGCGAAATCCCGGTAATGATTTCCGCCCGGCCCGATTCTTTAGCAAAGCGCGCAACAAAAAGATTCGCCAGTCCCGGAATATCTTCTTTATGCGCGCGCAGCGGCGGAATATCGATGGGAACGACGTTGAGCCGGTAATAAAGATCCTCGCGAAATGTTCCTTCCTCGAGCGCAGCCCGCAGGTCGCGATTAGTAGCGGCGAGTAGTCGAACGTCAACCTTGATCGTGCGAGTGCCGCCCAGTCTCTCGAACTCCCGCTCCTGCAGCACGCGAAGAAGTTTTACCTGCGTCACCGGAGGCACGTCTCCAATCTCATCCAGAAAAAGCGTGCCCTTGTCCGCCATCTCGAATTTCCCTGGCTTGCTGCTCGTTGCTCCGGTGAACGCCCCTTTTTCGTAACCGAAAAGTTCGCTCTCTAAAAGATTTTCGGGGATGGCAGTGCTGTTGATCTTCACGAACGGTCCCGAAGCCCGGCGCGATTTTTCATGTATCGCCCGCGCAATGAGATCTTTTCCAACCCCACTCTCTCCGCCCAGCAGAACCGTGGAATTGGTGGGCGCAACCCGCTCCACCGTCGCCAGAACCTCCTGCATTTTGGAACTGACCGCAACAATATTTGGGTGGCTATACTTTTCTCCAAGCGCCTGGCGAAGCGAGCGATTCTCCTCGCGCAGCCGCGAATTATCCAGCTCCTTGTGCACCACCATCCGCATTTCCGCAAGCGAAAATGGCTTGAGGACGTAGTCGCTTGCCCCGGCCTTCATCCCTTCCACAGCAGTTTCAACGGAACCGAACGCCGTCATCACGACGATTGGCAGCGCCGGGTTTTGCTGCTTCGCAGTACGCAGAAATTCCAGTCCATTCATGCCCGGCAGCTTCAAGTCGGTAAGAACAAGATGGACCGGTTCGGAGTCGAGCAGCTTCAGCCCAGTTTCAGCATCGCCAGCAGCAAGCGTCTTGAACCCGTCTTCGCCCAGGTTCAATTCCAGCAGCCGCCGCATCTTCGCTTCATCTTCGATAATAAGAATGGTTTGCATTGCTCAGCTCGTGTGACTGTGAGGGTGAGTGTGGGGACGGGCGACCTCGCCCGTCCAACCCGAGCGCAGCTCGGCCGGCTGTTGTGCTGCGGAATTTGCCAATTCATTTAAAGGAAAGAACAGTGTAAATACAGCCCCACCGCCCGCCGCATTCTCCACATGAATCGATCCCTGATGCCCATCAATGATCTTCGAAACGATCGATAGCCCCAGCCCTACGCCGGTCTTCTTCGTGGTCACGAACGGATTAAAAATCTCTTCGCGCAACTCGTCAGGAACCCCCGGCCCCGTATCGGCGATGCGCAATTCCACTCCATCCCTGCCATTTCTTATCACGCGCTCCACGTCGACTCGCAACGTCCCGCCGTTGTCGCGCTCCCGCATTGCTTCATACGCGTTCTGCACAAGATTGAGAAATGCCTGCTCGCACAGACTCTCATCGAGCGGAACGAGAGGCAGTCCGCTAGGGTAGTGACGCTCGACGCGAATACCTGTATCGGTAAAGCGCGCAGCAACTATCTGTAGTACGCGATCAAGAAGCGCGGTCAGATCCGCAGGCTGCGGCTGCGCATGCAGCGGACGAGCGAAATCGAGAAACTCCGTCACCAACGCGCTAAGCCGGTTAACCTCAGTCGAAATGTATCCCGCCAACTCGCGCGCCAATTCGTCCGACGCCTGTAATTTTTGCGTGAGCATCTCCGCTGAACCTTTAATCACTCCCAACGGATTGCGAATCTCGTGCGCTAACCCAGCAGACAGTTGCCCCAGCGCCGCCAGTCGCTCCGACCGCCGCGCTTCCGCCTGTGCCTGCTCCAGCCGCCGGTTCGTTTCCGCAAGGCGCTCCGCAAGTGCGCGATACAGTTGCGTCTGATGTTTGCTCTGCTGCGCAAAACGATTCACCACCATCGCGGCGAGAAAGAAAAACATGACGCGCAGTGCGAGTAAGCCAAACGCTTCAGGAGTAATTTCATATTCCTGCATGGCGGGATAAAGATAGGAACAGTACGCGGCGGAGGCGAGCAGCGTCCAAAGTAGCGTTTGCAGCGTTCCGCAATAAAGCGCCGCCGTCACCACGGGAAGGTAATAAATAGGATAGTAGCTGCTGTTGATTCCAATCTCGCCCGTATGATCGATGAGAACCGTTGCCAGCAAAATCTTGAGCAGTATTACGTAGTAAACGCCTCGCTCCGGGAAGCGGGATATTATTTTTGTTTCCAGTAGCTGCACAACTCCAATGGCAAGAAGAATGAGCTGCTTGTGCCATTCGAATTGCGGAGGAAGCAGGGCCAGTCCGGCAAGGAAAAGCAGCCAGATGGTGAGCCACACGGCATCGAGGCGGTTAAACCGCCGCGAGTCGGCGTCAGGAATAGGTTCGGCAGGCGTCACGCACTTCCATCCAACCGCAGAAAGCCGCCGTCGTCAATGGGAACGTTCTGGTCAATGGAGCGCCGGGCGTCCCCGCCCGGCTGGAGCTGAAGATAGTTGTACACATAAGCATTTCCAATCACCAACATAAATAGTTTCAATTTCCGCTACAGACGGCATAGCGGCTATTGTTATGATGCGATGGGTTGAGGTTTAAAATTCTAGCGACACTTTCATGCTTTATCAGCAGTTGATTCGCGACGGACGATTGTGTCCGCGGAACGGACGACGATGACCAAGGTCGAGGCAGTGATTCAGGTTTCGAAGCTGGATGCCGTTAAAGACGCGTTGCATGAAGTTGGCGTTGAAGGCATGACCGTTTTTGAGGCGCGCGGACATGGCCGCCAGAAAGGACATACCGAGTTTTATCGCGGCCGCGAATACACCGTGGATTTGATCCCAAAGGTAAAGCTCGAGATCGTGGTGGCCGACGAGATGGTTGAAAAAATTGTGCAGGCGATAACTTCCGCGGCACGCACCGGCAAGATTGGAGACGGGAAGATTTTTCTTTCTCGCATCGATGAGGCAATCCGGATTCGCAATGACGAACGCGGCGACGGCGCGCTGTGATAGCGCGCTGTAAAGATTGCTGTAAAGATTGCTGCATAGATTAAAGATCGCCACTGATCGGCATTCCCCGCCTGCTCAACTTGTACGAGAAGACTGAAAGATTAGATTCACGGCTGGGATATTTTCAGGAGGGTGTCATCCATGGGTGCCGCGAAATGACCACTGCCACCTCCCTCCGCAATGAACTTCGCGATCTCTACATCAAGGAATCCACTGCCATTGAGCAGGAGTTCCTACTCTTGGGCGACGGACGCATAGCCCTGGCCCGGCGCACCGCGCTGGTCGATTCGATCGTGCAGCGGCTATGGAATGAAATCTTCGTTGCCGCCGATCCAAGCGCCGCGCACTCTACTTTAAATTCAAATTCCTCCGGGCAAGATGGGCCGATTAATTTCACGTTAGTTGCAACCGGTGGCTTCGGTCGCGGCTGGCTCTTTCCCCACTCCGACATCGATCTCCTCTTTCTCCACGCCAACGCCGATTCCGAAAGCGATTTCAAAGATTCCATTCGCCAATTTTCCCAAGAGCTTTGGGACCTGCGACTGAAGCTCAGCCCCGCCACAAGAAATCTGGCGGAGTGCGAACGCCTGGATCCTAACAATGTTGAGTTCGCAATCTCCTTGCTCGATTGCCGGTACCTGGCGGGAGATCGCGAGCTTTTTCTAAAGCTGCGAGAAAAAGTTGTGCCTCGCCTGGTAGGCCGCGAGTGTCAAAGTCTGATTCAGAATCTCGGCGAAATCACTCGCGCGCGTCATCACAAATTCGCCAATACCGTCTTTCACCTCGAGCCCAACGTCAAAGATGGTCCCGGCGGTTTGCGCGATTATAACGTCGCTAACTGGCTGGCGCTAATTTCGGCGATGGAAAAATTAAAGTTCTGGCCGGACGCGAATACCTTGTTGCCGGTTTCTTCCCGCAGGGCGCTCGATGCTGCCCTCGATTTCCAAATGTCAGTGCGTTGCTTCCTCCACTTCCGCCACGGGCGCCATGACAACACCCTCACATGGGAGGCGCAGGACGAAGCTGCAGCGCGAAAGATCGGCGCCACCGATGCGGAAATTTCGAACGCGGCAGACTGGATGCGAGTTTACTTCGGCCACGTGCGCAGCGTGTACCGCGTTTGCAATCAGTTGCTCGAAGAAATTCCCGCGGCTTGGTCGTCGCTGTACCGGCAATTCCAAGGCTGGAGATCGCGCATCCCAAGCGAGGACTTTTCGGTCGTCGATGGACTCATCTTTTTGAAACAGCAATCGAGCGGATTGCGAGATCCCGAGATGCTGTTGCGCCTTTTTCATTTCATGGCAGAACAC
>Ga0209332_1000203_pt1 | contig 15610 bp, 11 predicted proteins | sample BlaSpr_A8_OM3_M1_FD_187974 | JGI IMG/M metagenome (GOLD analysis project Ga0209332, IMG submission 187974) | Forest soil microbial communities from Thunder Bay, Ontario, Canada - Black Spruce, Ontario site 2_A8_OM3_M1 (SPAdes) (version 2) | ecosystem: Environmental > Terrestrial > Soil > Boreal...
ACTGATCTTCGTCCAGGAAAATACAGGTTTCGCGTGATCGCATGTAATAACGATGGCGTCTGGAACGAGGCCGGCGCCACGTTGGACTTCAGCGTCGCGGCGGCGTGGTATCAAACAAACTGGTTCCGAGGTCTGTGCTTTGTCTTCGCAGGCTTCATCGTATGCGCTATGTACCGACTACGCGTGCTGAAGATTTCTAGAGCGGTCACCGCCCGCTTCGACGAGAGATTGGCGGAACGCACTCGCGTGGCGCGCGAACTCCACGACACCTTTCTCCAGACCATCCAAGGCAGCAAGTTGGTAGCCGATGATGCCCTAGACCCGTCCACCGATCCCGTCCGCATGCGTCGAGCCATGGAACAGCTATCCGCCTGGCTCGGACGAGCTACACGGGAAGGACGGGCTGCGCTGAATTCTCTGCGCTCGGCAACAACACAGACAAACGACCTGGCGGGAGCTCTCCGGCGCGTAACCGAAGACGGCCTAATCCCCACCTCTATGGCAGTTACATTTTCCGTGATCGGCGATGCCAAAGAAATGCATCCCATCGTCCGCGATGAAGTCTATCGCATCGGTTACGAAGCCATCCGCAACGCATGTATGCATTCGGGGGCAAGTCAATTGGAAGTGGAGCTCAGATACGCCAAAGACCTTGCTCTGCGTGTGGGTGATAACGGCACAGGCATTGACCCCGCCATCGCGGATAAGGGGAAGGATGGACACTTCGGCCTGCAAGGGATGCGAGAGCGTGCCGCTCGCATCGGCGGCAATCTCAGTATCGGCAGTTCCTCGAACTCGGGAACCGAGATTAAGCTAATAGTCCCCGGAGGCATCATCTTCCGAAAAACTGGGCCCGTTCGACGGTCTTTGTTTACAAGGATAAGAGCCCTTTTCGCCGAACAGACCAAACCTCGAATCTGAACGGATCGCGATTCCAAGAGTTTCACCTCACCCGCCATCACACCTGTAGAAAAATCTAGGCTGAATTCTATGGTTTCTGAGGTTTTCAGAAATTCAGGACGCGAATACCGTGTCGACATAGCAACAGGCAGTGGAGGAGGAAGTTACCCGTCCGACAGCCGTCCCGTTCTCACAAAGTCTTGGCGAAAAGACAAGGTGACTCGTGTTCCGTTCCAACAAGCCGAAGATCGCGGATTTCCGAGCCGAATATGCAACACCTGTTGACTTCTGCGACCTATTTAGAGACGCCATGAAACATTTATACCTGCTCGCATTTTTATTGACCGCAAATCACGCCGAATCTGAGCAGTGCTTTGTGTCGACAGTCGAGAAGGCTTTCAAAGAACAAGCGGTGTTTAAGGAATGGGTTCGATCTCGGATAAAGCGCACGATGATCGAGAACGCGATCAAGATTGTTTCACCTGCGTTAGCGCGAAACGGTCAACGACGAGAGCTCTGGAGCGCGGGGCAACGCGACACACAAAGAGAATACGAAATCGATAGCGTGACCAAACTGGCCGCCTTCGAGCGCTTCGTGTTTGTCATGTCCATTTTGGAGCGCTATTCAAATTGGGACTGCGCTCTGTTGCTGGGATGCAACGTGAACCAAGTAGCAGAAGCGCGACTGGACGCTTTGCGCCGACTTCCAGACCTCGCCGTGCATGTTTCGCGGGGCAATAGACAGCCAACGCCTCGACTAGGATTCACGGCCTAAGTGTGAGTGGTCAGACCCATCGAGCTTTCAGTAGAGCTGAACGAGCGGAGGAGCGTTTCATGAGCCATCACATGACACAGTTTGATACTTGGAAAGAGGCTCGGGCGGAAAACCAGTTGCGGACTGCGATGCTTGACTCCGTGACGCATGAGCTGCGCACACCCCTGACTTCGATCAAGGCCTCTGTCACGGCACTGCTCACCAATTCGCGTTTGCGACCCTCACAGCGCAACGACCTCCTCACCGTAATCAACGAGGAGGCGGACCGTATGAACCAGCTCGTTGGTGAGGCAGTGGAGACTGCACACCTAGATGAAGGCGTGAAACTCGACCTGAAGCCGCATGCGATTGAGAAGATCATCGATGCTGCTAGGGAAGAGTGCAGGACGCTGCTCGGATTACGTTCGATTTCCGTTCAATTGCAACCGGAGCTACCAGCTGTGTACGCCGACCTGAGAGTAGCTAAGAAGGCGTTGGTGCAGTTGCTGGGAAACGCGGCCAAATATTCGCCGCCCGATGCGCCGATCACCATCACGGCCGAGTTGAATGGAAAGTTTGTGATGACGAGCGTGGCCGACCGGGGCTGCGGGATTGACGATTCCGAACAAACCTTGATTTTCGAGAAATTTTATCGCGGGAAGGACCACCGCTACGTGGTCGAAGGAACTGGAATGGGATTGCCCATTGCGAGCGCGATTATCAAGGCGCACGGAGGCTCGCTGTGCGTTGCAAGCAGGCTTGGTCAAGGCTGCAGTTTCTCTTTTACTTTGCCGATCGATCCGCAGCTATGAGGGGCAAGCCGCCAATTCGCACAAAGGATGCCAAAAATGAGTAATTCAATAACGCCTATCTCGCGCCGCGACGTTCTAATCGGCGGTGCCGCCGTGGTAGCCGCCACGGGAATCCCCTTAACGGTTTTCGCCGGTCAATCCAAGCCTGCGAGCGCTCCCGCTCCGCAGAGAAAAAATCAAGGAGAAGCTCATATGAATACAGTCATAACCAAAGATGGGGCCACGATTTATTACAAAGATTGGGGCAAAGGGCCGACGGTCGTGTTTTCGCATGGATGGCCGTTGAACGCAGACGCCTGGGATCCACAGATGCTATTTCTGGGACAGAACGGCTATCGCGTCATTGCCCACGACCGTCGCGGCCATGGACGTTCGAGCCAGCCCTGGGACGGCAACAACATGGACACATACGCCGATGATCTGGGAGCGCTGCTCGACGAACTGGATCTTACGAACGTAACTCTGGTCGGCCATTCCACGGGGGGCGGCGAGGTCGTGCGTTATATCGGCCGGCACGGGAGTAAGCGAGTATCGAAGGCTGTGCTGATCGGCGCGGTCCCGCCCCTTATGCTGAAAACCGACCAAAATCCTGGCGGCCTTCCGTTGTCTGTGTTCGACGAGATTCGCGTCAGCGTGACTGCGGATCGCTCGCAATTCTTCAAGGACCTTACAATCCCCTTTTACGGATACAACAAACCCGATGCCAAGATTTCGCAAGGGGTTAGGGACGCATTCTGGCTGCAGGGAATGCAGGTGTCGATTGTTGGAGCGTACAACTGCATCAAAGCTTTTTCCGAGACGGACTTCACCGATGATCTCAAGAAGGTCGATGTGCCAACCTTGATCCTGCATGGGGATGCAGACCAGATCGTGCCGATTGAAGATTCGGCGCTCCTGTCTGCGAAACTGATCAAGAACTCCATCTTGAAGGTCTATCCGGGCGCGCCGCACGGGATGTGCACAACGCTGGCGGACAAGGTGAATGCCGATCTTCTCGGATTCATGAAAAAGACCGATCGAGCGGCAGCATGAAACATTGGATGACCCTCCCTTTCGGCTCTGCCGCGTAGGCCCGGTTCCCCTTAGTCTTACCGCAGCGATACGCAAATCAATTCGCAAAAGGAGCGACAAAATGTGCAATCCAATGAACGCTGTGCGAGTAGCACGAAGAATCTCTAGATCACTTTGCGTTGCATTTTTACTGTTGAGTTGCTGTGGGCTATCAGTGCAGAGCCTCTCGGCGCAGAACAACAGCAACAAGGAAGTCCGTCGCGTGCGGAACATTGTTCTTGTTCACGGTGCCTGGGCGGATGGTTCTGGTTGGAAGGGCGTTTACGACATTCTTGTTAAGGATGGCTACAATGTCAGCATCGTTCAAGAGCCCGAGACATCCTTCGAAGAGGATGTCGCCGCTACCGAGCGTACCGTTGCTCTTCAAGATGGACCGTGCATTCTTGTTGCTCACAGCTACGGAGGAGCAGTAATTACTGAAGCGGGGACGGGTCCATCTGTCGCCGGTTTGGTGTACATCGCTGCCCACATGCCCGATGCTGGGGAGAATGAGGCTGACGACGGAAAGCGCTTTCCAAGTGACCTCAGCAAGTCTGGTGCAATAAAGAAGACGGCAGACGATTTTACTTACCTTGATCCCGCGCAGTTTCATGAGTACTTCGCAGCTGACCTGTCGGCTGAGCAGGCCGCTTTCATGGCGCGATCGCAGGTACTGAACAAAGCTGACAATTTCAAAGCAGTAATCACCACACCTGCGTGGAGAAGTAAACCAAGTTGGATGTTGGTAGCTGGAAGCGACAAAACCATTAACCCCGACCTCGAACGGTGGTATGCCACGCGAGCCAATAGCCATAGGGTCGAGGTTGCAGGCGCCAGCCATTCGGTGTACGTCTCACGGCCGAAAGAGGTTGCGGCTTTGATCGAAGAAGCTGCATCGCACTCTCGGTAGAAAACCATTGCCTACGCAAACTAGAATTTATGGCTCAAATCGCGGTACAAGGACGGTACAACCAAAACCTGTTTCTTGGCGTTCCCACTCGTTCCTTACAGGGCATTGCAGAGCGACCGCTGCCTTGTAATTACAACGTGATACAACAAATCAGCGCCCTTTCACGGCGGTAACACGGGTTCAAATCCCGTCGGGGACGCCAACCACCGATCTTTTCACCTAAGCCCCTAATTAGTTTTTTGGTGGAGATGTTTCTCAAATGACGGATGTGTTTTGGGCTAATCCGCGCAGAGTGTAGCGATGAGCGGCTTGATTTTAGATTTCGATTTAGAATATAGAGATGGCGGACTCACTCTATTTGAGCCTGTGGTTTCCTACTTTTGATGGGCCTGAGATTTTGACGCGCTCGGTCAGTGTGCTGCGGCAAATTCCTTTTTCTGCGGCACGAGAGGGCGTGACATATTCCGCGATACAGCCGGTTTCGTGGGGGGAGCCGACCATTCTTGAGCGCCGTTATCGGCCGGGAGTGGCGCCGGAAGAAGCGGTGGCGGAAGTTGCGGAATTTCTGCACGACGATTACGCCTACGTCTTCGAGGCGTATTGGGATTTGTGGACTCCTCCAGAAGGCGCGGACAAGTGGGTGTTGGAGCCATCGCTTGTGCGTTTAACAGCGCAAGGAATGGAATTCGAAGAGCGCGCAGCGGAGCAGAGTGGCCACATTCAAATTGATTTTGGATTGGATACTTCGTTTCTGCACGAAGAAGTTGAGTTTACTGCCGAGGCCGAGCGCAACATTCGAAGTAATGTGCAAAAACTTGTGGAGTTTACAGCCGCTGCTGAAAAAAATGCCGGAGCGACAGGCCGGCTGCTGTGGTCCGAATCCGAAGAGAACCTGGCTCAGAAATTAATTAACCGCCTGCAGCGTGTTCAATGAAAGTAAAGGCTCCTGTGGGGACGGATGCCTCGCCCGTCCAAGCCGAGCGAAGCTCTGCAGTTGCCTACAGTGAAACCACCGTATTATTTGGCAGAAAATCGTGGCTCTGAATAACCGCGTCTACTTCGTCCGTCCCCCCTCCCCTTCAAGCTTTTCGCTGGCCGCTGCCTGGGCTGCAGCGAGCCTTGCAGTTAGCACGCGAAATGGTGAGCAAGACACGTAATCCATTCCAACCTTGTGGCAGAACTCGACCGACGACGGGTCTCCGCCGTGCTCGCCGCAGATCCCTACTTCCAGCTTCGGACGCGTCTTGCGGCCGCGCTCGATTCCGATCCGCACCAGTTCTCCAACTCCGTCTTGATCAATCGAGGCAAACGGATCCTGCTTCAAAATGCCTTCCGCGAGATAGGTTGGCAGAATCTTATTAACATCGTCGCGCGAAAAACCGAACGTAGTCTGCGTGAGGTCATTTGTACCGAAGGAGAAGAACTCGGCTTCCTTGGCGATCTCGTCCGCAACCAGGCAGGCGCGAGGCAGCTCAATCATGGTGCCCACTAGATAATGTACGTGCCTTCCCTTCTCCTCAAATACTTGATCGGCTACGCGGCGGACAATCGCCCCCTGATTCGCCATCTCTTTCACAGTCGAGATTAGCGGGATCATAACCTCCGCGTGGGTCTTGACGCCTAGCTTGTCGACAGCGACGACCGCTTCAAAAATTGCGCGCGACTGCATCTCGGTGATTTCGGGATATGTAATTCCGAGCCGGCATCCGCGGTGTCCGAGCATGGGATTGAATTCATGCAGTTCCTCAACGCGGGCCAGCAGCACTGAAAGAATTTTCTTGAGATCGCCGGCTCCCTTGACTCCGTACTCGCGATACTCTGCGACCAGTTCTTTCTTTTGCTTCGGACTGGCACTGGACAAGCTGGCGATGTCGACCATGAGTTTCTCGCGCTTCGGCAGAAATTCATGCAGCGGCGGATCGAGCAGGCGAATGGTTACTGGCAAGCCTTCCATGGTTTTAAACAGGCCAATGAAGTCGGCGCGCTGCATGGGCAGCAATTTTTTGAGCGCAGCGCGGCGGTCTTTTTCGTTATCGGTGAGAATCATGGCGCGCATGTGCGGGATGCGGTCTTGGGCAAAGAACATGTGCTCGGTGCGGCACAGTCCGATGCCCTCGGCGCCGAACTCGCGCGCCTTCTTGGCGTCGCGCGGGATGTCCGCGTTGGCCCGCACTCCCATCGTTCGGTAGGGTTCCACCCAACTCATGAACTGCGCGAGTTTTGCCAGATTCTCCGGGTCTGGAGGGAGCAGCTTCTTCTTGCCCCTCAACACCCGGCCGGTAGAGCCGTCGATCGTAATCCAGTCGCCTTCTTTGAAGACTTGCCCCCGCGCCCGCATCTGGAGTGCTCTTTCGTCGACCGCAATCTCGCCCGCGCCCGCAACGCAGCTTTTGCCCATGCCCCGAGTCACCACAGCCGCGTGACTCGTCATACCGCCCTGCGAAGTCAGGATGCCCACAGCTACTTCCATACCGTGGATATCTTCCGGTGTGGTTTCGGAGCGAACCAGGATCACAGGATTCTTCTCGGCGCTGTGTCCAGCCTTTTTAACTGCATCGTCGGCGGTAAAGACGATTTGACCGACGACGGCTCCAGGGGAAGCCGGCAAGCCCTTCGACGTCAGAATGTCCTCGAGCCTAACTTCTTTTTCGTCCAGGCGCGCCACGTAAAAATCTACGACTTGGTTGGGATCGAGACGGAAGATCGCAGTCTCCTTGGTTATGAGACCTTCTTCCACCATCTGCATGGCTACGCGAACCGCAGCAAGTCCCGTTCGCTTGCCATTGCGCGTTTGCAGCATCCAAAGCTTGCCTTCCTGGATGGTGAACTCGAAATCCTGCATGTCGCGGTAGTGCTTCTCCATACGAGTGGTTATGTCGCGGAGCTGGTTGTAGACATCAGGCATGATTTTCTCGAGCTCCACTATCGGGACCGGAGTACGCACTCCCGAAACCACGTCTTCGCCCTGTGCATTCAGCAAGAACTCGCCATAAAACACCTTGTCGCCGTTCGCCGGATTCCGCGTGAAGCCGACACCCGTGCCACTGGTTTCGCCGAGGTTGCCGAAGACCATGATCTGCACATTGACAGCGGTGCCCAGCATGTCATCGATATCGTTAATGCGACGGTATGTCTTTGCGCGGTCGTTCAGCCACGAACGGAAAACGGCATCTCGCGCCATGATCAGTTGTTCATTGGCATCTTGCGGGAAGTCGCGATGGGCATGCTTTTTGACTGCTTTCTTATACTCCGAGACGACCTCTTGCAGCGCCTGAGCGTCGAGGCCCGTATCAAACTTGGTTTTCCTCTGTTTCTTTTTGGCGTCGAAAATCGCGTCGAACACCTTTTTGTCGATGTCGAGTACGACGTTTCCGAACATCTGGATCAAGCGCCGGTACGAGTCATACGCGAAACGTGCATTTTTCTTACTCTTAGCCAGAGCCTCAACGCTTCGATCGTTCAGTCCCAGATTGAGGATCGTGTCCATCATGCCGGGCATGGAGAACTTCGCGCCGGAGCGCACACTCACCAGCAACGGATTGTCGCCCTCGCCGAGTTTTTGCCCTTGGAGGCTTTCCAGCTTTGTGAGAGCCTCCTGCATCTGGCGGTCAACGTCTTTCGAGACCGCGTGGTGGCGCATGTACTCGCGGCAGGCTTCGGTCTGGATGGTGAAACCCGGCGGCACGGGAAGGCCATCATTCGTCATCTCGGCGAGGCCGGCTCCCTTGCCGCCGAGAACGTCCTTCATTTTTCCATTGCCGTCGGCCTTGCCGCCGCCGAAGAAATACACATATTTAGTGCTGCTGGATTTTGTGGAATCAGATTGTTTTTCGCTTTTCTTCGCTTCGAACGTCGCGGCATCTGGAAGGGTCGTTGTTGCCATATGTGGATCCTCTATTTCTATTTCGGAGATTCCTTGCCTTCGGTTACGATCTCGGAAAAATCGGCGATCGTGGAAAATTCTTTGACGATGGACTGCAAGAGAGCCAGACGATTCGCGCGCAGGTCGTCGTCGTCGACCATCACCATTACTCTGTCGAAAAATTTGTCGATCGCGGGGCGAAGTTTTGCAATCTCCAGCAGAGCCGCTTCATAATCATGCTCCGCGCGCAGTTTCTCTACTCTTGCCACAGTCTGCGGAATTAACGCGGCAAGCTCTTTTTCAGAATCTTCTTTCAACGCGGAAGAGTCAACCCGTATCGCTATAACATTCGCTTTTTCAGCCGCTTGGCGAAGAATGTTCTTCATTCGCTTGAATGCGACGGAGATCGATTTGAAATCGTCGGAGCCGCGCACTTTACTCAGTGCTTCGGCTCGAGCGGCGGCATCGACAACGTCGTCGGAATCCACGGCGAGGACGGCACTGACCACGTCATACGCATAGCCGCGGGCATCCTTCAAGTAAAACTCTAAGCGCTCGCGGAAGAAGCTGCGCACCGCCTCTGAGTATGCGGTGTTGGAGAATTTTTTCTCGGCCTCAGATCCTTTATAACGAAGCCGCGCATCGGCCATGATCTCGGAGAGGCACAAGGGCAATTTGTGCTCGGCAATCGTTTTGACAATTCCGTTCGCCTGGCGGCGCAGGGCGAAAGGATCTTTCGATCCACTTGGGACTAACCCGAGCGCGAACATTCCGGCGATCGAGTCAGCCTTGTCGGCGATGGAGAGAATGGCGCCCTCAACAGTGGCCGGCCCGCTATCCTCCATCGACCCGGGCTTGTAATGATCGTAGATGGTTCGTGAAATTGCCATCTGCACGTCGGGCTTCAAGTCATCATCAAGGTGCTGCACGCGGGCGTAAAGGCCGCCGACAATTCCCTGCAGTTCAGTGAACTCCTTGACCAGTTCCGTAGTTAAATCTGCCTTCGCTAAAACCGCGGCTTTATGGATTACTCCTGGCCGAACCGCAACGCCATTCTGTTTTACGATCTCAGCAAGGCGGCTGGCCACACGTTGCACTCGCAAAGTTTTCTGGTAATAACTCCCAAGATCCTTTTGAAAAGTGACGTTGCGCAGCAAATTGACGCGCTGGCGCAGGGTTTGCTTCTGATCGGTCTGCCAAAAAAAACGGGCATCGTTGAAGCGAGCGCGCAAGACGCGCTCATTGCCGTGGCGAATCAAACCATCTGTGTCGGCATCCGTGTTGAGGACGGCGAGAAAATGGGGCAGCAACTTTCCGTTCGCATCTTCGATGGCGAAATATTTTTGGTGGTCGCGCATCACCGTGACCAGGACCTCTTCTGGAAGATTGAGGAACTCAGGATCGAAGCTCCCGAGGATCACCGAAGGAAATTCGGTGAGGTTGACGACAGTCGCGACGAGCGGCTTGTCTTCGCGCCAGCGCGCGCCCGGAATCGTGCGCGTGGCCGCATCCAGCGCTTTGCGAATGACATGCTCTCGCTCCGGAGCGCCTAGAACTTTTACGGTTCGTAGCACCTCAACGTAAGAGCTGGGCTTCGAGATGGCCACTTCGCAACTACTGAGGATCCGATGCCCACGAGACATTGCGCCGGCGGCGAGGCCGAAAACTTCAACCGGCACAACTTGCTCATCGAGCATTGCCACGAGCCAGCGCACAGGACGAACGAATACTTCTCCGCGCTCGCGCCAGTACATATTTTTCGGCCAGTAGAGAGTCGAGATTTCCTTGGGAAGAACCTCGGCGAGAATCTCAGCGGCGGTACGGCCTTTGCGCGTAACGGTTGCTGCCAGATATTCGCCCTTGGGGGTGGCGATCTTTTCCAGCCTGCCAACATCGATCCCGACCTTCTTCGCGAAGGCGTGCGCGGCGGGTGTCGGCTGCCCATCTTTATATGCAATTTGCGCGGACGGTCCGTTTACCTGTTCGGTGAGATCCGGCTGAGTCGACGGAACGCCGAAAGCGAGAATCGCCAACCGGCGCGGCGTGTCGAGATGCGAAATCTTCCCAGCGGCCTCCAATCGCTCACGCTGCAACAGAGTGCTCACCCGCTCTCGCAATTCGCGAGACGCGGCATCAATCATTCTGGCCGGAATTTCTTCGCATCCGATTTCTAGTAGGAGGTCAGGCATTCAATCGCCTATGCTTTCATAATTCCAAACGCTTGCATGTGAGCAAGATCACACAATGCATTTTTATCCACGCAAAGGCTTTTACCACAGAGGACGCCGGTTGTTCACGGAGGACACAGGGTTTTTATCCTACTGGAATTAACTTGCCCTTCTTCTCTTTGACGGCTGACTTTGGAACTTCGGCGTCCTTTTCACTTTTTTTTCCACTTCCGTATTGCTGGTCCATCCATGCCTTGGCAATTCCGACGGCCAAGGCCCGTACGCGCGCGATTACGCCGACACGTTCGGTCACAGAAATCGCTCCCCGCGCGTCCAGAATATTAAAGTAATGCGAACACTTCAGGCATAAATCGTAAGCGCCGAGCAAGGGGAAGCGCGCCTTCTCGCGCGCGATGCCGTCCTCTTCACTCTTATCTCTACTCAAGGAAGTGTAACGATCGAGCAGTGCCTTGCATTCCAATTCGCAAAGTTCGAAATGTTTCCACGCGCTCTGCACGTCCGCCGCTTCGAAGTTATATACGGAGAACTGCTGCTCGTCGGCAAGACGAACGTCGCCATACTTCACTTCCCTGCCCGTCTCCGAATCACGCGCCCACACGATGTCGTAGATGGAATCGACATCCTGCAGAAAAGCGCAGAGCCGCTCCAGGCCATAAGTGAGTTCAGCGGAGATAGGATCAAGATCGACGCCGCCGCATTGCTGGAAGTAGGTAAACTGCGTGACCTCGAGGCCGTCGAGCATGACCTGCCATCCGATGCCCCACGCGCCCAAGGTCGGCGACTCCCAATTATCTTCTTCGAACTTTATGTCGTGCTGGCGGAGATCGATGCCGATCGCAGCGAGAGATTCGAGATAGAGTTCCTGCACATTTTCCGGCGGCGGCTTCAGGATGACCTGCAATTGCAGGTGCTTGAACAGGCGATTGGGATTCTCGCCGTAACGCCCGTCAGCCGGACGCCGCGAGGGCTGCACGTATGCGACCTTATACGGATTCGGCCCGAGCACGCGCAGAAATGTCTCGGGAGCCATGGTCCCGGCACCGACTTCAACATCGTAGGGCTGCTGGATCACGGCTCCACGCTCAGCGTAGAAAGCCTGCAGCTTTAGGATTAGCTGCTGGAAGGTCAACGAATTGGGTTTTGATGAAGACAATCGAGCTTCCAATTTTACCCAACGGCTACGAGCTGCGGGCTGCGGGCGTGGAGCAAGCGCTAGACCTTGTTTGCTCGTTGCTCAAAGCTTGTGGCTCGAAGCTAAACTTTTTCCAGCATCCCCGCCGTCACCAGCTTCTTCTCAATATGCCGCTCCAGAATCTGGAGAAGAAACTTTCTCAGGTCCGCCGCTACCGCTTTCGGCCAATCAATCCCCGCAAACTCTGAAACCCGAGATCGCAGCATCTGCGCCGCAATCTTTCGCGATTCCGGCGACAATTCCGATGACGCTATGCGCTTGTCGTCGATGCAAACCAAACCATCCGCAAGCGCGTGATAGAACGCCCGGTTGCCATCAAGCGCGCGACCGCACACCAGGCACTCGGAAAACTCCGGCAAAAATCCCATGAGCCGCGTCATCCACAGCTCAAAGTAAGTGAGCGGCATCCACAACACTGCTCCGCGCATTTCCTGCAGCACCGCCAAGGTCAACCGAAAAACTGCGTCGCTTGTTTCGCGATCAGGCATCAACTCGTCCAGCAACTCGGCGACGTGCGCCAACGCAGTTGCCCTCGAATAGCTGACCTCGTTCGCCATCGGCGACTCGATCACTTCGCAGGAATCCAGCCGCACCAACTCCTGCCCTTCACGAACGTCGTAAACCGCTCGCACATATGTGAGCGGCTCAAGCGCGCCTCCAAAGCGGCGTCTCGACTTCATGGCCGCGCGCGCGACGCCCTTCACTTTGCCTTCCAGACGGGTAAAGAGCGTGACCAGCAAGTCGGACTCACGCAGCGGATACGTGCGCAGAACGATCGCTTCCGACTCCTTCAGCGCCATGGAAGGTTAACAGGTAATGGATGATTGTAATGGAGTGCGAGAGGGATGCAAAGTTGGGGTTGGCTGCGAGCCGCGAGCTTCGGGCTGCGAGCCAGCTATTCGCACATTGCAAAGCTCTACCATTATGGAAGCTGCGAGTTTTTGTTTGCTCGAAGCGCGCAGCCCGTAGCTCGCAGACAACTTCTATCGCCCGAAGTATTTCGCATTCCGCTCGGTATATTCCTTCCACTTTTCCGGCAGGTCGTCCAGCGCGAAGATGGCCGAGACTGGACACACGGGAACGCAAGCGCCACAGTCGATGCATTCCACGGGATCAATGTAGAGCATCTCTTCCGTCCCGAACTTGTCGGAGTCTTTCTTGGGATGAATGCAATCCACCGGACAGGAGTCGACACAGGCGGTGTCTTTGGTTCCAATGCAGGGTTCGGCAATTACGTAGGCCATAAAATCCTTCTGCTCCTTAGGGTGCTCCCCGGGAGGGTGACTGAACACATGATTCTAGCAAGAACGCGGCTCTCGGTACAGATAGGCGCGTTCAGCAGCAGATTTCGATGGTTGAAGAGCGCAATTGGGCTTTCGAGATGCCGAGAATCAAAATCTTCACCACAAGGGACACAGAGGAACACGAAGGACGGCTTGAGATTTTTCGTCCTTCATGCATTCTCTAACTCGGGGTCGAAATTTTGGGTAAACGCCGAGCTGGCTATCCCTCAGCCCCTTGTGCGACGGCATTGCCGGTTTCGGGCTGCGGCAAGGGAGCCACCGGAATCCTCGCCGGTGCACCGCGCCAGGCGTTTGGTTTGAAGCCTTCCCGCACAAGTTTGAAGATAGTTTTGCGGTTCTGCGCAATCACCTTCACCCATGCCATCTTCCCCATCATCGGGAAGTAGATTCCTCGGAAACACATCCGCGATATAAAAATATTGACGCGATAACCGAGCGGCTGGTCGTTCAATGACTCGACCGCATGTGCTATTGCGTCGGGACTGTAGGCCTCGTTCCAACCGTGTTTCACTTCCGCATGGGCTTCTTCGATCGTCATTTTCAACGGCGTGTGTGCCATGGCAAACGGGATGAATTCCTGCCAGTGCTTGGGCCGAGTCAACCGGCCTGCCTTCTCAAGGCGCTTGTATAGCGGAGTCGCGGGCAACGGCGTCAACAGGCCAAAAATCGGAAGACCAGGGGGCCAAGTCCGAACCTGTGCGAGAGTTCGATCGGCGGCTCCGACGGTATCGTTGTCCATGCCAAAAATAAATGACGTGATGGCGTAAATGTTGCGCTTGGCAAGGCGCTCCAGCACGGTCGCGTATTCGCCGGGCTTGTTGAATCCCTTATTAACGTCTTTCAGATTCGCAGGATCGATGGACTCCATGCCGATAAAGATCCACTTGCCGCCGGAATCAGCAATCAAGTCGACAAGTTCTTCGTCGCGCAATAAATTGGCGCTGATCTGGGCGACCCAATGCACTTGCGCTTTTGCAGCAATGATGTCGCGCAGCAGAGATTTCGTGCGCTTGATATTGATGGCAAAGTTGTCGTCAATAAAGAAGACCGCGATCTGCCCCTTCTCCGTCCGCGCGCGCGCTTTCAGCATAAGCAACTCGTTCACCACGCTCTCATTCGTGCGGAAGCGAATCGAGTCGCCGAAAAATCCAGTCACGGTGCAGAACTCGCAGCCGTAAGGGCAGCCTCGTCCGGATTCGACAGGAACGATGCGGAATGATCCCCAGCCTTCTCCAATTTTCTGGAGCAGCCCAGTTACGGCCTTGGGCACCAGATTGAACTGTTTGAGATCAATCGAGTCCCACGGAATAACAGGATATTCCTTGAGCGATGGCTTGCTCTCTTGGCCGAAAGCATCGACTGGCGCATACACATCTTTGAGCGCACCACGGGCCGCATCGTTCACGATCAAAGGCCAAGTTGCATCGGCTTCGCCTAACGCCACCGCATCAGCATGCCGCGGACCGCCGTCGCGGCCCAGCGCCTCGTCAGCCATCTCGGTCACGTGCGGGCCCCCCATCACCACGGGAACTCCCACCGCGCGGACGGCATCAGCCATGCGATAGGCCTTCGCAACCATTCGAGTCATGGCGCCGATGCCAACCAGTCCAATATTGTTGTCGCGCACATACTGCGCGATCCCCGCTTCGTCCATAGGAGAGGCATTGCCATCAACCAGAAGAACCTCATGTCCAGACGGAGTGAGCGCCTGGAGGAGGAACATCCAAAGATGCGGCATGAAATTACGCGTGACACCATTGTCGGGGTTGTAGAGGAGGATTTTCATAGGGTTTAGTGAGTTGCGAGAACGCGTCTTTGCCACTGTCGTGGCGGGGGAATCGTCGAAGACGCTCAGGGAAAAGATTTCCGTCACGCCCTATCGGTAAAGAGAGATGTCGTTTAAATGTACCCTGGCGTACACTATACACCCTGCATCTAATCTGGAACGACTACTCTCCTAGGTTCTGTAGTTTGTGGGAATTATGACTTCGCCCTCGAACTGGAAGGCTCGTATTCGACAATGTAGCCAGCCACTGCGCTGGCGGCGACGGTAAGCGGTGATGCGAGATACATTTGCCCAGGGCCGCTGCGGCCGGGGAAATTTCGGTTCTGCGCGCTGATCACAACTTGATCGGAACGGGTGGAGACCCCCGGCCCCGCGTTGATGCACGCTCCGCAACTGGGCTCGATCATGTGTGCGCCGGATTTTTCGAAGATCTCGATGTAGCCTTTGCGCTTTGAATATTCACGAGTCTCCTGCGAGCCGAATTGTATCCAGAAATTAACGTTCTCCGAAACCCGCCGGCCATGCTTCAGAGCTTCCGCCAAGACCGACGCGTACATATCCATATCTTCGTTCTTTCCCGCAGTGCAGGTCCCGCCATAAGCGATTTCAATTGGTACGCGAGCACCAAGGTCGCGGACGTATTTGCCATTCCCCGGATCTCCGGGAGTCGCAACCATCGGCGTGATCTCTGCCGCATCCAGTTCGATCACTTCCGCATATTCGGCGTTCCGATCACTATACAGGCCTTTGATCATTTCCTGAATCTCGGCGCGCTTCATGCCGCGGCGCTCGATCAGGAACTGCACGACCTTTTCGTCGGGAGCGACGATACCGGTAAACCCTCCAATTTC
>Ga0209332_1000204_pt1 | contig 15482 bp, 12 predicted proteins | sample BlaSpr_A8_OM3_M1_FD_187974 | JGI IMG/M metagenome (GOLD analysis project Ga0209332, IMG submission 187974) | Forest soil microbial communities from Thunder Bay, Ontario, Canada - Black Spruce, Ontario site 2_A8_OM3_M1 (SPAdes) (version 2) | ecosystem: Environmental > Terrestrial > Soil > Boreal...
TTGGGCGGCGCGAATCTGAAGCCTGACAGCATCAGCACGAACGTGACTCTGACGATGGAGAAACAAGAATCAGGTTGGACTATTACGTCGAGCCACATCGATGTGGTTGGCAAGGTTCCGGGAGCGGATGCGGCGGCCTTTCAGAAATATGCGGAAGCGGCGGAAAAGGGATGCCCGGTTTCAAAGGTGCTGAACGCCAAAATTTCGATGACGGCGAAACTGGCGTAGGAGATTGTATGGAGGCTTCCGGCCTTGCTGCCTTGAGCATTCGACTCTCAGCGTGAGGAATCTGGAGGTGCGGCATGATCAATGGCGCGCACGTTGTCATCTATACGAAGGATGCGCAGGCTGACCGCGCCTTCTTTCGCGATTTGCTGAAGTTCCCTTCAGTCGACGCTGGCGGCGGTTGGTTGATATTCGCCATGCCGCCTGCCGAAGTTGCGTTCCATGACTCCAAGAAGAACAACCAGCATGAGTTTTTCCTGATGTGCGACGACATCGCGGAAACATTGACCGATCTAAAATCGAAGAATGTAACGGTCTCGGATGTAACGGAACAGCGTTGGGGAAAGAGTGCAACGTTCACTCTTCCGGGCGGAGGCAAGATGGGGGTTTACGAGCCGAAGCATTCGAGGCCAGGGAATCGCTGAGACGCGCGTCCTCAGGTCACAAGGTTTGACAGGCTAGGACTGGTCTGTAAAATAGAGGAGTTGGTCTTCCTGACACGGCGGCTTTCGCGGCCGCCGCTGCATTGTACGTTCCAGATTGCCATCGTGGCGGAATTGGCAGACGCGCATGGTTCAGGTCCATGTACCGGCAACGGTGTGGGGGTTCGAGTCCCTTCGATGGCACCAGAAAATATTGTGAGCAGCGGCGTTCTTCGATCTCCTCCTATTCCTCCTTTTTTCTTTCTGCATCAAGTAAATCTTGCCTGATCGTCGGACGGCCCGCGCTGTCTGTGAAGTACACTCTTGCCATGCAGAATCCGAAGCGGTTTGTCTGGAATGCCTGGGTGCTGTTTGTTCTTGCGTTTGCGATGGCGGAAGCGTGCGCGGCGCAGAAACTGGCGATCACTATGGACGATCTGCCACTGAACGGAACGCTGCCCCCCGGAGTTACCAGAGCGGAAACCACGAGGAATGTGCTGGCGATTCTGAAAAAGCGGCACGCACCTCCCGTGTACGGATTCGTCAATGCGAAAAAGCTCGAAGGAAATGCGGATGCCGCGGAAGCGCTCAGGTTATGGGCTGCCGTGGAGCCTGTGGGAAATCACACGTATTCGCATATGGATCTCGAGCAAAATCCTGCGGAGGCATTCGAGCGAGATATCGAGGAGAACGAACCGGTGCTCGAACTGTTGGAGGGAACCGGTAACTGGCATTGGTTGCGCTATCCCTATCTGCATGAGGGAGACACCGTGGAGAAGCGCCGCGCTGTGCGCGCCTACTTGCAGGCGCGCGGGTACAAAATCGCACAGGTTTCTCTCGATTGGGAGGATTACTTGTGGAACACGGCGTACGCCCGCTGCGTTGCGAAGCATGACACGCAGGCGATTGCGTGGTTGCGCTCGAGCTACTTGAATACCGCTTCGGAATTTCTTGATTTAGGACGCGAACAGGCAAAATTGATTTACGGGCACGACATCAATCACGTTCTGCTGATGCACCTGGGAGCGTTCAGCAGTACGATTTTGCCGGACGCGCTGGATTTGCTGAAGAAAAAGGGATTCAAGCTGGTGACGCTGGAGGAGGCTGAGAGCGATCCCGCGTATATGGGCGATCCGGATGTGGGACTGCACGATGCGGGTACGCTTCTCGATCAGTGGATGCAGGTGAAGCAGATCAAAAATCCGGAGCACGCGGAGAAACCTTATAAGGAAGTTGAAGGCGTTTGCCAGTGATCGGCCGGTTTTCCTGGCCACACGAACCGAAGCAAAATCCTAAGCCATAAACTTGCGCCATGCTAGCCGATCGGCTCCGGCGACGGAGGCAGCGGTGGAGGCTCACCTATGTGGGGCGATGTGACTGCTGGAATTGGAGGCGCCGGTGCCGGATAGAGAATTGCGCTCAGCGCGGGGTAACGACCCGCAAAAAAGTAAATGGAATACGCCGGGAAAAACACAATTGCAGGCACAGAAATCATGGCGTTCATGAAAAGAAACACAGCCAGCAATCCACTGCCCGCCACCACCGCGAGCGTGATCGTATAGACTGTCCAGCCTACGCCTGCCGATTTTGCGGCCAGCACGGCAGCGATGACCACTCCTGCGACTGGAATCAAAATGATCAGTGCAAGGACGAACCCGATAATACCAAGCACGATGGCCGCGCCAATCGCCAGCAATATCTTCATTCCCACGTAGCCGGCGTAGCTGCCCTTTTCGGCGTTGATCATTTCCCAAAGCCGCTGCCAGCCTTCTATTGCGCCGATATTTTCCAGGGCCATCTGGGGAACGACGAAATCTTTGGTCAGCACATAAATTACGGCCAAAGCGGTCATCACAATTGCGATGACGAAGAACAACGCAATGCCGGCGAGGACCAGTTCCATGAGATGCTGCCTGGGCTGGTTGAACCATCCCAGAGAGAAGGCAATCCCCGCCGGAATTCCGATCAAGACGGTGAGCGTACCCAGCATTACGAGCGTATAAAGCAGCTTCCAAAGAAAATAACGCCAACCGGGCTCCTGCCGCGCGGTCCAACTCCGGCCGATGTGACATTCTTTTGCCAGGATACTGTCGAACAAAATGAAACGCATCACACTGCTCACGTACATCAGCACGATTCCCAAGACCAACGCAGCGGCCACGGCAAGTGCAATCAAGCTGCCGAATAAGACAGGATCGGCTCCCGCAAAGCCGGATGCCGCAAAGTGCTGCGTCTGGGGCTGCCTCGGAACTTTGTAGTGGAAGTTGCAGCCTCCGGAACTGAGCTCGCCAGCCAGCAGTCCCACAAACGCCAGCCGTACCCACTGGCCAAAGCGAAACGGCTGAAAGAGTTGGCGCTTGGTGTGCTCAATGGCGGGAGAGATTGCGTCAACGGCGGAAATTGGCACGCGTGAACCTCTGGCGTCTGGAGATGGAGAGCAAATTACTGCAATGGCCCGCGTGGGTCAAATGAATTCGTAATAAATAGGATCGAAGCTGCGCGAGCGACTAGGGTAAGAGACGCTTGATTTCATTCGTAGCGCAGCGCTTCTACCGGATCAAGTCTTGACGCACGCATCGCGGGAACCAGTCCGCTGATGGCGCCCACTACCAGCAACACCACTGTAGAGAGCAAAACGGTCATCATCGAAATACGCAGGTGAATATCGCCCTGCCCCGAATCGTCCTCAAACAGCGGACCCATCATCGGCATCGTTCCCACTGCCCACGCGATCAAGTAAGAAAGTGCCACACCGATCGCGCCACCCAGCAGCATGATGAGCAAAGTCTCCGCCAGGAACTGCAATTTGATATGGCGCTTTCTTGCGCCCAGCGCCCGGCGCAGGCCAATCTCGCGGATGCGCTCGTCCACCGTGACCAGCATAATGTTCATCACGCCCACGCCGCCGATGCCCAAGGTCAACGTCCCTATGAAGGCAAGCAGCACTTGCAATCCAATGGTGAGCGCGTCGATCACGGGACGGAACTCATCCCGGCCGAACATCTGAAAAGCCTTCGGATCGGTGGTTGAGAATCCTTGACGTGTGGCCACCGCCGCCAGAACTTGCGCCATCGCTTTTTTCTCGAACTGCGGCGCGATGGGTTCGAACAGCATTACGGCGGCGTAACGCGTGTCCCACAAGTCTCCGGCGGTAGAGTAGGGGATCCACGACGATTCATCATCGCTGCTGAAATAGTTGCTGAGCTGAATCTTGCGCGCCATCACGCCGATCACGGTAAAGCGCACTCCGCTTACGGTTATGGTCTCGCCCACGGCAGGCCTGCCGCTGAACAACTCTTCTTTCAGCCGTCCGCCCAGGAAGATTACTCGGCGCCGCTCAAGTTCATCGCTTGCGTCAATCCAGCGGCCTTCTGCGGGCACCTCGTTGCGCATTTCACCATACTCAGGACAGACTCCGCGTACTGGGGCGGTACCGACCATGCGGTCGCCGTAAGCGATCCCTGGCCGCCTGACAGTCTCGCGGCAAATGTGTTTTACCAGCGGCGCAGTGGCCTTCACCAGGTCAATATCAGCCTGTTCGACTAGAACTTTTTTGCCGGCGCGCTGGCCACCCGGTTGCTCGCTGGTCTGCTGCGGCCAGCAGATCACCACGCTCTTGCCGAAGGCGTCGAAGCCGTGCACCAGAATGCTGCGGAAGCTGTTGCCGTATGCGATCAGCAAAGTGACGGTGGCGATGCCCCATACCACGCCCAGCATGGTGAGTAGGCTGCGCGTGACGTTGCGTTTCAGCGCGATCCAGGCTTCGACAATGATTTCAATTAGCATTTGGCAAGAGCTCTAATCATCCTTCGACTTCGCTCAGGGCAGGCTAAGAACGCGAGGTTCACGAAGTAAGAAGAGCTCTTATCCCCCGGCCTCGTACCGAAGCGCTTCGATGGGATCGATTGACGCCGCTTTGCGCGCTGGGTAAAGCGCCGCAGCAATGGCAATGGTTCCCAGTAGTCCGGTAGCGACTAATGCTGAGGTCCAGTCGGGAACCAGGCCGGCAAAGAAATCTGGCATGGGCAGCAGATTCACCAGCGCGCAAAATCCGAATGCCACGCCCAGGCCAATTGCGCCGCTAAGCAAAGCAATGATCAAAGCTTCCACGAAAAACTGTCGCAAAATCGTTCCAGCAGGTGCGCCGATCGCTTTGCGAACGCCAATTTCGCGAGTGCGTTCGCGCACTGCGACCAGCATTACGTTCATGACGCCGATGCCGCCCAGCAGCAACGTCACGATTCCAACCGCACCTAGAAAATATTTCATTCCGTCTGTCATTGTCTTGAAGGCCTGCGCCTCCTGCACGGTATCCCAGATAGGGCAGGCTTCTTTGTCGGCTGGATCGTAGCGATGCATGCGGGCCAGAGCCACGCGCACCTCATGCTTGCAAGCGGTGTGCTGGTCAACGGATTTTGGCGTCACCAGTAGTTGATCAAAAGTTGTGGGTGTTCCCGGCGGCTTGTCGGGGAAGTCGCGCCGCATCGCCGAAAACGGAATAAATATCTTGTTCACGTCCCAGCCGTCGTAGCTGGAATCCTGTTTCTTTTTCGCCATGACTCCGACGACCACGAAAGGAAAATCATTCAAGTAAACGTTATCTCCCACCGGATTGCGCCCGGGAAACAACTGCTTCGCCGCGTCCGATCCCAAAAACGCGACGCGCCGAGCTTCGCGCATGTCGTCCCAGTCATAAAAGCGGCCCTGGCCAACGTCGAGTGTGCGAATGTAGGCGAATTGCGGATAAGACCCAGTCACAGTAAACGCGGCATTATTGAAGTTGCTGTGCGCCCGCACCGTGTCTTGCTCCAACTCCGGAATGGCGTACTGGCAATCCGGCGTTTCCGCCTGGACGACCGGCACATCCTCATCTTCCCAATGCACCAGGCGTCCCGCGTGCGTTCCACCGGCCTGCAGACTGGTGCGGCCGTGAAACACAATCATTACGTCTTTCCCAAGATTTCTTGTCTGCTCTTCCTGGCCCTTTCGCAGGCCTTCGCCCGCCGCGACCATTAGCACTATCGACACTATGCCCCACGCAATGCCGAACATGGTCAAAAACGCGCGCAGCTTGTGCGCCCAGAGTGTACGCAGGACATCCCGAAATAGATCGGCGAGCGTCATAACGCTTCGGTGTTTGGACGTGACCGGGGGAAGAACGTAAGCTGCCCATCGGTGTCGCCCGTCGCTGATAGATACGTATATCGAGAGGAGTTTGTTGCAGGAAAATGCGGACCAGCACAAAACGTGATTCAGGCTCTGGTGGCGGCCGATCCAGACAGTTCCATCCATTCGTCAAAGTGCCGCAACGCCAGTTCGCATTGCAGGCGGTGCCGCTCTTTGCGGTCACGGATCTTCTTCTCCAGCGGTGGCAGGAGGTCAAAGGTAATGTTGGCGGGTTGGAAGTTTTTCGCGTCGGCATGAGTCACATAATGAGTCAGCGATCCAAATGCGGAAGCCCGTGGCGGCGCAATCGGGTTATTCCCGGCGGCAAGGGCCGCAGCGTGCATTCCGGCCATCAACCCAGTGGCGATCGACTCCACATAACCCTCCACACCGCAAATCTGTCCGGCGAATAAAACTCGCGGATAGCTCTTCATCTGGAGCGTCTCCCGCAGCAGCGCAGGCCCGTTGATGTAGGTATTGCGATGGATTTGCCCGTAGCGCAGAAAGCGGGCGTTCTCCAGTCCCGGGATGAGCCGCAGAACTCGAGCCTGCTCGCCGAACTTCAAATGATTCTGAAATCCAACCAGGTTATAAGAATCCGCCCGCAGATTTTCCTGCCGCAACTGCACGACGGCATAGGGCATGCGTCCGGTGCGAGGGTCTTTCAACCCCACCGGCTTCATGGGACCAAAGCGCAAAGTATCGCGCCCGCGCCGCGCGATTTCCTCGATCGGCAAACAGCTCTCAAAATAGTTCAACTTTTCCCAATCGCGCTGCTCCACCGACTGCGCAGCCAGAAGCGCGTCGTAGAATCGGCCGTACTCTTCCGGCGTCATAGGGCAGTTGATGTAATCAGCCGAGCCCTTGTCGTAGCGGGCCGCCATGTACACGCGCGACATGTCGATCGAATCCGCTTCAACAATTGGACTGATCGAATCATAAAAATACAAATGGGGGGATGAAGGCTCGCAGTGCGAGTTTCCGGGAATTGATTCTGGCGGATCCGAACTCAATCGAGCAATCTCATTTGCCAGCGCTTCCGACGTCAAAGGTCCGGTGGCAATTACGGTGAGTTGTTCGCCGAGTTCATCTACACGCGTTATTTCTTCACGGCGGATCGTGATACGAGGTTCTCTGGAAATCGATTCCGTCACCTTCGCCGCAAACGCCACTCGATCGACTGCGAGAGCATGACCCGCTGGAACTGCACATTCCCGCGCAACCTGCAACAGCATGGAACCTGCCCTATGCAATTCTTCTTTCAACAACCAGGGGGCCGTATTCTCACTGTCGGACTTCAGAGAATTCGAGCATACGAGTTCGGCAAAATCTGCTGTCAGGTGCGCCGGCGTTGATCGCACCGGCCGCATCTCGAAAAGCTCCACATCTACGCCCTGGCGGGCGCACTGCCACGCCGCCTCGGAGCCAGCCAGTCCCGCACCGATGATGCGAACCCGAGCGGTCACAATGCCTTCTCCGCGAGTCGATGCAGGGCTTCGTCGATCAGCATGAAGGGGCGCCACTGATCGCGAAACTCGGCGCCCAACAGTTGGTAAAGCTTGATCGCTTTTTTGTTCCAGCCCAAAACTTCCCAATGCACTCCGTAACGGTGTTCTTGCACCGCAAGCCGAGCGACCGAAGCCAGCAAAGCCTTACCGATTCCTTTGCTCCGAAAGCGCTCCCGTACGAAAATATCTTCCAGGAACAACGCGCGCCCACTCCAGCTTGAGTAATAGTCAAAGAAAAGAGCGTAGCCGGCCGGCTGTCCCTCCTGTTCGGCGATCAGCGCACGAAACTTAGGATTCTCGGCAAAACCATCGCGCGCCAAGTCATCCTCTTCAATTGTGCAAAGGTTCAACTCACGCTCGAACTCCGCCAGTTCGCGAATCAATGTTCGCAGAAGTGGCACGTCGGCGATTGTCGCAGGGCGAATCCGAAGCATGAACAAAAGAATACATCAGCCGCGGCTGGAAACTAGCGGTTGTCCGCTGGTCTTGATATTGAGTCGATCACTTGCAGGGGGCTGGGCGTCAATCAGCGCAGGCGCGGCGTCGCCTGGCTGGCAACACACAACCACCTTCCATTGGTGAGAACCCAAGTATCGACGAAACGTCCGCGCTTGAGATAAGGTTTGCCTTTCTCCGTGCCTCTCGCTACATAGACACCGGTTACAACCACCGTGGACCCGAAGATGTGCGCACTCATCGATTCGGTTATCTCCTGTTGCGATTGCGAAGCCGACGATTTCATATGTGCCAGAAATTCGGATTTGGTTTTCAACGTTCCGTCATAGTCGACATACACCAGCGCATTATCGAATAAAGCGTCCATGGCCTTGGCATCCTTGGTTTCCTCCGCCTGGTTCCAGGAGTTCTCCAAAGCCAGAACCTTGGTGACGGCAGCAGCATCACTGCCGCTCTGCGCGACCCCTAATGCCGCATAGCAAACCATCAGCACTACAAATCCATTAGTTTTCATGAAAGGCTTTCTCAGGAACTATCGGCAATGTGGCTTAGCACTGCAGTGAGGGGTGTGTTGGCAAAGTCGCGTCACCAGCATGATTCAACTATCATGAGTGGAGTCTCATGCAATTAATAGCCGGGAGAATTTTCATGGCACGCATCAGCTTGATCACCCCAGAGTCAGCGCCTGCCGAAGTGCGCGAAATCTACGACACCACGCTTCGGGGCAAGCCGGGCAATGTGCAAAAGGCGCTTGCACATCGTCCAGAAATGCTTAAGAATTTTCTCAGCTTCTACGGCAGTGTCGGCCGTTCGCTCGACCGCAAGTTGTACGAACTGATTTATCTCCGCGTTTCCTTCATCAACGGATGCCGTTACTGCACGCAGCACCACGTCGCCTCGTCGAAGCGTGTGGGCCTGACGAGTGAAAACTGGTCGGCGCTGAAGGCGGGGAACTATTCGCGCTTCAGTGAGAAGGAACGGACGGCGCTGACCTATGTTGAAAAGTTAACACGCGCTCCCCACGAGATCAGCGAGGCGGACTTCGATGAATTGAAGAAACACTTTTCCGATGCCGAGATCGTCGATCTTCACATGCTTACGGGGCTGGCCAATCTTACAAACCGCCTTACGGATCCCCTGGGCTTGGAATTGGAATTTCAGGAAGAGAAAGTCTGAAGAAATCAGAAGGCTCTACAGAATTTCCCGCGCATCTCCGACTCGCCTTGTCACATGCTCGCGGTCCAGATATTCGAGTAGAGGGATTGCATACTTGCGGGTCACTCCAGTCAGTTCTTTGAACTGAGCGACATCGATTCTCTTAGATCTAGTTTTATAAGACACCATCTGCCGCCGCAATTCCTCGAGCGCGGTTCTATGAAAGACCAGTTCGTCGGAAACCTTGATGAGCGTCTTGTCCTTTAAAAGCAGGGTGACGATTTTCTGCGCTCGCACCTTGTCCACCTTGAGACCGGCGATGACCTCGCGCAATCCCGGCACTTTAAGTCCGGTTGAGGCAAACGCGCCCTCGATCTGTTGTTTTGACTCGGCCTCAACATCCTGCATCACCACCCCGCGGCCCGGCAGGTGCACAAGATTCCCCGCACCCTCGAGTTTCTTTTCGCGCTGTAGCCCGGCTATAACAGCCGCAAATATTTCCGCAGATGTGTCCGCTTGATCGCGCAGCTCTTCTTTATTGATTCCGCTGACGAGTGGATTGGCTTTGTGAAAGTGTTCGACCGCGCTCAGAACGTAAAGCTTGAGCGCTTCAAGCGCACGCGCATCCAGGAGGGTTTCTCCGATTTGCATCACTCGTCCCTGTCCGACCTTCTTCGCGAGTTGTGTTTGAATTGAAGCCTTCGTCGAACCAGTCTCGGCGATCAGTCGCGAGATCAAGATGCCCTCTTTTTGGCGGCGCGCAATCCGCGCCTCTAAAATCGCCTCCTCGTTGCCTGCCGCTAGCACTTTCAGGAAGTCTTCCCGGTCTGGCATTCGCGGGATGGGCGCCGCATCCAAAACGACTCCGCCACCAATTGTGACCACCGGGGAAAATTGTCGGACAATGAACCGATCACCCGGCAATAGTAGTGATGGAGCCGGCAACTTGATCCGAGCGAATGCCACTTCGCCGGGAGCGATCTGCTTGGTTCCTTGAAGCGCGATCTGCGCCACAGTCTCCATGGTGTACGAATGAAAGTGCACGCGAGCGCGATCTTTCAATGCACGCGGCGCCGAGGCGAGGAGTTGCAACTGCACATCCATCTGCCTCGTGGTTTCGAACACGCCCGGAGGGGAAAGCGTCATGCCTCGCGATAAGTCTTCCGTGCTTGCGCCCACCAGATTTAATGCTGTTCGCTGTCCAGCAACGGCTGCGTGAGCCATTTGTCCATGCACCTGCACGCCACGAACGCGGAGACGCCGTCGCGCCGGAAAAACTTCCAGTTCTTCGTCCTGGTGTATGGTTCCGGATATCAGGGTTCCCGTGACCACCGTACCAAAACCCTTCATGGTAAATATTCGATCGATGGGCAGCCGGGCGATGGCTCGAGAATCCCGCGGGTGCACTTCGAGGGTTGACGCAATCATTGCTTGCTTTAAGCCATCCAGTCCCGCGCGCGTCAATGAACTCACCGCAACGATGGGAGACTTCGTCGTGTCCAAAAATGTCCCGGACAAAAACTCTTCTACTTCCAGCCGGACTACTTCCAGCGTCTCGGCATCCACTGCATCGGATTTTGTCAGCACTGTGATGCCGCGTTTCACGCCAAGCAGTTGCAGAATGTCAAAGTGCTCACGGGTTTGCGGCTTGATCGCCTCATCTGCCGCAATCACCAGCAATACGAGATCGATGCCGCCCACGCCAGCCAGCATGTTGCGCACGAAGCGCTCGTGTCCGGGCACGTCGACGAAGCCGAGACGCAGGATTTCTCCGTTGGGGGCGGGCAAGTCCATATGCGCGAAGCCCAAGTCGATGGTGATGCCGCGCCGTTTTTCTTCCTGAAGCCGGTCAGCATCGATTCCCGTCAGTGCCTTTACCAGCGCGGTTTTGCCGTGGTCGATGTGCCCAGCCGTGCCTACGACAATCGATTTCATCTGAATGGCATCTTACGGGAAGAATTTTAGGCTTGGAAAGCGGCAGCTTGGTAAATCCTTAACAGACGCCGAGTCCCACCAAAGAGACTGCTCATGGCCCTACCCAGCGGACTCGCTAAATGCGACAATAGAGTCTCCCCATGACCACGACTACGACGCCTGCCTTTTCTCCGGAGATACTCCGGCAGCACGGCCTCACTGCAGACGAGTACGAAAAAATAAAGCAGCTCCTTCGTGGACGCGAGCCCAGGTTCACCGAGCTTGGCATTTTCAGTGTGATGTGGAGCGAGCATTGTTCTTACAAATCGTCGCGCGTGCATCTGAAGAGGCTGCCCACACGTAGCAAGCGTGTGCTGCAGGGGCCGGGAGAAAACGCGGGCATCATCGACATTGGTGAAGGCTGGGCTTGCGCTTTTAAAATCGAATCGCACAATCATCCCAGCTTCATCGAGCCGTTTCAAGGGGCGACTACCGGCGTCGGCGGTATTTTGCGCGACATCTTTACCATGGGTGCGAGACCAGTGGCGGTGATGGACTCGCTGCGGTTTGGGCCCATCTCTGTTGCACCTGCGGCCGGGCTTCGCCCAGGCCGGACAGCCGAGGCGGCTGTCTCCACACGGGCGGTGGCGAGCCCAGCTGAGGTCCACCGCAATCACTCCATTCTGGAAGGGGTGGTCAGCGGCGTTGCTTCTTACGGCAACTGTTTCGGCGTGCCTAACCTGGGCGGTGAAACCAAATTCGAACCATGCTATTCCGGCAACCCGCTGGTCAATGCTTTTGCCATGGGCTTGGTCCGCAAGGATGAAATTTTCTACGCGCGCGCCGCAGGTGAAGGGAATCCGGTGATCTATGTGGGCGCAAAAACCGGCCGCGATGGCATTCACGGCGCGACGATGGCCAGCGAAGAATTCAGTGAGGCTTCGGAGGGGAAGCGTCCTAACGTGCAGGTGGGCGATCCGTTCCTCGAGAAGTTGCTGCTTGAGGCCTGTCTCGAAGCCATGCGGACCGGAGCAATCGTCGGCATTCAGGATATGGGCGCGGCGGGACTTACCTGCTCAACCTGCGAGATGGGTGGACGCGGCGGCGTGGGGATTGAGATCGAGCTCGATCGCGTGCCGCAGCGCGAAACGGGGATGACTGCGTACGAGATTATGTTGAGCGAGTCGCAGGAACGCATGTTGCTGGTCGCGCAAAAAGGCCGCGAGCAGGAAGTATTCCGCGTTTTTGAAAAGTGGGGGCTCGATGCGGTCGAAGTCGGCACGGTTACGGCCGGCAATCGATTGCGCGTGCTGCACCACGGCGAAGTGGTAGCCGAGATTCCGAATCAGGCGCTCACCGACGAAGCCCCTGTGTACAAACGTCCCCTGGCGCGCTGGGAGCCCCCGGTGCCGCGCGAGATACCGAACGACATTCAGTTAAACAGGGGAACCGACTTTACCGGCAGTTTGAAGCAGCTTCTTGCCAGCCCGAACATCTGCGGCAAGCGGTGGGTGTGGCGGCAGTACGATCACATGGTGCAAACGAACACCGTGGAAGCGCCAGGAGCGGGTGATGCGGGCGTGATTCGCATCAAGGGTTCGCAGCGTGGCCTGTCGATGGCACTCGATGGCAACGGGCGCTGGTGCTATCTGGATCCGCGGCTGGGCGCGATGCATGCAGTTGCCGAGGCCGCGCGCAAAGTGGCATGTTCGGGCGCGACTCCGGTGGGAGCGACCAACTGCCTGAACTTTGGCAATCCGGAAAAACCACATATCATGTGGCAATTTTCGCAAACCATCGATGGCATTACGAAAGCCTGCGAAGAATTGGAAATTCCAATTACCGGCGGCAACGTCAGTTTCTACAACGAAACTTTGGGCGAAGGCATTTATCCCACGCCGGTGCTTGGGGTGGTCGGGATTCTCGAGGACGTGCACAAGGCTGCAAGGATGAATTTTGCCTCCGAGGGACGCACGATCGTGCTATTGCGTGCCGGGGACGAGGCCGATATCACCGATGTAGAGAGTGAGTTTGGATCGTCGGAATACGCAAAAGAAATTCTCGGAGCCGTGTGGGGATATCCTCCAGAGCTTGATCTGGAGAAAGAGGCGGCTCTGCAGAAAGCGGTTATTGAAATCATTCAGCAAGGGTTGGTCGATTCAGTGCACGACTGCGCGGAGGGTGGGCTGGCCGTGGCGTTGGCGGAGAAGGCATTTGCCAAAGGGGTAGGTGCCCGCGTGAATCTGATGTCCAACGGGCTACCAGCCGAGTACCTGCTGTTTGGGGAAGATGCGAGCCGAATCGTACTCTCTTGCGACCCGGGGAAGGTTTCGCGAATCCAACAAGTGGCGCAGAAGCACGGCATCGCCACGGACATTATGGGTGAAACGACGGCGGAGCGGCTTGAGATTTCTCTCGATGGGCGCATGGTTGTTTCCGCGAATGTATCGGATCTGAGCCAATCTTACGAATCTGCGTTGGAATCGACATTGAAGAGTGATCCTGAATTGGTTGCGGCAGATTGAGTGCGGCTACATCATGTTGTCGAAGCATCATGAACGGCAATGATTGGGCTAAGAGCAAAGGCTAATTGCTAAATGCTGATTTCCGATAAATTCCACGACGAGTGCGGCGTAGTTGCAATCTTCGCGCATCCCGAGGCCGAGAAGCTCGCTTACCTGGGCTTGCATGCTCTGCAGCATCGCGGCCAGGAGTCAGCCGGCATTGTCACTTCCGACGGGCTGACTTCGCGCGTCCACAAGGCCATGGGACTGGTCGCCGACATCTTCACGGAAGATGTGCTGTCAAAAATACGCGGCACGCTGGCGATCGGGCACACTCGGTATTCGACCGCCGGTGATTCGGCACTGTTGAATGCGCAGCCGATTCTGGTGCAGTCGAACAAAGGGTCGATTGCCGTGGCGCACAATGGGAACCTGATCAACGCAACCGATGTTCGCAGCCGTCTCGAACGGCAAGGGTCGATTTTTCAAACTAACAGCGATACCGAAGTGATCGTGCATCTGATTGCTCTTTCCCGCGAGCATACTCTGCCTGAGGCGATTGCGGATGCGCTGCAGAGATTGGAAGGCGCGTTTTCACTGGTCGTGATGAGTCCGGACCGCATCATTGCGGCACGCGATCCGCGTGGCTTCCGGCCGCTGGCCATGGGACGCATTCCGGCCACGGGAGGGCAGACGCGCGGCACTATCGTTTTTGCCTCGGAAACCTGTGCGTTCGATCTGATTGGCGCTACTTACGAGCGGGACGTAAAGCCGGGCGAATTAGTCGTCGTGGGGCCAGAAGGGATCACCTCGCGTTTCTATGCAACGGGCGCCCCGCAATCGAGCTGTATCTTCGAGCATGTTTATTTTTCTCGACCCGATAGCGTGGTGTTTGGTAGGGCGGTACAGACCAGCAGAGAAGAACTGGGGCGCCAGTTAGCTCGTGAGGCGCCGGTGGAGGCCGATCTGATCGTGCCTGTACCGGATTCAGGAGTGACTGCGGCCGTGGGTTATGCGGCCGAGAGCGGAATCCCGTTCCGCTTTGGCCTGATCCGCAACCACTACGTTGGACGCACTTTCATCGAGCCCAGCCAGAGCGTGCGCGATTTTGGCGTGAAGCTGAAGCTCAACCCGGTGCGCTCGCTGCTGGAGGGCAAGCGTGTTGTGTTGATTGACGATTCGATCGTGCGTGGAACCACCAGCCGAAAGATCGTTCGCATGATTCGCAGCGCTGGGGCGAAGGAAGTGCACATGCGAATTTCTTGCCCACCCACGATTTCGCCTTGCTATTACGGCGTGGACACGCCTTCGAAAGATCAGTTGATCGCCGCCAATAAGTCGGTCGACGAAATTCGCCAGTACATCCGCGCCGACTCTCTCGCTTATCTCTCGCTGGAAGGACTGAAAAAAGCCTGCGGCGATGGAGAGAAGACTTCCTATTGTTCGGCGTGCTATACCGGAAAGTATCCAACCAAGATTGTTGACGTTGAAGAGATTCTGCCCGCCAGCGTGCAGCTGTAGAGAAAGTTTCGAAAACTTTCACCGCTACCGCATTTTGCGTGCTGCTACAACTCGCGGTATGCCTTGAAGGTCGTTGACGATCTGCATTTCTTCCCACCCAGCGAGCAGCCGCTTCACATCTTCTGCAATCGTTCCACTGATTTCCATGACCAGCCACCCACCGGGCTTCAAGGCTGCGTCAGCCTGCGGAATCAGTTGCGCGATTACTTCGACTCCGGTGTGGCCGGCGAAGACGGCATTGCGCGGCTCGAATTTGCGGACTTCCAGCTGTACCGAATCTTCCTCAGACTCGCCGACATACGGAGGATTGGAAACCACGAAATCGAAAGAGTCGCTCGGGAATCCCGCGAGCAAGTCGGTTTCGCGAAAATGGACTCGGGTTTCGAGTTGATTGCGGGCTGCGTTAATGCGGGCGACTCCGAGGGCTGAGGGAGAAATATCGGTCGCGTGGATTTCAGCTTTGGGCAATTCTTTGGCGAGCGCTAATGCGATGCAGCCCGAGCCGGTGCCAACGTCGACAATTTGGAGAGGAATGTCGGATGTAGGTATTCCGGCAACAAACTCCAACACCGTTTCGATCACGTGCTCGGTTTCTGGGCGTGGAATCAGCA
>Ga0209332_1000205_pt1 | contig 15404 bp, 15 predicted proteins | sample BlaSpr_A8_OM3_M1_FD_187974 | JGI IMG/M metagenome (GOLD analysis project Ga0209332, IMG submission 187974) | Forest soil microbial communities from Thunder Bay, Ontario, Canada - Black Spruce, Ontario site 2_A8_OM3_M1 (SPAdes) (version 2) | ecosystem: Environmental > Terrestrial > Soil > Boreal...
CGCCCGGCATCTGCAAGGACGAGCCATTCTCTACGCCGACCGCATGACCGATTCCATGAAGCGAGCCATCGACGAAACTCTACGCAGGCGCGCCATCCAGACGGCATACAACGAAGCGAACGGAATCACTCCGCAATCCATCGTGCGTCCCCTCGATATGACGCTGGCCGGAATTGTGGCGGCTGATTACACCGATTTAACCGGCGGCGAGGCCGAAGGCATGCCGGAATTCAAATCGCAGGAAGAGTTGGACGGCTACATCGTGAAGCTCGAGAGCGATATGCGCGAAGCCGCCAAGCGGTTCGAGTTCGAAAAGGCGGCGAAGTTGAGGGATACGATTAAGGAGTTGCGAACGAAGGAGTTTCTGTTCGCGTAGAAGCCCATGCATTACCTCTCGAGGAACTTCGCTGGCGACAAAATTTCTACCACCCGCCACGGATGCATCTCCAGCAAATCCGCGTCGCCCGTAATGATCACATCCGCCCGCCCGTTCAGCGCAACTTCCAAAAACTTGTCATCCTTCGGATCGCGGCACTCGCGCAGGAGTTGAATGATAGGCACGAACTCGGCTACGCTTCCCAGTTGAGCCAAGAATAGAGTGCGCTCCTGCCGGCTGACATGGCGGTCAAACTTTGAGCGGAATAGAACTTCCTTCAGCTCGTCCATGGTGTACTCGGAAAATAGCAGGAGGCCGTCCCTCAGTGCCTTGCTCACAGCCTGACGCGGAACGGAAGGCGAAAACACGGCGGCGCTGACGAACACGTTCGTGTCGATGACGCAGCGCATCATTCGTTGATCATGAGTGCTCGAGCATCAGTCCTTGAGAATGTCTGCGAGAATCTCCTCAGTCATGCCCCGCGCCGCTGCCTGAGCGCCGATGCGGTCCATGGTTCGTTCCAGTTCGTCGATATTGATTCTGCGAATGCGCTCATATTCTTGTGCGGACATGATCACCGCAACGTCACGATTTTGGCGGCGAATAAGAACTGGTTCGCGCTGGGCGGCGTCTAGAAGGGCGGCAAGGCGCTGTTTCGCATCGGTGGCGGAAACTGTCTTCATTTGTCTATTATAGACAAAATGGACAATCTAATCAATCATCGTCCATACGCCGCGCTGGCCGCCAGCGGCTTGCGATGGAACGTATATCCGTCGAAGGTTTCCGACCGGAAATTCAGGTTCGAGGCAATCAGTTTTTCAGTTTGGCTGAGGAAGAGGTATCCGCCCGGTTCCAGGTAAAGATGCAGGCGTTCAATCAGCGCGATCCGCTGGGCTCGGGAGAAGTAGGGCAGCACGTCCATGCAGAAGATGCAGTCAAAACGGCCGATATAACCGGGGCGGGCAAGGTTCATGCAGTTGAAAGTCACCAGGCTCCGCAGCCGTGGCTTTACCAGTAAATGCGAGGCGCTGGAAGCCTCATTTTCAGGTACGAGAGAAGTTGCGCTCTTCATCAATCTTGGCGCCTCCCCTAGCGGTCCTCCGTTTTGCGATCCGTTGACTGGAGTTGAAGCCGAATTAATCTTGGAAAAATAATTGCGAATCGTGGCTGGCGGAAGTCCATCAAGCGCTGTCTGCCGATAAATGCCGCGATCGGCGACTTCGATATTCTGCGGGAATAAGTCGCTTCCCACAATGTGAACCGACCACGATGGATTCAGCTTGCCGGTCTCTGGAAAACTGGGCGCGCTCTCGACGATGCCACCATTCCGCGAGGATGACTTGCCATTTCCCGTGCTGTTAACCACGCCATTGCAACCATTGCCGTTCTTGGCGCCGGCGCTCAGCGCGTCGCAGACTGCCATCGCGATGGTGTAGGTCTCTTCCCCAGTGGAGCAGCCCGCACTCCAGATGCGCAGCGGGCCCGGACCGTCGAGCGATTTACGCGAGCAAAGCTGGGGCACCACGTGACGCGCCAACGCATTGAGCGCTCCGGGATGACGAAAGAACCCAGTGTTGACGCTAATCAATCCATCGAGCAAAGAAGGCAGGCCAGAAAGTTCCTGAGAAGAGGACCGTAGACGTTCGAGTAAGGTCGTAGAGGATCCTAAATTCTGCGCTTCAATATAGTCGGCGACGTGCGCAGCCAGGGCGCTATTGGGGCGATCCAGAACAATGCCAGTTTGGCGCTCCACCAGCAGCCGCAACTCCGAAAGTTCGTGCTCGAGGATGGTGCTGGTCGCGATTAACTTGTGCATAATGTCTTTCCCCAAGCCTGGGCGAGAAATTTCGCTCGTGTACCAAGCAGTTCAGATCGCCATAAAAGCTCGGGGGAATAACGATCCAGCTCTCAGTTCAGGTCTTAGATCTCAGTTCTCGGATTCAAATTTAATGTGTCAATCCTCAATTCTCACTTCAATCGCAGGCCGCAACGGCGACTCGATACTTGCTCGAATCCCGTGCAACCTGCTGCGCGACCACGTTCATTTCCTTTTCCAGGGAAGAAAACCGCTGTAGCACTTCGTGTATCCGCAGTGTCATGTTGCGAATAGTCTCAATCTGAGCACGAGCTTGAGCAGAAAGGCTGCCGGGTTCAATTAGCAGCAGATCGGAATTGCCTAGCAGAGACGTCAGTGCGTTGTTCAAACCGTGGCGCATGTCGAGAATGTAACGCCCGAGCATCGCCTGCCGTTCCAGCGTTGCACAGGCTTCCTCTGCGGTGCGGGCACGAACTTCAGCAGCGGCCCGCAGCACAGCTTCGCCGGCAGCCAGAATCAGAACATCGAGCCAGTTCTCCTCGCGACGCAGCACTGAAGTCCGCGGCCAACGATCACGAACTAACTTGGCGGTGGCGCCGTCAGCGCAAACGCAGAAGAGAGGCTGCTGCGTCGAGTGCAAAGGTTCCAGAATCAGTGAGAGCAACTCGCGTCGCAAGGGCCCAACAATGGCGACTGAGAAATTGTCGATGCTGCGTGGCCACAGATCTCCGCTCAGCAGCGTGAAGGTCGGCACATGACGCTCCATCTGCCAACGCGCGGTGATGCTGCGGGAAAATTCCACGTCGTCGGAGATTACGAGTACGGTCGGTTGATCCACTGGGAAGTTCTTCCTCTATTAAAGATTCCTTTTCATTTCTTCTGGGTCGCGCGTGATTCCGCATCCCACTCCGGAACCGCAGCAGCTACTTCGAATTCCGCCACGTCCCCGCTGGGTATCGACGCCTGCGATGCGCTTTTCGCATCTGCTTTAGAACCGCTCCTGTGCGCCTTTGCCGATAACGACGCGGCAGCCGGTGTCGAGGCACCGGCTGAGGCTGCGGAAGCGTGGCCCACCTTCGGCTCGGAGTCGTCCGATCCGGTCTCCTCGCCTTCACCAGCGACTCCACTTCCCAAGGCGGCATCCACGGAGGCGCGCAAATCCACGAGCATTCGCAACGGCTGCCCGGAAGAGTATTCCGCCTGGAACATCACTTTCCAGGACTGGCAAATCATGCGCAGTCGCAGGATCGGCTCCTGCGCCGAAAATTGCGCGCGCCGGCAATCAATGGTCTCGACGCCTTTTGCGTCCAGCTCGGTTAGGCCGTCAAGAATTTTGTTGAGATCGGCATGCATCAGACGAAAGAAGACCCGCCTCATCAGGTATCCAAAGCGAGTAAACGCAATCAGTGAAACGGGCAGGTAGAACAGGTCGCCGGCCTGGGCCTTCGCCTTGCGCCCTTGCTCCAGCACGCCACCATGCAGCAATTCGTCCAGCGAGCGGCAGCGCCTTGCAGAATCGAGCACGCGGTCTACGGCATTCAACCATACCGGCGTCTTCAGTTCGACCTTGCCAAGAACTGGCTCCAATCCAGCGGCCACATAAGCCATGTCGGCGCTGTTGTCATCAAGATCGGTGGGCGCGTTCTGGCTGAAGTACTGCACCAGCAGGAAGTCAATCTTGTCGCGCATGCCGTCGCTTCGCGTCGTTTTGGACAGGAAGTGTTGCACCAGGTCGACCAATCCAGCCGGCTCAATCACTGAACTCGTTTGAAGAAACTGCCGCAATTGGTGAACCTGCAGGCGCTCATCGACGGCGTTCAACCACTGCTGGGCCTGCTCTACAACTTCAGGGCTGGGTAAGCCCTCGCCATCCATGGCGGGGCAAAGCGGCAGGTCGATCGTGAACTCGCGAGCCAACTCAGTGTAAATGGGATATAGACGGCGGGCCGTCGACCACACAGCCGCCAGATCCGGCATTGTCGATTCGGATTGCGATGAAGTCATGGTTTTACGATCCAGTTGGGAACGGCACGAAGGAATCGCGCCGCAACGATGGTTGTTCCCGGATGGTATTGCACGGCGACCACCGACGCTTCCGTGTCGAGGGAGCCGTCCGAATTCCGCAGACGCAGAACGTCAGCGAACTCCAACGGAGTAGCGCAGGCAAACAACACTTCCCGGCACGTTCCGAATTCGATTACCGTGCTCTCCTCCACTCCGACCCCTCCCGGCTGGCTGCCGGTACGGGTGAACTGAACCGGAATGCGAACCGGCGTAGCCTCCGGGAAAAAGCGGGCCAAGTCGGCTACCGGGCTGGTTTGCCCCGTCCGCGTTTGAGCTGTGGCTTGCTGCGCCAAGAGATGATGACCCCTTCCCCTAGACTCGTATCCCTTACCAGGACTCGTTGTCTTGCACTGGTGCGGTTGGGCTCCCCCTCTTCCCGGTTAGGAAGAGCTTTGGGGAGCCAGAACACGCGGTTATGTGGGAAGGAGAAGCACGACCAAGACCACAGTGCGGAACGGAAGGATTAGAACTCAGGAGCCAAATCTTTCAGCAACTTAGAAGCAAGGAGCCACCGCCGTTATTCGCCGCGCAACCCTGGCGTCTCACAGTGAGACTAAAATCTCAACTGCGCCTTCTCTTGAGGTCTTTCCCTCCACTCCGGGCTTACCCTCTAGAGGAGGGCGCTCCACTAAAACTCGCGCAGCCAACCTGGTTATCCTGGTTGACACTTCCAACCGCTGACGCGGGAGTGGAATCATGAGTCTAACGCTCGCTGCAGTTCGTTTTAGGCCGGTAGACGTAACGGCCACTTCCGGCATCGAAGCTTGGCACAGAGAGTTACGCGATTCGGGTTTCGCGAATACAAAGCTTGAGGGAACAACCACTTATGAGAACAATACGGACGCAGTTTGGTTGGTGGAGCGCTCTTCTTGCGCTCACACTCGCGACTGTTATTCTGCCCACACACGCATCCGCCCAGGATGACTATCAACCGCAGGACGATCCCCCGAGCCGGGTGGCTCGACTCGGCTACATGGAAGGCTCGATTTCATTCGAGCCCGCAGGAGAAACCGACTGGGTCGGCGCCGTCGACAACCGCCCAATGACCACCGGCGACAAGCTCTGGGCTGACAAGGATTCACGCGCCGAGCTCCAACTGGGCTCGGTTGTGATCCGCCTGTCGGAAAACACGGGGGTTTCGTTCCTGAATCTGGACGACCACAGCATACAGCTCCAACTCAGTTCTGGCGCAATCAACATTCGGGTGCGTCGCCTCGACCGCGATGACGCCTTCGAGATCGACACGCCCAACCTCGCCTTTTCGCTCTATCAGCCGGGAAGCTATCGCCTGGAAGCCAGCGAGGACGGAACCTATTCTGTGGTCACGATCCGCGAAGGCGAGGGTGAAGCCACCGGCAACGGTCAGACTTACAAAATTCACGCGGGTCAAAGAGCTACTTTCAACGGAACCGACTCTCTGAATGCCGACGTCGAGCAGATCGGCAACCCCGATCAGTTCGATAACTGGGCAGAGGGCCGTGACCACCGCTACGACGAATCGCGCTCCGCCCAATATGTCTCGACCGACATGGTCGGCTACGACGATCTCGATGACAACGGCGACTGGCGCGATGATTCCAATTACGGACACGTCTGGTACCCGCATGTTGAAGCCGGTTGGGCGCCTTATCGCGAAGGCCATTGGGACTGGATCGATCCCTGGGGATACACCTGGGTCGACGATTCTTCCTGGGGCTACGCCCCCTTTCACTACGGACGCTGGGTGAGCGTCGGCGGACGATGGGGTTGGATCGCTGGGCCGAGAGCAGAGCCCGCAGTCTACGCTCCGGCACTGGTGGTATTTGTTGGCGGAGGCGGGGGCTTCGGCGGAAATATTGGATGGTTCCCGCTCGGTCCGCGGGAAGTTTACGTGCCCTCCTATCCGGTGAGCCGCGGTTACGTGGAACGCGTAAACGTCAGCAATACCACGGTCAGTAACACCGTCATCACCAACGTCTATAACACGACCATCGTTAACAAGACCACGGTCACCAATGTGACCTACGCCAACCGAAACGTTCAGGGCGCTGTAACCGCGGTTCCGCAACGCGCCTTCGCCAGCGCACAGCCCGTCGCTCGATCAGCCGTGGCGGTGAATCAGCGTGAACTTGCATCTGCTCCGGTAACGCACCAGGTTGCAGTGAATCCCACCCGGGAAGCGGTTTTGGGAGCGAAAGCTTCCACCGCAAATCACGTAACCGCACCGCCGGCTGCAGTCATGAACCGGCAGGTGATCGCAAAGAAAACTCCGCCGCCTCCGCCAGCCCCGTTCGCCGAGCGGCAGCAAGCCATGGCCGCGCACCCCGGACAGCCTCTGCCCAAGCGCGAGGTGGCCAGCTTACGTCCAGCGCCCGCCGCAGAAGCACATCCCGCAGTGAGGGTAGCGCCTGCGGGCAAACCTGCCACACCAACCACGGGACACCCCAACGCTCCGGCCAGTGCAAACAACGCCGCCCGTCCAGGGCAACCAACTCCGGGATCTCCGGCTAACCAACCCGGCAATCGGCCGGGAAATCAGCCGCCGCCGAACGAGCGTCCGGGCGCGGCCAACCAGCCGAACCGACCGCCGACGGCTCAACCGAACAACGGTCCTGAGCCCAATCAACCACCAGCGAATCGTCCACCGGCAGCTCAGCCCAACAATCGTCCCCCGGAAACAAATCAGCCAGCCAATCGACCGCCGACCGCGCAGCCGAACAACCGTCCCGAGAACAGGCCGCTCGCAGCAGAGCCGAACCGTCCACCGACGGCGCAGCCGAATAACCGGCCTGAACCAACTCGTCCCCCTGCCGCGGAACCCAATCGGCCTCAGCCGAACAATCGTCCGCCCGAGACCAACCGTCCCGAGAACAGACCACCCGCAGCAGAACCGAACCGCCCACCTGCGGCGCAGCCGAATAACCGGCCCGAACCAAATCATCCGCCCGCAGCGGAACCCAATCGGCCTCAGCCGGAAAACCGGTCGCCCGCCGCGCAACCCAACAATCGCCCCGCGCCGGCCCAGCCCGAGACTAATCGTCCTGCGCCGCCTCGCAACGAACCTGCCGCGCGGCCAGCGCCTCCGCCGAGCGAGCGGCCTCAGGAACGTACGCCTCCGCCGGCAGCGCAGCGTCCGGCTCCGCCACCGCCGAAGCAGCAACCGAAACCACAGACACCGGAGGAGAAGAAAAAGCAGGAAGAAAAAAAGCCACCGGGTATCTAGAACCTAAAGATAAAAATGGACGTGCAACGTACAAAGCACCCTGAGTTTCTCAGGGTGCTTTTTTTGGGTCTGCCGCTATATTTCTAACTCTTTGACAAGAACGCGAAAGGATGGGCCCAGGGCCGCTCTTTCCGAGCACAGAAATGTTTTAATGCTTCCCACGCGAGATCGCGATCTCTCCAACCCCGACCCGCTTAAGGCTTGTATCGGCAGAAAACGCTCGAGATTCATCGATAAACGAAGGGGTTGCCCCGGAGACCGCACGTAACGCAGCGACGATCGAACCCACGATGCAAACGAACATCAGCAGGATCAGAGCAGTTATAAACAGACCGTTCAGCAAACTGATTGTGCTTTCCAACATTCCGCACCTTTTTCTGCCGCAGTTGGGACTACACCGGACCGCGCTCGTCAGCCGGGTGGATAAATTTGGCTCACCACCCATTAGAGTCCGGCCAATGCTGCAGGAAGGAAAAGTTTCGGTAAAGAAGAGTAATAGTTTGTAGAACGAGGTACATCCACGTGGCTTCAGCGCCGTCTGCGCCACCCAAGCCACATGCCGAGACCGATGCCCGCTAGAACTGCTCCTGCCATCCGCTTGCGGTCGGTGATCGGAATGAAACGGGTCTGCTGATCGCTAATCTCGACAACTCCTACAGGAACAGCGCGCACCGCTCCTCCGCCTCCTCCGCCCTCTCCCCGAGCGCTGGTATCGCCCACACCACCGGTGCCCGCACCCGCTCCGTAGCCATACATTATTCTCGCCACCGGGATGACAGTCTTCCCCTGCGCCGAGATAGGTTCGCCATAGATGGCTTTCACGTTTGCCTGGCTGAGAATGCTTTCCTTCAATGACTGCAAAAGGGCTAAGCTGCTCATCGTAGAAACTCCTTTAGCAACCATTATCCTCTTCTGGCGGATCGCCCGGCAGGGCGTTATTCTTCGCTCGGCGGGAACTAGGGGCGGATTGGAAAGGAGTTACGCCTCAACCCGATGAATCTGTTGAACCTCCAGACGGACGGAAAAACCGGGACGGAAAATCCCCGAATTCCCGAATTCCTTTTGAATTCCTTTAGATCTTGTCTTATAGGAGAGACGACTCTGCCCAAGCACACGGCTGAGACGAGAGAGTCAACACCCTCGGTCATTCAACCGAGGGATGTTAGCCTGCGTTAGTGTCAGTCGTCGCTTGCAAACGGAATTGGTCGCCCAGGGTTCTTGCGAGGGAGTTCAGAGCACCGCCGAGCGCCAGCCGCCACCGTTCTACAGACTGCTGCGCCAAGTCTTCCATTCTATGCTCAAAGGATTGCAGACTCTCAGCGGCCTGGATCCTCAGCGACTCGGAAAGCGAGGCTTCGATCCCTTTCCGGATCGTCTGCAGACTTGCGCTTGCCTCACCGAGTTGATTCTGGAGTTCCTGCACACTGCGTGTGCCCAGCTCACTCAGAACGACCTCCAGCGCGCTATCCATCTGGCTGCGTGCGCTGCGCACTGTGTCGCTTGACATTTGCGACAGGCGTTTATCAAGGCCGGATTCGAGTCGCCGAGCAGATTCGTCCAGCTTTCCCATGCGGCAGTCGAGGTCAGCGATTTGTTGCTGTAAGCGCGATGATTCCCCCGCGACTGCCGCTTGAAACTGTTCTAACTCCTGGCGCCGCGCATCGTGCACTTGACCCAGGCTTTGCTCCATGACTCCCAGTAGATCGTTACTCAGGCGCTTGAGGCGGTTGCCTGCATCGGTGGTCTGCAGGTGAAGTTCTCCCAGGCCGCGATTTAGGTGCTCCCGCAGATTGTGAGTGATATCGGTCGAAAGGCCCTGCGTCTGTTGCACTACCGCTTGCAGATCCAGGGTGACTCGCCGCAGAAATTCGCTATGGGTTTCCGCTGTCTTCTGCTCGATCGCTATTTTCGCTGCTTCCAGTATTTGTTCCGACTGCTCTCGTGCCTGCTTCAGGACTTGGGGTCCCAACTCCCTTTCCAGGCGCAGCTCCAACTGCTTCTCAAGCTCGGGAGGAATTTGTGACAGCGACACCTCAAATCGGCTCCGCTTTGCTCCTTGCGCAAGCTTTTCCTTGAGGTCCGCCACCTCGGCCTCGAGTGGCTGAACCAGTTCGGCAAGCATCGCCTTGAGATGCTCGTTCGAGAGTTGTTCCTTGATTCTATCGAGCGCGATTTTTGCAGAGGCCATGGCCTGATTGGGCGGCAGGATGCTAGTGGCCGAGACAGTGGGAGCGACGTTTCCTGCGGCAGTCGCCGGCAGTCTCGACCAATCTTTCGGACAAGTCTGCAAACCCCAAAAATTTCCCGGCCTGTCGAATCGCGCGCCCAGCCTCCAGCTCTGCCGGTCAGACCCAAGGGGCTGGCAGTAAACAACCTCCGCCGTCGTCACACGCCCCTCCTGGCTGTGAAAGTGCAATGGAATTCCGGCTTCCAGCTTGATAGGAGCCCGCATCGCACAACCATGGGCGCTAACCACCAAGGTCTCGCAGACTTCGGAGAAGTTGTATCCCGGATCTAAACTGGTAACCAATACCGGTACAGTGATCGGCACCCTCGAGCTGCGCCGTAATGTGGGGACATTTGAATTGTGCATTGCCTCTGCCTCGTTTGGGGAAGTAAGTGTCGCGGGGTGCTTCGCGCCCTGTACCCACTACGTTACCGCCAAATTCATTAAGAAGAGTTAACCTATAGTCTCGCTTCCGATATGACCGACAGGAAATGGCGACAGTGTCTTTCGTAACAGGCGAAGCGGAATTGTCGGCGCCCGCCCTTCAGCCTTCGCTCTTGTCGGTAAAACCCGGGGACGGATAGACGGGACGTTCCCCACTTTCCCCGAACCAGCAACAACTCCTCGCCTACTCCCACCGCGCGCATCCACAACTCTCAGTGAAATCCAACCTTCCTCCCCGATTTCAACTCACTTCATCATTGCCCCAGCACAGGCAACTACGGACGGCGCGCACAATCCGGCAATGCAACAGAAAATCGGACGGGTTCATTGACAAATTTCCCAGACGGCAAGGCTTTGCCTAATAAAACCATCTTGCCCAATAAATTTCTCGGTGGTCAATATTGCTCAGACCACGTTCCCGTTTCGGGCCAAGCTACTCATAACCCTCCAAAGGAGGTGTGTTATGGGTAGCCGCTCCTTCCCTGAGGTGCCCTGCGTACTTTGTAACCGCCCCGTAGATTTGCAAACCGATTTGTGCGCCGATGAAAACGGTAAAGCCGTGCATGCCGAATGCTATGTCAAGCGCCTCGCAAATACCCAAGGAAGTCCTCCGCCGCCCGGTAACTTGATGGCCGCTTAAAAAAGACCGAGGGTTTGCCTATCTGGTGAATCGTCTTACGGGGAACCGGGGGCAGACGGGACTTTCCCCACCTTTCCCGAACCGGCAACACCACCTCCTCGCCTAATCCCACCGCACGCATCCACAACTCTCTGTGACATCCAACCTTGCTCTCGATATCAATTCACTTCATCATTGTCCCAGCACAGGCGAATACCGATGGCGCGTACAATGCGGCAATGCAAGAGAAAATCGGACGCGTTCATTGACAAATTTTCCAGACAGCACGGGTTTAATTCTTCGTTCTTAATATTTTGCCGGCAAAATATCTCGATTCAATATTTTAGCCGGATTCAGGCCGATCACCCTCCCCACAAACCATTGATTCCAGAAATTTTACGAGTTTGATCCGGAATTTTTTTCAATCCGGACATCGGGATATCTTGCCCGCAGAAACGAGTCTGCTTCGCAATCCCATCGCGATTTATTTCGGCCGGAAATCCACAGATCGACACGGCGGCGCCGCTGGAACCGGCTGCGGAAAGAGCCGATGTTGCACGTGATTTTGGGTGGCGCAGCGGTTCACCGCTGCGAGAACCAGCCCGTTTCGACGCCCGGCTTCAGCCGCTGAGGTGAGTTCACGTCAACGGCAGCGGACGAGGGCGTCCGCTCCACACAGGCCTGGTCCAAAGACAGAGTTCACTGCAGCGTGTGGCTCGACGATCCCGAGCCCGAGCCGCCGCTGATGTTGTAGCGCTTGAGTTTGCGGTAGAGAGTGGCGCGGCTGATGCCGAGCATGCGTCCAGCCAGCGCTTTGTCGCCGTGGACTTGCTCGAAGACGCGCTGGATGGTGGCGCGTTCAATGTCTTCCAGATCGGTGGTCGAGGCCGGCGCCGCCCCACCCGTGCTCGCATCGTTTGCAGCCGCCAGATCGGAAACCAATTCCGGCGCAGAGTCCGATGGGTTCTGGGATGCATGCGAAGATGCGTGCGAAGTTGCTTGAGAAGATGCGCGCGAATTCCCCGCGATCGACGAGGGCAGATCGCTCAGGTCGATCAGCGTTCCATTTCCCAGAGCCACGGCGCGCTCCACGCAATTCTCGAGTTCGCGAACATTCCCCGGCCAGTCGTAATTCATCAGCGCCTTCATGGCGGCGTTCGAAACGCGCAGGTCCGCGCCGGGGGCGTAACGTTCGCAGAACCAGTTCACCAGCATGGGAATATCACTGCGCCGCTCGCGCAACGCAGGAACGTGCACAGTCACAACGTTAAGCCGGAAGTAAAGATCCTTGCGGAAAGTTCCAGCTTTGTAAGCAGCCTCAAGATCGCGGTTGGTAGCGGCAATGATGCGCACGTCCACTTTAACCCGTTGGTTGCTGCCCACGGGGCGCACTTCTTTTTCCTGCAGCACGCGCAGCAGCTTGGCCTGCAACTCCAGCGGCAGTTCGCCAATTTCATCGAGGAAAACCGAACCCGTGTCTGCCGATTGAAACAATCCTTCTTTGGATTTCAGAGCGCCGGTGAAAGCTCCCTTTTCATAACCGAAAAGTTCGCTCTCGATGAGCGTCGGCACCAGCGAACCGCAATCGACGGCGACGAAAGGACGGTTGGCAAACGCTCCACGAAAATGAATGGCGCGCGCGATCAGCTCTTTGCCGGTACCGCTTTCGCCGGAAATAAGAACGGCGGTTCGCGTATCTTTCAGCCGCGAGGCCACGCGCAGCACTTCCTGAATCTTGGCGGAAGATCCGACGATGCCATGTACGGCCGTCTCCGAATCTATGCGCTCGCGCAGGAATTCATTCTCCTCGACCAGGCGGACTTTCTCCGCCATGCGCCGCAGAAACAGCCGCAACTCTTCCAGCGGAGAAAATGGCTTGGTGATGTAGTCGTAAGCGCCGAGCTTCATGGCTTGCACGGCGGTCTCGATGGAGCCGTGGCCGGTCATCAGCGCGACTTCGGTGCGCGGCAAAAGCTTTTTTACTTTTTCCAGAAACTCAAGTCCCGACATGTGTGGCATGACCATGTCACTGAGCACCATATGAACCGGTTGCTCTTCGAGCAGCGACAGAGCCGATTCTCCGCTTTCGGCTTCGAGGCAAATAAATCCCAGCGCTTCGCCCACGGTCACGCACAGTTTGCGAATGCTCTGTTCGTCGTCGACTATGAGCAGGCGAACGCGCAGGGCTTCCCTGCTGAGAGTGGTCTTGCTGGATGGTTTGTTGAGGGCTGCGGTCACTGGGCCTTCCCCATGGTTTTTTCGACGGCCGAGATGAGGTCCTGCACGCGGAAGGGTTTCTCCAGATAGAGAGCGCCGATCTTGCGCAAAGTAGAAACTGTTTCTTCGTTGGCGTAGTCGCCGGTGATGATGACAACCTTGTCGATAAGATCGGGGCGATTGGCGGTAATCCACGTATGCACCTGCGCTCCGTCGACGCCACCGGGCGTACGCATATCGGAGACGACGCCGAGGAATTGCCCTTTTTCTAACAGGCGCAAAGCGTCGGCCCCAGATTCGGTGCACACGACGTGATAGCCGTTGCGCTCGAGCGTGGCGCTGACCAGAGCCATAATGGAGGGCTCGTCTTCGATGAGAAGAACAGGGGGCGCGGTGTTGGCTTGAATGGCGGGGGTGGTCATGGTTGATTCACTCCTGCGGCCACACCTACCGAGGCGGTGTGGGGCGCTGCGGGAAAGCGGACGATGAAGGTGGCTCCCTGCCCGTCGGCATTGTTATGGCAGAGAATCTCGCCTCCGTGCTCCTTCACGATGCCATAGCAGATGCTGAGGCCAAGGCCGGTTCCCTTGCCGACCTCTTTGGTGGTGAAGAAGGGATCAAAAATCTTATCGGGATGAGAAATGCCATAGCCGTTGTCGCAGAAAGAAACTTCGACCGCATTCCCGCTTTTGGTGGTCATAATCTCGATGCGGGCGGGGCGGCCGATTTCGTGCACGGCGTCGTAGGCGTTGTTCAGAATATTCAGGAAGACCTGCTGCAGCTGGTGCGGGTCGCCGATGACCACGGGAAGCTCGGCGGCATATTTTTCGGCGAGCTGGTCGATCATGACAGCGACGCTGCGAACGCCGTCGCACAGTTGCAGCACTTCCACCGCGATCTCGTCGGGCGCCAGCACCCGCTCCGGCGCCAGGATGACCCAGACCTGCCGGGTCTCATCGAATTTCAGCTTGGCATGCCGCGGCAGAACCGGTCGGCTCGCCTCGCTGACGCTGATGTTGCGTGAGCCTGCCATCGCTTCGCCTCTTAAACCCTTGTTTTAATCTTTGGGCACAAACGCTCCCGGCGGCACATGCCCGTCGACATAGGCATGATACAGCGCGTCGAGCTGAACCCATAGCACATTGGTCTTGAAGATCAGCGCGTTGCAGACGGCCTGGCGCTCAGCCGGCGTCTTCGCATGGGTCTTGACGTAGTCGAGCGCGAAGTTGGCGTCGCGCGGGGCCTGCTGCATGCGTCGGCTGAAATAGCTCATGATATCGGGATTGACGAAATCGTAATGCGCCAGCATCCCCGAAATGCGTTCTTCATGCAGGTTCGGCGCGAACAGTTCCGTCAGCGACGAGGCGATCGCCTCGAGCGGGGTTTTGTCGCGGACAAAGTGGACATAGGCGTCGACCGCAAAACGGGTCGCGGGAAGGATGCCTTCGGCGGATTCCACATAAGCGCTGTCGAGCCCTAATCCCTCGGTCAGCTTCAGCCAGCGCTCGATGCCGCCCTCGGTGCCGAGATCGCCGTCATGGTCCTCGATACGATGCCGCCATTCCAGCCGGATGCCGCGGTCGCGGAAGCGCGAGATCACCACCGCGTCCTTGATCGGGATCGTGCTCTGGTAATAATAGCGGTTCAGCGCCCAGGCCTGCACCTGTCCCTTGTTCAGCTTGCCGCCATGCAGCAACCGGTGAAACGGATGCAGATTATGGTAACGGGTCTCGCCGATGTGGCGCAGCGCTGCTTCGAGCTCCGCGGCGCTGTTCAGCGCGACGCCCTTGCCGAGAGAAAAAGCCGTCATCCCGTTCGAGACCTTGACGTTCGAAATCCTGGCGTTCACAGCGTAAACTCCGTTCCATCGGCGGGAATTTGCCAGCCCGCGCGCTCGGCCATCTTGCGCTCCGCGGAATCGCGCAGCAGTGCCGGGTTGGAATTGTTGATATGCAGAAACACCTTCCTGTCGATATCAAGACCGGCCAGGGCGGCGATTGCGCCGCTATCGCCTGACATGGCGATGTGTCCCATGCCTTGCCCGGTCTTGTTGCCAAGGCCCGCCACAATCAACTCGTCGTCGCGCCACACCGTGCCGTCGAAGAAAACCAGCGGCGCGCCGGCAAGCCGCGATTTAAGGTCGTCGGTCACGCCGGCGCAGGCGGCGAGGAAATAGCAGAACTTGCCCGTCGCCTTGTCCCGGATCCGAAGGCCGAGCGTATCGCCCGCGCCATCCTCTCCCGCCGGGTGAACCTTGCCCTCCAGATACCACGCGCTTTTGCCGCCGACGGCGAACGGCAAAACCTCGATGCCCGAGGGCGAATCGTCGGGAAGCAGCAGTTCGAACGTCTCTTCTACCTCGATCGGCCGGCGCCGCACGTTCTTGTCGTTGAGCACGTTGAAGATGCTGTTGGACTTCAGGATCGCCAGCACCTTGCT
>Ga0209332_1000206_pt1 | contig 15372 bp, 11 predicted proteins | sample BlaSpr_A8_OM3_M1_FD_187974 | JGI IMG/M metagenome (GOLD analysis project Ga0209332, IMG submission 187974) | Forest soil microbial communities from Thunder Bay, Ontario, Canada - Black Spruce, Ontario site 2_A8_OM3_M1 (SPAdes) (version 2) | ecosystem: Environmental > Terrestrial > Soil > Boreal...
GCGAACATTCGGTGGCCTGGGCGGTGGCGGCGGTGGATGCGGCGCGCATCGACCAGATCAACATTTATCAGGCGTCACGGCTTGCCATGCGCGAGGCGGTGGTGCGATTGCAGCCCGCGGCCGATCATTTATTGATCGATGCGGTGCGGCTGGATTGTGAGTTGCCGCAGCGGGCGATTATTCATGGCGACGCGGTTTCCGCGTCAATCGCGGCGGCATCGATTCTGGCCAAGGTGGAACGCGACCGCATGATGTGCGAGTGGGACGCGGTTTTCCCCGAGTACGGGCTGGCTTCGCACAAGGGCTACAGTACGCCGCAGCATCTGGCGGCTTTGCTGGAGTATGGTCCGACGCCGCTGCATCGGCAATCGTTTGCGCCGGTGTGGAGTGATCCGGCGGAGCAGGAAGTGTTTGAGTTCGATTGAGTTCCGGTCGTGCGACCTTTTATTGAACTGTATTGCGCGATACACATAAATGTGAGATATTTACACATACTGAGAAGCGGTTAAACCTCTGATGTTGGGTAAGATGCTTGCGGACAAACATTGACATCGACGACCGCTTGATGCTCCGGGCAATGCGGAGCAGTGGCGCTCGCACTAAAAAAGCGACGGTGGAAGCGGGGCTGCGGCTACTGGCTGAAACGCACGCTCAGGGCTCCATACGGCGCCTTCGGGGAAAAGTGCGATGGGAGGGCGACCTCGACCAGTTGCGGCTCAGCCGAGTTACGAAGTAGATTGGCCCATGGTCATCGTCGATACAACCGTGTGGATCGACTACCTGCGAGGCTCCGAAAATCCTCAAACAAATTGGCTTGATGCGCACCTAACGCAGCAGCGCCTCGGACTGACGGACCTGATCCTTTGTGAAGTGTTACAAGGAATTCGAGATCAGGTTGAGTTTGCTCAGGCGCGGGCCGACCTCCTGAGATTCAAGATTTTTCACACTGGGGGAAGCGAGTTGGCAATTGCCGCCGCGCAGAACTATCGGGAGTTGCGTCATCATGGGTATACCGTCCGTAAGACGATAGACTGCCTAATCGCCACTTTCTGCTTGCAAGCTGAACACCGATTGTTGCACCGCGATCACGATTTCGATTCCTTCGAGAAAGCGCTCGGACTCCAAGTGGTGCACGCGGAGTGAGGGAGTCGGTGCCCTTTCAAAACGGGAGCAACCAAACCAATTTGTTCCGAACTTATTTTCCCGCAGGCGCGGCCACCGTCAGGCTAGAGTTGAGATCATTGACTAACTTCGTGTTGTTCACGAGAGCGTGACGCAGAATTTCTGCCTGGTCCTTTGCGGTGGCCCAATCCTGTTTCTCAACTGCTTCGGTTAAACCTGGTAACTCCAAATGCGCGTAGGTGAAACGTGCTCCGTAAAGCGTGTGCTTAAACCACGGGCGACCGGGAATTCCGTCGGGATTGAGCCAGTTTCGTTCGACTTCCATGGCCCCGTGGTTGATGGTTTCGGCGAGCACCGGATCGATGGCGCCGGAGGCTAGAGCGCGACTGGCGGATTCATCGAGGCTTTTACCGGCGGCTTCGAAATCGTCGATGGCGGTTAAAATGGGAGTCAGATCGAGTGGCGGGTTTGGGGCATTCTCGCGCTCTCGGTAGGCCGAAAGCTTCAATTCATGGATCGAACTCCCTGACGGGCCGCAGGTAGGGCGCGCAGACGCGGGGTCCTTCGACTGCGTGGCTGTTTCGCTTCGCGAAGCAGCCACTCCGCTCAGGATGACAGGATTATTTTTGGCTAATTCATTTACGAACTGGCGAATGTTGCTGGCGTAGCTGGCGAAATCGAAAGGCAAGAGGTCAGCGTTGGCGAGGCGCAGGGCGAGCACTCCCCACAACTGCGTCATCAGCGTGTGATAGCGGTAGCCGGGATCGCCGAAGTGGTTCATCCAGAAAAAATCGTCATAGGCCGAGTGGTACACGCCGTAGGGTCCCTCAAACTGCAGGCCGAGGACGGGCACGCCAATGAAATTTAGAAAGACGGTGTGGTCGGAGCCGCTACCGATGCGGGTATCGGCCAGATTGAAGTCGGTGACTTCGGCGGATTGTTTCGCTTCACGGCGCTGACGCGCCGAGGAAGTTTTCCAGGCTTCGTACAAAGTCTTGCCCGAAGGATCTTTCAACGCGTGAGTGGCTTCGACCAGCATGGGTGCCAGTGAGGCGACCGCCTGGCCGTGAAAATTTGGGCCCGACGTGGCTTCATCCACGTTGATATAAGCGACGGCTTTATTGCGGAGTTCGCCGGCGAATTGTTCTCCCCACTCGGTGGAACCGGTGAGGCCCATTTCTTCCCCGTCCCAACTGCAGACGACGATGGTGCGGCGAGGACGCATTCCGGACTTGGCTAACTTTCCGAGCGCGCGAGTCAGTTCCATCATCGACGCAGTTCCGCTGCTGGGATCAACGCCGCCGAAAACCCAGGCGTCGCGATGATTGCCGACTACGATCCACTCGTCAGGTAATTTCGCGCCCCGAATGCGGCCTTCGACCACGTAATAAGGTTGGGTGGAGTTCTCCATCTCGATCTTCAGGTGGACGCGGACGCGACCGCCGCCGAGGTGATATTTGATGGGCAGTCCGCCCTGCCAATCGTCGGGGGCGACGGGACCGTCCATATTCGAGAGTAGTGGTTTGGCATCATGCCATGAAAGCGGCAGGGCCATAATTTTCGGGATCGACGTCGCTTGCTCGACAGGAATTCGTTTGGCACCGGGAACCGAAGCCCAACCCGGGGTGAGCGGGTCGCCCGGAACCATGAAGTCGTAGGTGATGGCGCCGCGCTGAATGTGATATTCCGGTCCCCATGGGCCTTTGGGAACGACCGGGCCTTTCTTAAATCCGTCTTCGGCGGGATCGCTGTAAATGAGAATTGCCGCAGCGCCTTCGTGTTCCGCGGTAAGCGCTTTGAATCCGCGATAGCTGTAGGGATTGGAATAGCGAACCAGGACAACTTTGCCTTTGACGTCGATGCCTTGCTTGCGCAGCAATTCGTAATCTTCGGGATTGCCGCTGTGGGCGTATACGAGAGGAGCGGTGACTTCACCGGAGGCGGACATGCCGCTCCAAGCTGAGCCTATGCTTTTGTTCTTCGAGTCGGGATCGCCGAGCACTGGGATCTCGCGCAGACCGGCGCGATAGTGCACGGGCGCGACCATTTCCAAGGAAGTGAATTTTGGATTGGAGCCGTAGACGTCGTAGCGGCGGATTACAACATCTTCCAGACCTTCCTGCTTCCACTCATCCGCAATGTAGCGTGCGAGTTCATTGTTGCGGGGAGAGCCGGCGACATGAGGTTCGGCGGTGAAGATGTGGTGCTGATGGCGCTCTTCGTCGGGAGTGGGGATGGCTTTGAACTTATTCTCGATTTCGGATTCACGGGCGGCAGAGGCAGGAGTGAAGCCCAGAATTGAAGTCTGGGCCTGCGCGAAGAGGTGCGATGGAAGCGTGATGGCCCAAAGACACAAGGCAACCGAAAAGGAAAAGCTAGGCCGGGCGAAGATCATGAACGGCATCTCCTCGTGAAACGAGTGAATGCGTCTGGTACGCCATTCTGCCTGACGCTACCTGGCTTGGTAGATCTCCGTCAGCAAATCCGGCTTCGATTCATCGCGCACCAGATGCGGGTAACGGTTCCCATCGTGATAATCGAGCTTGTATGCCTTGTAGTAATCGGTATTTTCGACGAGTAACTCCAGTGGGGCGGTGCCGCCCTTGCCCGCTCTGAGAGCATCGCTAAGAACTTCGGGGGAATATTTGCGGCCGTTCACTGCCATCAGCTTCATGCCGGGGCCGATGCCAGCCCTGGCAGCGGACATGGCTTCGACCGTATCGGTTATGGTTCCATCCTCCCGGAGTTCAACGCCGATGGACGCAGAGGCATTGACGACGTGAAAATTGTTCTCTGCGCCACGCTCCATCTCCGACTGGTTCTCGTCATAAACAACTTTCCAGCCACTGCCTTCAATTCCACCCAGAGGCGCGCCCGGACCATGGTTGGTCAGGCGTTCGGTCCAGAAGCCGCGCCAATCGTAGGCTACGACCTGATTGAGGGCGTTGACGACGTCGTCGAAGGTGTACGTCTTCAACGCGGGTCCCGAACTGGGAGCGCCATGGAAAAGATGGCAGAAGTCGTCGATGGATTTCTTACCCTTGCTTTGCTGGCGGATGATGACATCAGCCCAGAGCCAGGTCAGAGTACCTTCTTCGTAGAAATCGGTTCCGCGACGCCAGGAGTGCCATGCTTGCGGAGAAAAATAAAGTTCAGGAGCGGCATCGGCCGTGTCCTGCAGGTTGCGCCAGTTGCGTCCGGGAGTGTGGTCGAGTGCGGCGGCGGTTAAAGCCAGGTCATCGCGCGACTGTTCATTGGTGAGCAGCGCGCTGCGAGCGGCGAGCACTGTGCCGAGATAGTTTGTCAGACCTTCGTACACCCAAAGCAGATCGTCTTGCATGGGCGTTTGATAATCAGGGGTTGCGAGGTCGGCGGGACGCCGGTATTTCCCATTCCATGAATGCACGTACTCGTGAGGAAGCAGGGTGGCTTGCAGCTTACGAGCAGTTTCATCGACCAAGCCGCGCTCATCAATGCGGCTGTCATCGGACTCGTGATGCTCCAGGCCGAAATGGGCGACGTGATCGCTGAGGCTGAGCAGGAAGTGGTAGTCGCGGTAGTGATGAGCGCCGAAAAGCTTGTTGGCCTGTTCAACCAGATTCTTGTAGTGATCCCAGACTTCCTGCGGCGCGTCGAGAGCAGCGGCGGAGTCGGCGGCAATATCCATCTCAGCGAGGGGATCGTCGGCGAGCTTAACTACCTTCAGGAACTGACCCGTGATTACCGGAGAGTCGACGAGAGTCGTGAGGGAGACCGTTGAGAAATGAATTTCGTCGCCGCTTTGATTGGCGATGGGAAGCGGGGTTCCGAACTTCCAGCCATCGGGAAGTTTCAGGCTGGCGGTGTAATTGATGTCGTCTGATTTGAAGCCTTTGGGGTAGAGCAGAACCTGATTCCAACTGATGACCGCCATTTTGTCGGTGGCGGAAGAGCCTGCGGAAAATCCGCCTTCAAAGGTGGCGGGGGAAAGGAAATCAAGTTCAGCTTCGACTTCATTGACGCCGACAGGAACTTCGACGTGGAGGGTGTATCCGTCGAGCAGGTCGCGACGCCATTTCAGAGCTTTGCCCGCGGCGTTGAACTTAAGGCCGGCTAAATCAATGACGGGGCCGTCGGGAGCATGTTCGCCAGGAATCCACTTCGGATAGTAGAGCGTGAGATCTCCGGTGGTGGCGGGAATCTTCAGCTTGGCGTGGAAGATTTTTCGGGGAGCCGAGGTGGCATCGACAAAGATAGTGACGGTGGGCGGTGTGGCTGACCAACTGGAAATCGAAAAGAACAAAATGAAGAACGGTAGACAAACGACTCCCAAGAATCTTGAGAGTTTCATTTTCATGGCCCCCATGGTTCGACAAATGCTTTTTAGCTGCCTTGCGAATTTTAGACTATAGCAGCCCGTGGGAGCGGCGGTACAGCGGCGCACCTGCGCTGCTATCATCTCCAGCATGTCGCGGCGGGGAAAGTTCATCACCTTCGAAGGACTCGACGGTACGGGCAAGAGCACACAGCTGCGCAAGCTTGCGGCGGCTCTGCGGGCGGCGGGACATAAAGTTTTCGAGACACGCGAGCCCGGGGGAACGGCGACGGGGGAGAAAATTCGCCGGGTGTTGCTCGATTCAGCGACTCAGGGTCTTTCGCCGCTGGCGGAAATGGCGTTGATGTTCGCGTCACGAGCGCAGCACATTGCGGAGGTGATCCAGCCCGCACTGGAGCGGGGGCAGATTGTGCTTTGCGATCGCTTCACGGATTCGACCGAGGCGTATCAGGGATACGGTCGCAAGCTAGGCAGCGAGGATGTGCTCGAGTTGCACCGCGTTCTTTGCGGAGGATTGCAGCCAGATTTAACGATCCTTTTGGATTCGGATCCGGCGATGAGCGTGGGCCGGGCGCGACAGCGGAACCAGCGAGCTTCGCATGCGGCAACTAAGATCGCGAACCACAGTTTGAAGAACAAACACGCGGACGAAAACCGTTTTGAGCAGCAGAATCGAGCCTTCTTTACGCGGGTGCACGCAGGCTACCAGGCGATTGCCGCGCGCGATGCACAACGCGTCGTGGCGGTGGATGCGAGGGGAACTCCGGCGCAGACGCATCGCCGGATTATGGAAGTCTTGCAACAGAAGCTAAGACTCGGGCCAAGCCGGCAGGAATTCATTTGGTCTTAGTCCAAAGCGCAACATAAGGGCCGTTGGTGTATGCCTCAGTAATTCCCACGCTTGCAAAATACGCAAGCATGGGGCACCCTCAGTGAGGGCTGTGCCGGCCAAATCCTGATGTCATGGATATGAAAGAACAGCGTACTCGCGTCGACGGGAGTGGGAGGGTCGTTATCCTCGCGCCTTTTCGTCGCGCTCTTGGTGTCCAGGCCGGTGATGTGGTCATTCTGCGCATCGAAAACAAGGAACTACGAATTACTATTATGCAGCGGCGTTTGGCTAAATCTCAGCAATTGTTACGCAAACACGTGGCGCCGATCCGGTCTCTGGTGGACGAACTCATTGGCGAGCGCCGCGATGCCGCACGACGTGAACGCGATTGATCCACTCTCATGCCATTCTCTGATTTTCACGGCAATGCAGAAACTGTTCAGCGCTTGCGGGATATGCTGGCACGAGGGCGCTTTCCGCATGCGGTGATCCTTTCCGGTGCGCGAGGGTCGGGGAAGTACATGCTTGCGCTGATGTTGGCGCAGGCATTGAATTGTCTGGCGCCGATGGAGACTGATGGGCTGCCGGACTTTTGCGGCCAGTGCGCGAACTGCCGTCGGATTGCGCAGGCTGCCGATCTCGATGCCCGGTTCTCCGAAGCAGTCGAGGCGCGCGAGGCCATGCGCGAGACGGACAAGAAAGACACTCGCCTGTTCGTGCAGACCCATCCGGACGTGCTGGTGATTCCTCCCGACCCTCCGCAGATGATGATCAAAGTGGATCAGGTGCGGCGCGTAATCGAGACGATTTATTACCGCCCGTCGGAAGCCCGGGAACGGGTTTACATTTTTACCGACTCAGCCTTCATGAAGGAGGCAGCGAATTCCTTGCTGAAAATTCTGGAGGAACCTCCGGACTTCGCCACAATTTTTCTGCTCTCGGAAAATCCTGGGGAGTTGCTGCCGACTCTTCGCTCGCGATCTATGGTGTTTCAGCTCGGGGCTTTGCCGGTGGAAGAGGTGGATCGATACCTGGCTAATCATCGTCCAGAGTGGAAGCCACAGCAGAGAGCATTGGTGGCGAGATTATGCGAAGGGGCTCTAGGCCGGGCTCGCAGCTTTGATCTGGATGCTTATGTGGTTGCGCGCGGGGATGCGCTGAACATTCTTAGCTCTGCTTTGCGGGGAGGCGAACATTCGCAACTCTTTAAAATGACGGAAACTTATCGGGCCGGGGCCGAAGGGCGGGAGAAGACCGAACAGCTTCTCCGCACGCTTTATTCGCTGCTTCGCGATTTGATGTTTATCGGCGCGGAAATACCCTTGCTGATTCACAACACCGACATTCAGAGCCAGCTAATAAAGCTGGCCGATGGGGCCGATTTTGAGTGGATCACCAGGGCAGCGGATCGGCTGGCCGAAGTGGAACGAGGCATGCGCCGCAACTTATTGCGATCCCTATCGCTTGACGCGCTGGAGTTAGCGTTGGAGAGGATCGCTTGAGCGATTACTAACAGGCACCAAAAGTAACGTGTTTGTTTGCAATCGGTTACAGGGATTACTCTGGTGGTTCTAGTCCCTCTAGATAGGTTGATCTGCCTTCCCGCCGCGCCTATAATTGAGTCACTCTGGTTTAAGAAATTCTCCGTCAGGTTCCGGGTAGCAAGATGCGAGGGTGAAGTCTGCCCTCGCCGAAAAGAGGATAAGAACCCGGAAATGCGAAAGCGCCTGCACATCGTCCTGATGGTCACTACGGTAACCGCGACCTCTCTTTCTCTCTCGCCCCTGGTCTGCGCCCTTGAGGGCGAAGGTTCGTCCGAAAAGATCACGGCAACGGACGACCATGGCCGCACGATTTATGTGAACGATTCGATCCCGGCAAAGCCTGCACGACACGCAGAGGCCCCGGAGGCGCCGCGGCGCAAGTTGATGTACTGGAGTTCCAAAGAGAATCGTTGGAAGCCGGTACCTTCTGCAACCACGGCGAGCATGAAAGCGGCGCGATCCGCGGCGGCTGAAGTGAGCGAATATCTTGGGAGGGAATCGGACCAATCGGCGACCGCCAGGATTGTGGCGGCGAATTTCCGCGGCCCAGTGGCAAGTCCGGGCGATATCGATAGCGCGATTGAAGAGGCCGCCGTGCGGCACAATGTTGACCCTAATCTGGTTCGAGCAGTCGTAAAAGTGGAATCGAACTTCAATCCCAATGCGGTGTCGCGGAAGGGCGCGATGGGACTGATGCAGTTGATGCCCTCAACCGCCCGGCAGTTGAAGGTAAAGAACCCGTTCGATCCGGAACAGAACGTGGACGCCGGCGTTCGCCATTTGAAGCAACTGCTGGAGAATTATGGCGGTGACGTTCGTTTGACCCTGGCCGCCTACAACGCCGGGGCGGGCGCCGTGGCCCGAAGTTCAGGAGTGCCGCAGTACGCTGAGACCCAGAATTACGTGCGGCGCATCACCAACCTGTACTACGGCGTGTCCGGCTTCAGCGTCGGGGCTTCACGCGATCCCGTTAGGGTTCAACGGGATGCGCGCGGAGTGCTTTACATCAGCAACACCGAGTAGGATTTCAGCATCTGTTTGATCAGTCTTTCTGGCACCCAGGAATTGGTTAAAAACGAGAGCCATCGAAGACACGGACTGGTACCCTTGAGGACTTCATTGCGCCAGCGTGATCTGTGGGCAGCACTGTCGGTGGTCGCCATGTTTACGGCGCTCACTTTGCCGGCGCAAGCACGTGCGCGGCATTCCGATGCCTGGGCGCGCCAACATTTCGCCGCCGCGGAGCGCATGCGAGAAGCACTGAATGGAAGGCCCGCCGGCGATCGGTCCCGCCGCGATTACCAGCGCGTATTGAACTCCTACCGCAATGTGTACATGGGAGCGCCGTCTTCCAGCAAAGCCGACCCCAGCGTGGTGGCCGTAGCCGAGACTCTGGTGGAGATGGGGCATCGTTTCGACGATGACAAAATCCTGCTCGCCGCGATCGCGCAATATAGGTTCCTGCGCCGCGAGTATCCCGGAAGCAAGTATCGCTTCGATGGACTGTTTACCATCGGCGAAATCTATAAAGACGATCTCAACGACGCGGACGCGGCGCGTACAAATTTTCAGGAATTCCTCCGTCGCTACCCGAACCATCGCCTGGCCGACGACGCGCGCCAGGCCATTGCTGAACTGGATCAGGGGGCGAAGGCCGAAAAAGGCGCCGACCTCGCGCAGCATAAAGATAAACAAGAGAAGAAGAAGGTAAGTAAGAGCGTGGCCGAGAGCGAGGTTGCCCGCGGAGATGCGTCGCCAGAGAAATCGGGCGAGGAAGTCGCGGCGGTAGCCGCACGCCCAGCAAGTGCGCCCCGGGTTACCGGTATCCGGCACTGGTCGACGCCAGACTCCACTCGAATCGCGGTTGACCTTGAAAGCGAAGTAAAGTTTTCCGCGCAGCGACTTGGCAGTCCGGCACGCATTGTTTTTGATCTGCACCACACACAGCTTGCGTCTACCTTGGTGGGCAAGAGCTTCGATCTGGATCATGGATTTCTGAAGAAGGTTCGCGTGGCTCAGTCTGGCAGGGATGGCACGCGGATTATTCTCGACGTTGACAGCCTCTCTGAGTACGACGCTTTCTTGTTGCCGAATCCTTACCGGCTGATTATTGACATTCACGGGAAAGACGCGGGAGCGCAGAAACTGAAAGAGGCCGCGGAAGCCGCGTCGGCGGCGGAAAACGCCGAGGCCAAAGCCGACGCCGATACGAATGCTCACTCCGGTGGATCTCATTCCGGTGGATCAAAGGATCAAGCCGCGGGGCTTTTGCATGAAGACCTGGGACAAACGACCAGGGCCACAGGTTTGGCGGGCGATAGCGGCAATGCCGCTGCGGCCGCCAAGAAGCCGCAAACCGTGGTGAAGAAAATTGTAGAGGCGGATGATGACGACGCGACGAGCGAGCTTCCGCGCGTCGCAGGAAGGAAGCCGCGGAATGTGAATTCAGTTGCCGCGACGAAAACGTCCTCGAGCGATCTTGAGGATGAGTCAAAGACAACGGATTCGAAAGTGATCAAAAGCCGGCGAAACCATATTGTCGATGCGCCGCATAAATCCAGCTCGCGGGCGGCCGACGAGACAGCCAGCGAATCTGAATTCAAGACACGCGAGGCGACTCCGACAGCGAGCGGGGACCGTTCTCTGATTCGCGCCCTCGGGCTCAAGATCGGCAAGATCGTGATTGACCCGGGACACGGAGGCCACGATACCGGGACCATCGGTCCGAACGGCTTGGAAGAAAAAGATCTCGTGCTCGAGGTGAGCCGGCGTTTGGGCAAGCTTCTGGAAACGCGGCTCGGAGCGCAGGTGGTTTATACGCGGAAGAACGATACCTTCATTCCGTTGGAAACTCGTACTGCGATCGCGAACCAGGCGCGCGCCGACCTGTTTATCTCGATCCACGCGAACTCCAGCCACGACGAGGATGCCCGTGGAGTGGAAACCTACTATTTAAATTTCACTTCATCGCCGGAGGCGCTGGAAGTTGCGGCGCGCGAGAACGCCGTTTCCGAAAAGTCGATTTACGAGTTGCAAGACCTGGTGAAAAAGATCGCCCTTAAGGAAAAAATAGAGGAATCGCGTGAATTCGCCTGGGACGTGCAGCGGTCGCTGCACAGCGGCCTGGCGGCGAAGAGCCCAGCGATTCGCGATCGAGGGGTGAAGAAGGCTCCGTTTATCGTGCTGATCGGCGCGAACATGCCTTCCATCCTCGCCGAGATTTCTTTCGTGAGCAATCCTACGGATGAGCATCGCCTGGCCACGAGCGAATACCGCGAGCGCATTGCCGAATCGCTCTATCGTGGCATCGCGAAGTACGTCAACGGGCTGAGCGGTGTAAAACTGGCCAGCAAAATCGACAAAGCGGCCGCGCAGTAATTCAGGGCAAGGAAACTCCTTCCTCGAAGCAGACCCTGCGAAACTTTTTCTCATCCTCTGTGGTCTAATAACAGAAGGGTTTTGTATCTAGCGGTTCATCCATGCGCTTTTCAAGGTTGTTAGTTCTCTTCGTTTTCATCCTTTCTCTGGCCGGGCTGTCGTATGCTGTCGAGCCGGTTGCGGGCAGCCCAGCGCCGCCGATTCTCCCCAAACAGTTTGCCGGCTGGCAGATAGAGGGTGCGGCCCAAGCCAGCAAAGAGGTGAATGCAGCCGATCCTGCCAATGCGGCCTTACTAAGGGAATACGGCTTCTCTGATTTCGGATCCGCGACCTACAAAAGCGATGACGGACGCACGCTGAAAATTCGCGCTGTGCGGTTTGCTGACGCCAGCGGGGCTTTCGGTGCCTACAGCTTCTACCTGCAGCCGGAGATGGCTCGCGAAGAAATTGGCGATCAGGGCGCATCGCTCAATCAACGCGTGTTGTTCTACCGTGGACACATTCTGGTGGATGCAGTGTTCAGCCAGCTCTCCGTAATGTCGGCCGCGGGACTCCGCGAGCTGGCGGGGGTGCTTCCACGCCCCAGTGGAAATGCGGGGAACTTGCCTCCAATCCTTGCTTTCATGCCGCATCACGGGTACGAGGCGAACACGGAAAAATACGCGGAGGGGCCGTTAGCTCTGGGCGCGATCGAGTCTCCGCTGCCCGCCAGTCTGGTAGATTTCAGCTCCAACCCTGAAGTTGTTCTGGGGCAGTATTCCACTCCGAGCGGAGCGGCCACGTTGATGTTGATCGAGTATCCAACGCCGGCCCTGGCCGCCGAACATTTGCGGCGCATCGATGCTGCTCATCATGCGGCGCAACCTGAGGCTGGAGTCGCCTCGGTGGAAAACCTTGGCCCGTTTTTCGACAAGCGCACCGGTCCGATTGTGGCCATTGCCGCCGGCAATCTCTCGCAAACTGATGCTCAGATACTTTTGGGCGCGGTCAATTGGGACGCCAGCGTTACCTGGAACGAGAACACGTACTTCGATAAAAAGAACAATATCGCGAACTTGCTCGTGAACATTATTATCCTGTGCATCATCGTGGGTGCGCTATCGCTGGCTGCAGGACTTGCCTTCGGCGGAGCTCGAGTTTTGTTGCGAAGGTTTTTCCCGGGGCCAATTTTTGGTCATGCCGACCAAACTGAATTCATTTCTCTGGACCTGAGAGAGACCTCGACTAAGAGTTCCGCGTCCGCTTCGTCAAGTCGTGCCGACCGTCCGAAATCCTCTTAAACAGCACAGGAATAGTGGGTTAGGGGCTTCTAGTCAGACTTTTGTCTCAAATTGACACAAGTGTGCATAGTGTTAATCGGTTATGTAAGTTATTGAAAATAAAGACATTTATTTACCAAAAATTGCTTGACACCCCCCTTTTTCGGCCCATAAGATTTTGTCCAGAAAAGTTTTGACGGGATACTTTGCCTCCGTTGGAACTATTCTCCCTTGAAAAGAGAAGGCCACCCTGTTGCCGGGTGGCCTTTTCGTTTGCGCAAAAATGGTTTTGCTTGAATTTCGATCTGCATTGAGCGAATCCTCTGTCGGTAGTAACCTCTACGGAACCTTCGCGCGTCACTCACGTACCATCTGTTGGCGCATATTGTGTGGCGAATGATCTTTCACGATGAAGATCCGTTTGCGAACGGGAGCGGGGGAATAAATCATGTTCTGCGATGGATGCGGCAATGCGGTGCAACCGGGACAGGCGTTTTGCAGCAAGTGCGGCAAGCAAATTGTTGGGCCAGTAACCGCACTCCAGCATCGCCCCGGGCGAGTGCACTCTCACCTGCAGTTACTCGGAATTCTCTGGCTTGCCATCTCGGCATTCAACACTATCGGAGGCGTGGTTTTGTATATCCTGGCGAACACATTGTTTGCTCACTTGCACGAGATGGGCGCGCCGCCTGAGGCGCCGACCGGATTTCTGCGTCCGCTGCTCAGCGTGATCGCAGTTTTCGTCCTGGCTAAGGCTGCCGTGGGATTCATGGCTGGTTGGGGACTGATGCACCGCGAGCCCTGGGCTCGCGTCATTGCACTGGTGCTGGGCTTCCTCTCGCTATTCAACATCCCTTTTGGTACCGCGGTCGGCGTTTATACGCTTTGGGTTCTGCTGCCCGCGCAGTCGCAGCAGGAATACGACTCCTTGGTCTCGGCTCGCGCGGCCTAGCTGGATCGAATCGAAGGGGGAATTTGTTGGGATGTTCTTCGATCAAAAGCGGGACTGTTCCGACAGTTGTATCTGCTAACGCGGCATTTCCTATATCCCAGAGGAGGATCCATGGACTCGTTTTCCAATGCACATGGCCTCGCTGCGGCGGCCATTCTGCTGCCTGCGCTGTTGCTGTCAGCAGATGTAGACACAAAATTTCACAATGCTCCGGTGTCGGCGCAGGCGGCGAAGAACCCGTACGCAGGCGAGGAAGAGGCCGCGCAGTCTGGACAAAAGCTATACGCACGCAATTGCGTTTCGTGCCACGGGAAGACGGGAAATGGCACGGGCAAAACGCCGTCCCTGGTGAGCGGAAGGCTCGATTCGGTTGCGCCGGGTGAAGTGTTCTGGTTCATTACGCGTGGCGACAAAGAGAACGGCATGCCCGCCTGGGCGTCTTTGCCGGCTAAGCAGCGCTGGCAGATTGTTACTTATGTAAAGTCGATGGGGACGTCGCAGGGAACCGCGCAGTCTTCGCGGGAAGCCAGCGCCCTGCCACCACCCGACATGAACCCATCAAAGCTGAATGCACTCCCGCCGACCCCGCCCTTCACCGATTTTCGTTACGAGAAACCGGGAACCTTTCACAAGATTAAGGTGAACGATCTGCCCCAACCTTACGCGACGAAATCCGCCTACAAGTTTCCGTTACCGGTTGCACGGCCGGAGAACGTGTGGCCAGTAGCGCCGGCCGGGTTCAAAGTGGAGTTGTATGCGGATGGGCTCGACAATCCGCGGACCTTGCGCACTGCGCCGAACGGCGACATTTTTCTTGTGGAAACCGATCGCGGACGCGTCCGTGTGTTTCGCGGGCTAACTGCCAGCGGCAAGCCCGAGCAGTCGGCGATCTTCGTCAGCGGCCTGAAACAGCCGTACGGTCTGGCTTTCTATCCTCCGGGTCCCGATCCACAGTGGTTATACGCGGGCAGCGAAGCCGAAGTGGTTCGTTTCGCTTATCGGAATGGTGATTTGAAGGCGAGCGGATCGGCGCAACACATCGCCGATCTGCCAACGAGTTGGTTCGGGCACACGACGCGGGCGGTGGAATTCTCGCGCGATGGCAAACGAATGTTTGTCGCGGTAGGTTCGGGATCGAACGTGGACGATCCTGACACGCACCCTGAGGAGACGAACCGCGCCGACATTCTGGTATGTAATCCTGAGAGTTGCGTGCTTAGCGTGTACGCCAATGGCATTCGTAACGCCGGGGGTGGGATTGCGGTGAATCCGCAGACGGGTGAGTTGTGGTGTTCGGTGAATGAGCGCGACGGATTGGGCGACAATCTCGTCCCTGACTACATCACGCACGTGCAGGAAGGCGGCTTCTATGGCTGGCCGTGGTGGTATATGGGCGGGCATCAGGATCCGCGGCAGCAGGGCAAGCATCCGGAGTTGAAAAACAAAGTCATCGTGCCGGATGTGCTGTTGCAGCCGCACATCGCGTCGCTGGAGTTGAGTTTCTATGAAGGCCAGCAGTTCCCGGCCGAGTACAGGGGAGATATTTTCGCCGCCGAGCACGGATCGTGGAACAAGGCGGTCCGCGTGGGCTATGAGGTGATTCGAGTGCCGCTGCACCAGATCGGCCACGCCAGCGGTGAGTATGAAGACTTTCTCACCGGCTTCGTGCTGCCAGACGGCAAGGTATGGGGACGGCCGGTTGGCATAACCGTAGCTTCGGATGGATCGCTGCTGGTGAGCGACGACGCAACAAACTCAGTCTGGAGAGTCAGCTATACGGGGAAGTGATGGGAAGGCATCCCGGGAAACTGGCAGAACTTTACCTGCTTTTACCAACTCTTTACCCCCCACAAGCCTCCGGCGTGTGTGCATATAAGAAATACTAGTTTTCGGAGGCTAACGTGATCAAACGGCTGTACCCAATTGTTCTCATCTGTTTTCTTTCCATACCGCTTCTGTTCGCACAAGAT
>Ga0209332_1000208_pt1 | contig 15328 bp, 13 predicted proteins | sample BlaSpr_A8_OM3_M1_FD_187974 | JGI IMG/M metagenome (GOLD analysis project Ga0209332, IMG submission 187974) | Forest soil microbial communities from Thunder Bay, Ontario, Canada - Black Spruce, Ontario site 2_A8_OM3_M1 (SPAdes) (version 2) | ecosystem: Environmental > Terrestrial > Soil > Boreal...
TGAATTTCATTGACGTAAATAATAGGCGTGTTAAAACCATAATCGTTCTTTGACACGTTCTGAAGTTTTCCCGGTTGGTGCGGCGTCCGGGGCTCAAGCGAAGTCACTCAGACAACCGCGAGGTGAGTTTGAGAGGGCAAGCAAGGGTCTATAGCTAAGCGCTGGTCGAGGCGAACAGGAGCCTCTGTTAAAGGCAGGATAGAGTCCCGAGGCGTTGGACTGGTTTATCCGGTTGGCGGTGAGCCCGGAGCCCGAGCAAGATCGGCTTACGATGAAACCCGCAAGGGAGTCGTAGGAATAAGGTCAGCAAGGGTCTAAACGCGAGCTACTGGCCGAGACGAATGAGCCCAACATCACCTCGGGACTCTCTATTTGTTTTTGATCTCCCCGCTCTGTTTCCCATTCTGGTGATTCGGTTCGGCTTCCTCCCGTCTTGGAACCATAACGGTAATCAAGCAGCCTTTTAAGGATATCCACAGAGTCCTGTATGCTAGAGTCGTTTGTAAACCAGAAGCACAACAGGAGAGCGGTTGTGACCCAAGCACAGAAGGATCAGAAGCTTCAGGAACAAAAGAGCGCTCAGGAGCTGAACAGCTTCACGGAGCTTGTGCTCTCTCTCTCTCTGCAATGTGACGGAGCGAAACGCGACAACGACAAATCCATAAGAAAGCAAACACGAGCCTGAGACAGTAGTCGGGCCTTTGCTCAGGCGTGTCGTGGGCCATGAGCAGCCTTCACGAAACGTTAGCCGTAGTTTTTGATTTTGACGATACCCTCCTTCCTGATTCCACCACCCAGCTTCTGCGTCGACACAATATTGACCCTAAGAAATTCTGGACCAAAGATGTTCGGGCATTGATCCGATCAGGTTTTGACCCTTCGCTGGCTTGGTTGAAGCTTCTCATTGACAACGTAGGGCATGACAAGCCGCTTGGCGCACTCACAAAGAAGTCCCTGCGCGAGTTTGGCGGCACGCTAGACGCGGGCTTCTATCAAGGTATTCCGGAACTATTCGATGACCTTCGGGCCCTGGTGAAGAAGTCGAAAGTCGGTGAGATCGAGTTCTATATTGTTTCAGGAGGTCTTCAAGACATCGTCGAGGGAAGTAAGATTGTCCGGAAGTACTTCTCCGGGATTTACGCTTGCGACCTCGGCGAAGACGATTCCACGGGCCTTGTCAGGCACGTCAAGCGTTGCGTCACGTTCACGGAGAAAACGAAATATCTGTTTGAAATTAACAAGGGTATTGAGCCAAAAAAGGCTCGTCAAAATCCCTATCTGGTGAACAAGAACGTGGAGATCTCAAAGCGTCGTATCCACTTCAAGAACATGTTTTACGTCGGCGATGGCCTGACCGACATTCCCTGCTTCTCCCTGCTTAAGAAACTATCTGGCACGGCGTTCGGTGTTTTCGACCCAGCTCAATCAAAATCGGCGAGGAGAGCTCTTGCGGAGTTCCTAAAACCCGATCGAGTTATCAGCGTCCATGCTCCACGCTACGGAAGGAATGACGAGCTTGGTTCTCTATTGCGCGCCGCGGTGGGAGCCCGCTGTGCGCAGTTGAAGGTCGCAGCTAAGCAAGCGGAGCAGAGCCTCTGACGGGCCCTACAGCCGTTTTCCCGTGCTTCTTCTGCGGGTTTTTGTCGCACTCTGTTTCGAACATCTCCCGCGATTGGATCAGCTTGTTGCGTAAGCCGACCTAGTAATAACCTTCGACCTCAGCATCGACGGACACGACACAGCTACCGCGCGTTTTCGGTTTCTGAATTGGCTGGTGCCACAGTTCGTCCACGATTTCTGCGCTAGCGATATCAGCAATGCGATTACAGCGCCAGTTCGCGCTGGATCCGTCTTCCTGTAACCCGCGCGAACTGTACCCGTCGTACTGATAGTAGAGGACATTAACCTCTCCCTCCTTCGATTTGCCGACGAGATATGGACCGATCTTTCGTTCGGCCTCGCCCGGCTTTGAGATTTTGCAGGGCTTCTTTCCAAGAACACCCATCTGCAGCGTTTCATATATGCTCATACGCACCTAATTATTGCCCGTCGAATTGTAGCCGATCTAAAAGGGAACTTCCTCGTCCGAGGGAGGATCGATATCATCTTCTGCATCCGGTTCCTCTCCAAAATCTTCCACGTCGGCAACCGCGACTAAGCTTGGGACCACCAGCGGCTGCTCGGTCAAAGCCGACTCCACCAGCCTCTTCGGAAGAGACTTGGTCGGCTTTACGCCCAAGTCTCTGAGCATCTCAGCCTGCCGAATGACACCGCCCTGGCCTTCCAGTTTTTTGCTGGCGTCTTCGTAACTCTGACTAGCTTGCCGGAGGCGATTGCCGACGTCCGTAAGATCCCCGACAAAACCAACCAGTTTGTCGTAAAAGGCGGCTCCTCTCTCAGCAATTTCCCGCACGCTGCGGGTTGCCTGCTGCTGCCCCCATAAGTACTTGATGGTACGGACTACAAATAGAAACGTGGTGGGGCTAACCAGAAGTACGTTCTTCTTCCACGCATTCTCGCACAGGTTGGCGTCTTCGGAGACGGCCAGCATAAAGGCAGGCTCAACAGGGACAAACATGACGACGAAGTCGAGCGAATTCATGTCGTAGAGCGCCTGGTAGTTCTTCTCAGACAATTCTTTGATATGCTTGCGCACGGAATCAAGATGTAGCCCAATCGCCGCCGCCTTACCGGAATCGCTGTCCGCATTCGTGTAATCGATGTAAGCCGTGAGAGACACTTTGGCATCTACCACAATGTGCTTGTCCTCCGGCAAGTGGACGACTGCATCCGGCTGGGCTCGACTGCCGTCTTCGCGCTTATAGGTCTCGCGGAGTTCATACTCCTGCCCTTTCCGCAAGCCCGACATTTCCAGTACTCGCTCTAAAACTCGCTCACCCCAAATGCCTTGGGTCTTACCCGAACCTTTGAGCGCCTGTGTAAGGTTGTGTGCGTCCTGAGAAAGCTGCTGATTGAGATCCATAAGCTGCTTGACCTGCGTCGTGAGTGCAGTTCGGGCCGTGCCCTCTTTGTCGTAGACATCTTCAACTTTTTGTTGAAATTCCTGAAGTTTCGTCTTAAGCGGACCAAGAAGCCGGTCGAGGTTCTCCTGATTCTGAGCAGTGAATCGCCTGGACTTGTCTTCAAGTATTTGGTTGGCTAGGTCATTTAGGAAGGCAGTCTTCTCGGGGCTTTGCTTCCTTTCAGCCTCCAGCGTGGCGCTCAGCGTGGCCATGTCAACCTTTAGCTTTTCTTGCTCGGCGGCTGATTGTTTAATTTGACCTTTGAGGGTATCGATCTCGGCACGAAGATGTTCGTTCTGCTTCGCGCGCTCGCTCAACGTAGCTATCTCGACCCGAGCTTCACCCGTCTCCCTCGCAGCCGCCTCGATGCGGCTGCGCAGAATCCGCCAAGCTGCAATGGAAATGGTCGCTGCGCCAAATAAGATTCCGACAAGCAGAGGAACTAACACCGGAGATAGTTGTCCTATATCATCCTCCTCGATAACTCCGTCTTCGACTCAGGATTGTACGCTTTTCGTAGGGCAAATAAAAGGCGAAGTGGCACCAAGCATCCCCGCGCTGAAAGCATGACATAAGATGCTTTTATGATGCTATAATCGCATCATGATCGATGTCACCCAAGACATTCATTCGCTCACCACCTTCAAGCGCAACTCCTCGGGCTTGATGAAGCACATGAAGAAGACCGGGCGTCCGCTCGTGCTCACGGTGAAGGGGAAAGCTGAAGCCGTGCTCCTCGATGCCGCAGCCTATCAAGAAGTAGCCAGTCAACTGGATGCTGTTGCCAGCATCCGCCGTGGCCTTGCGCAAGCTCGCAAAGGCATGGGACGTCCCTCAGACGATGTGTTTGACGATTTGGAACGTGAAGATTCGAAGCGATAGATGACTTACCGCGTCATCGTGACTCCCGCCGCGGAAAATGACCTCCGAACCGCCTATCGCTATATCCGCAGCCTATCGCCCCATGCCGCCCGCGATTGGATTCGTCGCGCTAGACAGATCGTGAGGAGTCTTGCACGCCATCCCGAGCGGTGCCCCTTGGCTCCCGAGAGCGCTTCATTCGATCAACCCGTCCGCGAACTTTTCTTCGGATCTGGCAATCGCGGCACCTATCGTTTCCTCTTTGCTGTGTTTGCTGAAGAGAAATCAGTTTATCTATTGCACGTTCGGCATGGATCGATGCTTCCGCTCTAATTTGCACACACCTCCTGCCCTCATCTCCATCATTTACAATCGGGATTCCCTTAATCGAAGATTTTTATTTTGATCCTGATTAGAAACGATTGGAAACCACACTCATGCACCGCTGGTCACAACTCTTCATCCCCACGCTGCGCGAAGCTCCGGCTGATGCCGAAGTCGCAAGCCACAAGCTGCTCGTCCGCGCGGGATACATCCGCCAACTTGGCGCCGGAATCTACTCGTTCTTATTCCTGGGCAATCGCAGCACCCAGAAAATCATGGGCATCGTCCGCGAGGAGATGGACAAAATCGGACAGGAATTCTATCTCCCCGCCCTCAATCCCCGCGAAGTTTGGGAGGCGAGCGGCCGCTGGACCGCGATGGGCGACAACATGTTTCGCCTCAAGGATCGCAAAGGCGCCGATCTTTGTCTCGGCATGACGCATGAAGAGGTCATGACCGACATCGCGCGCAAGGAACTCCGCAGCTACAAGCAATTGCCCCAGATCTGGTACCAGATACAAACCAAGTTTCGCGACGAGCCTCGCCCAAAGTCAGGTCTGTTGCGCGTGCGTCAGTTCATCATGAAAGACGCGTACTCGTTTGATATCGACGCAGCGGCGCTCGACGTGTCGTATCAAAAGCATCACGACACGTATTGCCGCATCTTCGATCGCTGCGGGCTGAAGTACATGGTGATCGATGCGCACTCCGGCGCCATGGGCGGATCGCAGTCGCAGGAGTTCATGGTTCGAACTCCAGCGGGCGAGGACCTGGTCGTAAGCTGCGAGAAGTGCAACTACGCGGCGAACATGGAGAAGGCGACATCGAACCTCGCTCCCGTCGAGGATCTGAAGACCGAAGGCGATGGTGCGCCTGTCGAAGTTCACACTCCGGGACAGAAGACGATTGAAGATGTAGCCCGCTTCCTGGGCGTGTCTCCTAAGAACAAGATCAAGACACTGGCCATGATGCTCACGGAGGAAGACGCAAAAACCGGCAAGTCTCGTCAGCGTGCCGTCGTGCTGCTGATGCGCGGCGATCACCAGATGAATGAGGCAAAGCTATCGACGGCAGTCGGAGGCAAAGAGACGCGTCCCATGCAGGAGGATGAAATTCGCGATCTCTTCAAGTCTCCTGCGGGATACCTTGGTCCGCTCGGCATCGAGTGGGCGAAAGAAGTTGACTCAAAACAAGTTGGCGCAAAAGATGAGGATTCTGCTAAGCCAATCCTCCTCGTCGACAAAGCCCTCGAAGGCCGCACCAACCTGATCGGCGGCGCCAATAAAGAGGACTATCACGTCAAGAATCTGACGCCTGGAAAAACTTTTCATCCGACCGCCTACGTCGATCTGCGAAGTCTAACCGCCGGCGAAAACTGTCCAAATTGCGGCGCGCCCTTGCGCATCGATACCGCCGTCGAGATCGGACACATCTTCAAGCTCGGCTACAAGTATTCCGAATCCATGGGAGCCCGCGTCCTCGACCGCAATGGCAAAGAGATCGCTCCCATCATGGGCAGCTATGGAATTGGCATCGAGCGCATCCTGACCGCTGCCATTGAGCAAAGTAACGACGAAAACGGCTTCTGGCTGCCCCCTTCGATCGCGCCGTTTGAAGTGGTAGTCGTCTCTACCAATCCAAAAGATGAGCAGATTCGCAGTGCCGCCGACAGTATTGCGCAGACGCTCGAAGCGGCCGGTTACGACGTTCTGCTCGACGACCGCGACGAGCGCCCCGGAGTCAAGTTCAAGGATGCTGACCTGATCGGTATTCCTTTTCGAATCAATGTGGGAAAGAAGGTTACCGAAGATACCGTGGAGGTGGTTCGGCGCTCGACTCTGCAACGCGAGGACGTTAAGATTTCTGCCATAAGCGAGTATTTCCGGGTGCTGCGAGAGGCTTAAACAGCCAGGGGCTTTAGCAAAAGCTACTCTCACAGCTCAGCCAGAAAGCTCGCGAATCGAACTTCGCAACCAGCGACTTGGCGTTTTGTTTCTTATGGCAACTTTGAAACTGATCTTCGGCTTCGCCATCTTCTGCGCAGTGGGTCTGGCGGGGCTGAAACTCGTTCCGCCCTTCTTTTCCAATTACCAGTTTGAAGACGCAATCAAGTCCGAAGCTGTGCAGGCAACGTATACCACTCGCTCTGAAGAAGATATACGCGAGTCCATCATCAAACAGGCCCGCAACTACGATATTGCCCTTACCCCAAAGCAGGTTAGTGTTACGCGCGTCGGCGGCATCGGTACAGGCAGTCTCAGTATCGAAGCTGATTACAGCGTTCCAATAAATTTCCCCGGCTACTCCACCAGTCTCGACTTCCACCCTTCGTCGAAGAACAAAGGCGTATTTTAGGGACCGGATTTTCGCCCCGAAATTCTCAGTTTCCACTCTCGCCAGCCTAACTAAAACAAAAAGTTCACTTCTCACCTTTCTGGCTCCGCTATCCGCCCGCATCCGCTCTCGGTTAATATGCAGACCTAGACCCTGATTACCGGATCGCTAACGAGTGTTGCAGAACCATGCCTATTGTGGAGCCTCTGATGAAAAATGCTGCTCTTGTCTCTATTGCTATCTTTCTGTTGACCTTGGCAGTTCCTGCTCAGCAATCTTCCATCGCAGCGCCACCGGCTACTCCCAAGCGTCCGGTAACTGACGAATACCACGGCATTAAGGTCACGGATGACTATCGATGGCTCGAGAATTGGGACGATCCCGCAGTGAAACAGTGGAGCGCTTCCGAGAATACTTACGCGCGGACATATTTGGACGCATTGCCCTCCCGACCCGCTGTCAAAGAGCGGCTGCAGCAGCTTCTTGGCTCTGGCTCGATAGCTTACTTTTCATTGCAATTCCGCGGTGGAACTCTTTTTGCGAGGAAGAACCAACCGCCCAAGCAACAGCCCCTGCTCGTAGCTCTGGATGCCTCGGCTGATCCGGCAAGCGAGAAAATTGTTTTTGATCCTAATGCGGCCAGCGCGAAAGGTTCGATCGCGGTGGACTTTTACGTGCCCTCGCTGGACGGGAAATTCGTCGCTGCCGCAGTGTCTGAAAACGGATCGGAGGACAGCGAGGCTCGCGTCTTCGAAGTCGCCTCCGGCAAGCAGCTGCCCGATCGCGTGCCGCGCGTAAACTTTGCCACCGCAGGCGGCAGCCTGGACTGGAATGCTGAGGGCTCCGGCTTTTATTACACGCGCTATCCCCAGGGCAACGAGCGGCCCGCCGAAGACGCTAACTTCTTTCAGCAAGTCTACTTTCACAAACTGGGCACCGAAACGCAGCAGGACAAATACGTGATCGGCAAAGATTTTCCGCGCATTGCCGAAATCCATTTACGCACGAGCGACAACGGCCGCTGGCTGATGGCAACAGTGGCGAATGGCGATGGTGGCCAGTTCGCCCACTACTTGATGGACGCGAAGGGAAACTGGACTCAGATCACCGGCTTTGAAGATGAGATCGTTTCGGTCAAGGTAGCGCCCGATGACAGCCTCGTCATGCTGTCCCACAAAGGCGCGCCACGCGGCCAGATTTTACGCTTGCCGCTTGCAGATCTCCCTTCCGCAAAAGGAAACTCAACAAAAATCGATTTGGCCAAAGCGAAGATTATCGTTGCACAAAGCTCGGGCTCTGGATCAGGTTCCGGCTCCGATGATAGCTCGCGCGCGGCCATCGAAAGTTTTGAGGCCGCTCCCGGCAGGCTTTACGTCGTAGATATTATCGGCGGCCCTTCTCGTGTGCGCGTATTCGATCCTCAAGGTCGTCCGCTTGCAGCGCCGTCTCTGCCGCCGATCTCTGCGGTTGATGATGTGGTTTCAATCGGCGGAGGAAATGCGTTGTTGCTTGAGTCCTCTTATTTGCAGCCCGCCGCATGGTATCGCTTCGACGCTGCCAGTGGAAAATCGACGCGCACCGCGCTCTCACAGGTTGCTCCCTACAACTTCGACGACGCTGAAGTGGTCCGGGAATTTGCCGTTTCGAAGGACGGAACGCGCGTGCCGTTGAATATCATACGGCGCAAGGGTGTGAAACTTGATGGCCACAATCCGACGCTGCTTTACGGCTATGGCGGTTACGGGGTCAACGAGTCGCCATTTTTCGCTGGGTCAACAACTCGCGTATGGCTCGATCAGGGAGGCGTATACGCCATCGCAAACATCCGCGGCGGCGCAGAATACGGCGAGGAATGGCATAAAGCTGGAAATCTGACGCACAAACAGAATGTATTCGACGACTTCGTCGCTTGCGCCCAACATTTGATCGACCGGAAATATACTCAATCCTCTCACCTTGCGATCTTGGGCGGAAGCAACGGCGGCCTGCTGATGGGCGCGGCGCTCACGCAACATCCCGATCTTTTTCAAGCCGTTGTTTCCCATGTCGGAATCTATGACATGCTGCGTGTTGAACTCGACCCCAATGGGGAATTCAATACGACTGAATTCGGCACGGTGAAAAAGCGCGACGAGTTTGACGCGCTTTATGCTTACTCTCCTTATCACCACGTGAAGGACGGCACTGCGTATCCAGCAGTTTTGTTTTTAACCGGAGAAAATGACCATCGCGTCAATCCGCTGCATTCGCGAAAGATGACTGCGCGCTTGCAGGCAGCGAACAGTTCCACTCATCCTATCCTGCTCCGCACTTCATCAAACTCGGGCCATGGAATCGGCACCGCGCTCAATGAGAGGATTGAACAAGGAGCGGACGTCCTCAGCTTTCTGTTCGATCAATTGGAGGTAAGGTTCGTTTCGGCTTCGAAATAGAAATGTCCGGAAAGCTCACCCCGCTTCAGTGGGTTTGGCGTGTGTACCAAACATCTCCTGGCGTGAGCCAGTTATAGCCTTCGCCCCAAGCGGTCTGCGTATGGCCCTGGTTGTCGATGTCCATGTCGAAGTAGTCGCCAAAAGGGAAACGGAATCCATCGGCGAAGATATAGCTGTAACCGGGCACGTAGGTTGAGAGCACGACTTCACCAGACCAACTGGAACCCGCATTAGTCGAGTGTCGGTAATAGACGTTCCAGTCTGGCTCGTTGCGCTGGTCCATCCAAGCAATACGAATATCGCCGGCTGCGCCTGCGGTCAGCGAAGGGAATGCGTGGTCAACGCCCTTAGCCGCGAGAGAGACGTCCTCCTTCGAGCTCCAGGTTGCGCCTTGATCAGTTGAAGTAGAGAAATAAATGCGCTCGGGGCCAAAGTCGACTGCACCTGAGTTCCACAGGGCATAAAGTTGGCCCGCTGCATCTGAGGTCAGGGCCAAGCCCGGACCTAAAAACGCCCATCCGCAGCTATACGCCGAACAGTTCGGCGGCGCGCCGGAGACATCGAGCAAAGTAGGAGTCCAAGTCTGGCCGCCATCGGTCGATTTGGTGACGTAGAGGTTGACCGGCCCTTTCGCTCCTCCGTTTTGCGTGTAACCCTCCCATGAGAAGTAGACATTACCAGCAGGGTCGACAGTACCGCCGCCTGTGAGAGACCATCCGAACCGCGCATTGGCGTTGACTTTCACCGAGGTCCAGGTAAGTCCTCCATCATGCGACGATGAGCACCATACGGTCTGGGTGTGATCGTAAGCAACATAAACATCGTTTCCGCGCACGGCGAGAATATCTTTGTCGGTGCCAGCCTGGGTGGAATTGGCGACCACGGTTGTCCAGGTTTGTCCGAAGTCGACCGATTTCGCAACTTCGATGACACTCTTGTTATTTTGCAGCCAGGATCCATAGACCGTTTTGCCGTCGATGGGATCGACTCGCAACTGAACGTCGATCTGTCCTGACCCGGGATCGGCAATCTCACGCGGGGCCGACCATGTCTTGCCATTGTCACTTGAAACGATGAGATAGGCGATGGAACTCGGACAGCCTTTGCAACTGGGAGGAAAATCCGGGATCAGCATATACACATGGCCGTAGCGGTCGGCAGCGATCGCTGGTTCCCACGTGTCTCCGGGTAAGTTTGCGCCCATGCGCAGCTGTGGCTGAAAAGTTTGCGCGGAAATCAGCGCGCTGGTCAAAAGCGTAACTACTATCATTTGGAACAACAAATTGCGTAAAGATATCCGCAACATAGAGGCTCCTTGGGCGCAACGCGCCACCAGCCGGAAATCGCGCGCCAGTATACAACGGAATGACGCCAAACTACCTCAATCTTTCGTGCTCCGGGCGGCATTTGTCGCCCCCCCGCCGTGATGAATCACGCATCCAAATAGTTAGGGCAATAGCCGCGTGATTTAGAATCTATCCATACCATTTGATGAAACGATATCCCAGGCTGTGGACGAGATTTCGGACCGAGTTTCGGTCCGAAAACCTCATCGCTCAGTGCATAGTTTTCTATGGCTATTAAATTAAAAATCCCGGCATCCCGGAGTGGCGCGCAGAGCGGAAGCCGTCGCGGCAAAAGTGGCGGCAAGGCTGGCTTGCTCGGCCGTGACCCCGTCGTGCGCATTGCCTTGATCTTGTTTCTGTCGCTGTCATTGCTGATTGTGGGCTTTTTTTCTTACTGGTATGTGAAGTACGACCGCATTATTGAACAGCGATTTCGCGGCCCGGCATTTTCCACTTCCGCCAAGATTTTCGCTTCACCGGAACTGGTTAAGGTTGGAGCAAAATTGTCCACCGCCGAAATCGCGGCGGCGTTGCGCCATGCGGGATACTCGCAAAAAGAAGGCGAATCTCCGCTTGGCACCTATCGCCTGCATGGCAGTTCGATTGAAGTTATACCGGGTCCTGAGTCTTACCACAGTCCGGAGCCGGCAACCATCAACACCGCCAACGGTACAGTTTCGTCCATCAGCAGCCGCTCCTCAGGAGAACTGGCCGCCTACGAACTCGAACCGCAGATGCTGACTTCGCTCTTCGACGCCGAGCAGCGTTCCAAGCGCCAACTCGTGAAGTACGATCAAATCCCGAAGATCATGGTGGATGCCGTGACCTCGATCGAAGACCGCCGCTTCTTCCAGCACAATGGCGTTAACTTTTTGCGGCTGGCGGAAGCCGCATGGATCGACTTCACCCACGGGCGTCATCAGCAGGGCGGCTCCACAATTACGATGCAGCTTTCGCGTGCATTCTTTTTGACCCCGGAGAAAACTTTCCGGCGCAAGCTGATCGAAATGTTGATTGCGGTGGAGTTGGAGCAGAAGTTTTCGAAGCAGCAGATCTTCGAGTTTTATGCCAACCGCGTCGACCTCGGGCAGCGGGGATCGTTCACCATCTCCGGCTTGGCCGAAGCCTCGCGGTCTTATTTCAATAAGGATCTAAAAGACATCAATTTGCCAGAAGCCGCCCTGCTCGCGGGATTAATTCAGGCGCCCAGCGCCCTATCGCCGTATCGCCATCCCGAGCGCGCGCTGGAGCGCCGCAACATCGTGATTGAGTCGATGGTTGAAACTCGCGCTATCACCCGTGATCAAGCGGATAAGGCAAAGGCTACGCCGCTCAAACTAGCTCCGCTGAATGTTGAAGCGAGTGACGCGCCTTACTTCGTCGATATGGTGCGCGACAACATCATTAACAAACTGAATGAACGCGAGGTCAACGAGCAGGAGTATCGCATCTACACGACGCTTGATCCGGACTTGCAACGAGCCGCCGCGCAAGCTGTCGAAATTGGCATAAAGCTGGTCGACGACCAAGTCACGAAGATGCGGACCCATAAGAAAAAGGTCGGCAAGAACAAATTCGAAACTACTGTCACGCCCGGCCCTCAGGCGCAAGTAGCGCTTATCGCGATGGACCCTCACACCGGAGAGATCAAGGCTCTGGTCGGAGGACGCAATTATGGGGCGAGCCAATTGAATCACGCGCTGGCGAAGCGGCCAACCGGATCTATCTTTAAGCCGTTCGTATATGCCGCAGCGGTAAATACGGCGTTAGACGGCTCAACGGCGGTGATTACGCCAGCCTCTACCGTCTCCGATCAGGCCTCGACCTTCTCTTACGGCGATCAGATCTATGAACCGCGAAATTACAAGGAGGAATACCACGGCGACGTGACGCTTCGTTATGCCTTGGCGCTTTCACTGAACAACGCAACGGTAAAAGTTGCGGAAGAAGTGGGCTATGACAAAGTGGCGGAACTGGCGAAGTCTGCCGGAATCGCATCGGTAAAGGCTACTCCCGCAATGGCGCTTGGAGCCTACGATGCAACCCCTGTCGATATGACGGCCGCCTACACCACCTTTGCCAACGGCGGGCTGCGGCTTTCGCCGGTTTTCGTCAATTCCGTGCGCAATTCCAAAGGCGACGTAATCGTCAATTTTGGCGCGGAAAAGAAACAAGTATTGGATCCGCGGGTTGCGTTCGTTATGACGACCATGCTCGAGGGAGTTGTAAACTTCGGCACCGCTTATGGCGTGCGGACGCGGGGATTCACCGCTCCAGCAGCCGGCAAGACGGGCAGCTCCCATGACGGGTGGTTCGCAGGCTACACCAGCAATCTGCTATGCATTGTTTGGGTGGGATATGACGATTACAGCGATCTGCGGCTAAGCGGCGCGCAGACGGCCGCTCCGATTTGGGCCGAGTTCATGAAGAAGGCTGTCGCCCTGCCAGAGTATTCCGATGCGAAGCCTTTCAGCCAACCGCAAGGCGTGATCGACGTGCAACTGGACAAAATTACCAACCGCCTCGCCACGCCTTCCTGTCCTGACGATTACACAATCGCCTTCGTGGCGGGCACCGAGCCGCGCGAGAATTGCGACCAGGGAACCGGTGGAGTGAAAGGATTCTTCTCTCGTATTTTCGGCGGGAGTTCAGAGAAGGCCTTGCCGCCTCCAGTGATCGGCGGGACCCCGCCCTCCACCGATGGTGCCCAAAATACGGGCACCAATAATAGTAATAGCAATGACGATGAGGCGAAGAAAAAGAAAGGATTCTTCGGCAAAATCGTTGGTGCGTTTAAGGGAGATAGCGGGTCACAAAAGAACGACGCTTCTCAAACGCCCCCCCCGCCGCCTAAGACCACCAACGGCACTTCGCCGCCCCAGTAGTACCCAGTAGCAATCGCCCGTTTGGCGGAGTATTATCGGCAGTATTAGGGGTCAGTTCCACGGGTCGGCCGGGGGTGGGATATGTTTTCCTGGGTCCGCGTCAGCTTCGCTTCACTTCCCTTCTTCTCTCTCGTTTTATTCCTATGCGCTGTTAATCCGTACATCCGTGCCGCATCTTCTTCGCGGGCGCAGAGCAGCGAACAGGTCGAAGTCGGACCACCGCCTCTGCATCGCGTCGATCCCCCTCCAGCGAGTGCATCACCAGACGAGCTTGAACGGCGGGGCGACGAGCTGCGCGTGGAAAAGAATTTCCTCGACGCCGTTGACTATTATCAATCGGCGCTGAAAGGCGCGACTAGCACCGCTTCCCTGTTCAATAAAATCGGGATCTGCCAGTTGATGACGCAGCGCTACAAGGAAGCGAAGAGAAGTTTTGAGCGATCCATTAAGGCGGATCGCCAACATGCCGACGCCTACAATAATCTCGGAGTTATTTATTACCAGGCCCGCAGCTACGGCGCAGCCATCCGGCATTATGAAAAAGCCATCGCCTTAAGAGGCGATGCGGCGTCGTACTACAGCAATCTGGGCGCCGCGTATTTCGGCAAGAGGCAATTCGAGAAAGCCATTCTGAATTATTCCAAAGCAGTGCAACTCGACCCGGACGTGTTTGAGCGGAGCTCACACGCTGGAGTCATGGCGCAGCTTCCATCGCCTGAAGACCGTGCCCACTACGACTATGTGCTGGCTAAGCTCTATGCCCGGACGGGTGTACCTGAGCGCTCCCTGCATTACCTGAAGAAGGCCATGGAAGAGGGCTATAAGGGCATCAATAACGTCTATAAAGACGATGAGTTCAGCAGTCTGAGGAAAGATCCGCGCTTTGCGGAATTAATGGGAGCGAAGACCCTGGCAATTCCCAATTAGCCGGCGCACCAAAAGAATCTTGAAAAAAATTGCACTACGGCGAAACTTCTGTGATGGGCCAGGGTTTTGACCATTACTGCTCCTGAAAACAACAGGGTGAGTAGGGAGAAAATAGAACACCCGCCGGTTACAAACCCGAGCACGCCCCAAGCATGTAACCGGCGGGTGATTAGATTTGCATAGCCCCCCGTTGAATAAACACTGAATAAACAATTTCATTAAAACAATATTCGATTGTTGGTTTTTCAGCTTCTCTCTGAAATATATTCTTTAACCGCCTGCTTCCATTTTCCTTGCGCTTTCAAGACATATTCAACCGCGTCGCGAGCGGCGCCGTCGCCTCCAGCGTGAGGAGTTATCCAGTGAGCTTCCGCTTTGACCTCCGGACGCGCATTTTTCACCGCAATGGCCAGTCCGCATTTACGCATTGCCGGAAGGTCGATTACATCGTCACCCACGAACGCCACCTCTGCAGCGCTGATTCCGTCTCTCCTTATAATCTCGTTAAACACTGACCCTTTGTCCTGAATGCCCTGGTGCACGTGATCGATCTTAAGATCGCGCGCGCGCAAGGCGACTGTCTCCGAGATTCGCTTCGTAATGATTCCCGTCTTGATGCCCGCAAGGCGGCAGAACGAAATCGCAGTGCCGTCATGAGCGTGGAACCCTTTGACCTCGATCAAAGTTGTGCTATGAAGCCCAAAGCCCCCCTGGCCGCCATGCTGCGCCGACCTTTCCAGCACGCTCGGCTGCGCTCCGGCCTGAGAATTTGCGGGCGCCGGGAAAATCCAGATTTTCCCGTCCGTAAGAACGCCGTCGACGTCAAAAATAATAAGTTTAATTTTTCGGGCACGAGAAGTTGCTGAGGATTTGGGCATCGCCGAGATTCTAGCAGGCTGCAGCCGCAGCCGCCCTCGCCCGTCGAAGACGAGCGCGGGCCAGGCCTCGGCCGCCAGCACGGCACGCCTTGAAGTCTCGCCGTAAGTCGGGGTCTCTCTCTCTACACCATTCGATGCTGACGCTCGCGGGCCTCTACCCGAGAGTCTTCGCCCTTGCAGCAACCGGCAAGGTGAGCGATTTGGAACAGACACTCAAATTCTCTCGGAATAGGATCGTCTGGTTTCACCTGGATGCTCCAAGTTCTCACGCCGGAGCCCGAAAGCCGCGAGGGTTCGACACCAGAATCGGAAGCAGAA
>Ga0209332_1000210_pt1 | contig 15215 bp, 13 predicted proteins | sample BlaSpr_A8_OM3_M1_FD_187974 | JGI IMG/M metagenome (GOLD analysis project Ga0209332, IMG submission 187974) | Forest soil microbial communities from Thunder Bay, Ontario, Canada - Black Spruce, Ontario site 2_A8_OM3_M1 (SPAdes) (version 2) | ecosystem: Environmental > Terrestrial > Soil > Boreal...
AGCGACGCCGTAGGAGTGAGTGACTTCCTTGTATGCGATCGCGATGACATACCACATTCCGACTGAGACTACCGTCAACATGAGCAGGGAAAGTGGACCGTGGATCGTGTCCAGGCCTTGACCAAACTCGCGTATCTTCTGTGCCAGCTTGTGGCCAAAGTTCGAGGACAGATGGCCGAACCTGGCTTCTACCCACAGGGCCACCGCGTTGCCACTGCGGCGGATGACGATGGCGCCCACCGTCAGGGCCAGCACCACTCCGATGAGTAAAAAACCGCCTTCGCGAAAGCGCACGTAATACTCGGGATGAGGGATGGAAGGCAAGGCGCTCGGGAGAAAAATGGCCAGCACCATCAGCACGGTAAATGCGCCGACATCGAAGATGCGCTCGACTGCCCAGACGGCTAGCTGGGAAGAGAAGGGAAGATCGGTTCGGCGAGCGATCAGATAGGGACGAATAAATTCTCCCGCCCGCCCCAGCAGCGCCAGTCCGGCGAAGCCGATCAGGGTGGGGGCCACCATATCCATACTCGTCACCTTCGGCCGCACCGACTGCAGAAAAATCTTCCAGCGCACGGCGCGCATGAAATAAGCGATGTAGATCAGCGCTACAGAGTGCAGGACGTGAGTTTTCTTGATGCGGTGGGTTTGCGCCCAGAACGTGCCCCAGTCGAAGCTCTGCCAGTGACGGTATTGCAGGAAAAGCAGGACGGCCAGGATGAGGAACACAACAACGCTGGCCACGATACGCTTTTTGTCCATGAATGGAGAAGTTCGCGCCGTGACCCCATCGCACGACGAAGCAGGAACGGCACTCTCAAGGTAAACGAGTGGGCGCGCGAGGGTCAAACTTTGTAAACGACCGGGAACCATGAATCACCCGTATCTGATTGCACATCGAATGTTTATGAATTTAGAACTCGTCGGCAAACGTGCACTGATCACGGGATCGACCGCGGGCATTGGGTATGCCATAGCGGAAAAGCTGTCGTTGGAAGGCGCTTCGGTCATTATCAACGGACGCACGCAGCAGCGAGTCGATCAGGCTCTGGAGAAGCTGAGCCGGACGGGGAGCCGTGGCTCAGCAAAAGGACTTGCTGCTGACCTTGGCACGGCGGACGGAGTGCGGCGGGCCATTGAGCAGTTTCCCGATGTCGATATTCTGGTGAACAATCTCGGCATCTTTGAGCCGAAGGCTTTCGAGGAGATCTCCGATGCGGATTGGATGAGATTTTTCGAGGTCAACGTGATGAGCGGCGTGCGGCTTGGCCGGCATTATCTGCCGCGCATGAAGCAGCGCACTTGGGGGCGGATTGTTTTTATTTCCAGCGAATCGGCGGTACAGATTCCGGCTGAGATGATTCACTACGGAATGACCAAGACCGCACAACTTGCGGTCGCTCGCGGAATGGCGGAAACAACCGCAGGCACACAGGTTACGGTGAACAGCGTGCTGGTGGGGCCGACGGCATCGGAAGGCGTGATTGGTTTTGTCGATCAACTGGCGGCGCAGCAGAAAAAAGATCGCGCATCGGTGGGGAAGGAGTTTTTTCAGAGCATGCGGCCAACATCGCTGCTGAAGCGATTTATCGAAGCCGAAGAAATCGGGACGTTCGTGACATTTCTTTGCAGTCCTTTGGCATCGGCGACGAACGGAGCGGCGCTGCGCGCGGACGGCGGCGTGGTGCGCTCGATTTTATGAGTAGATTTATTTGAAGATAACTAGTTGGACTCGGCGGCCGGAGCGGAAGTGACTTTCGCTTGCGTGGATTTTTGCGACTTGGCGGGAGGGACATGTTTTGAAGCCGATTTGGTCCCTGCGGTTTTTTTCGTGGGCGACGCCGCAGCCTGGGCGGCGAGTTTTTTCTCGTTGAAATCGCGCACGATGCGCGCCACGTAAGCTTTGGTCTCATAATACGGAGGCACGCCGCCGTACTGTTCCACTCGCTGCGGCCCGGCATTGTAGGCGGCCAGCGCCTTGATCAAATCGAAGTTATAACGCTCCAGCAGTTCGCGCAGATAGCGCGTGCCGCCTTCTACGTTGGATCGCGGATCGAAAGAGTTTTGCACGCCGAGTTGAGATGCGGTTTGCGGCATTAACTGCATCAATCCCTGCGCGCCCTTGGGCGAAACGGCACGCGCATTGAATGCGCTTTCCGCGCGAATGACGCTGTTCACCAGATCGGGATCGAGCTGGTAGTTTCCGCTGGCAGTTCTGACAACTTCATTCAGGTCGATTGGTCGGTCGCTTGGCTTTGGCGGAGGCGGTGCCTTTACATTCGAAACGGGCTCATCCGGCGCGGCTTCGAAATGGTCGATTTCCATAGTTGGAATGTCGACAAAACTTGAATTGTCGCCGTCCACGAACAGGCGCGTAATCAGGCCCATCACCTGGCGGCGTTCGTGGCGGATGGAGAATCCGTTGCGCAGGACGGCGGTGTCGGCCGCCGGGCAGGGGAGTGCAGTCATGGCGACTACGGCGACGAGTGTGCATACTCCGATTTGGATCGACTTCTTCATCTCACGTTTTAGCGGCTCACGACTTCGGCGATAGCGGCAGCGACTCCGCATCGGTCGTTGCCGAGAGTCAGATTCCAGCCGCGCCCGCGAAGCTCCTCACAGGCATTCCCCATGATAACCGGATGGCCGGCGAACTCAAGCATTTCCACATCGTTGTGGTTGTCACCGATGGCCATGACCTCTTCTCGACGGTAACCGCGATGGGCGGCCCATCGCTCTAGCGCGTATCCCTTGGAGCAGCCGGCATTCAGCACGTCGACCATGGAAAGATCGCGCTCCGGATATTCGGTGCGCAGCACGGTGACACGGTTGCCCATGCCGCTGGCGTTGAGCGATCGTAAGGCTTCGACCATGCGGGCTGTCGAGCCACAGAACATGGCTTGCACCGGGTCCTTTGTCAGCGACTTCTCAAGGGGCACGACGAAGTCGATGTAGGCCATATTTTTTTCCAGCCAGCGGCGAATGCTTGCGCTCAGGTCGTCCAAATGCTCGAGAACAATGGCGCCTTTCGTTTCTTGATCAAAGGTCAGAACGGTATTGCCGCGGAAGGCTTGCATCGCTCCACAGAGTTCTCGACAAATTTCTCGCGGCATCAGGTCACGGTGAAAAGTTTCGCCCAATAAAGAGCGGGTAACTGCGCCGTTCGAACTGATCAGCCAGAGATCGAAACCTAACTGTTTTGCGATGGGAAGAGCGAAAGTGTGGCGGCGGCCGGTGACGAGGACGATTTCGATACCGGCGGCGTGGGCTTGGCGGAGAGCTATAAGATCGCTTTCAGCGATCTGAAACTGTGGGTTGAGCAGGGTGCCGTCGATATCGGAGGCGATAAGGCGGATGGGAGCGGGCTTTGCGGTTTGGGCTTTGGGACCTGGATTCAGAGTGATTTGTTGCACTTCTTTATTGTTGCATACCTGAGTGGGGGCTAGAGCTTGAGATCCTTAACACAGGGGACACGGGGGTTCACTGGGTAAATCTTGGTAAGTCTGTTGGCGTGTTATATTTCGCAAACGCATGGGACCGCTCTTCTTTTTCTTTATCTCGTGGTGGAAATTAGTCCTGATGGCAGTAGCCGTTGTGCACTTTATCCGCCGGCGTCCGGACACGTATTGGATTTTTATCATTCTATTTCTGGGATGGGTTGGGGCGTTGGTTTACATTGTGGCCGAAGTCATTCCTGATGCAGGACTGCTGCGCGGTTCGTTTCAGGTGTTTCCCCGGCGGCGGCGCATTCGTGAACTGGAGCGGGCCATCATCGACAATCCCTCGGCAGGCAACTATGAAGAGTTGGGCCAGTTGTACCTGGATAATGGAGAATTTGCCAGGGCGCGGGAATGTTATGACCGGTCGATTTCGCAGAGATCGGATTCGGTGGATCCGTTTTACCGGCGCGGAGTAGCGGAGGTTGAGTTGGGTGATTTTGCCGCGGCGGTTCCCGACATCGAGAGAGCCGTCAGCGCCGATCCAAATTACGACTTCCACCGTGGCGTCGGCTTGCTCGCGCACGCCTACGCCGAGACTGGAAACGTTGAAAAAGCGCAAGCGCTCTTTCAACAGGCGACGAAGACTTCTTCGAGTTCTGAGACTTATTACAACTACGCGGTGTTTTTGCAGGCGCAGGGGCGCGTGGACGAAGCTCGGCAGTGGGCGCAGAAAATTCTGGATCAGCGCCGGACCATGCCGGGGTATCAGCGGCGGCGGGAGCGTCCGTGGTTCCGGAAGGCGTACACGCTGCTCACGCGGCTGCGTTTGCAGGGTTAGGCGTTTGATATTGCCGAGGGAAAGGAGCCTTCGAGCTGCGCTCGACAGGACAGCCGAGGGCGGCTGTCCCCACATGAGCAATTCCCAACAGATCAGTAGCGATCGTTAGTGTCGATGTTGAAGCCGAGGATGGCGTTCACTTCTACGGGCTGCGCGCCGCGCATGGCGGGACGAAACTTCCAGCTGGGCAGAGAAGCCATAATTTTCGCAGTCATGGTGGCGGGACCGGGTTCGAGGACTTGGAGGTTTCTCAAATTCCCGGAGGCGTCGAGTCTGCCTTTCACTACCATTCGGGTGTGAGGAAGATCTGACGGCAGGTCAGTGCGCAGGCCCTGGGGGCCGGTAAGAGCTCCGGAATGCGCCGCCGCTGAGTTGGGATTGGTTTCGGCGAACTGCATCACGACCGTGCCGATTGTTGTATCGACGTAGACGGTGTAATTGTCGCCGGGTAGTTTCCCATAGAAATCAAAAGCTCCGCCGGATCGCGAAGTGGCGACTACGGTGATCGCTGGCCCATCCTGTGTTTTCATGGTCGAGGATCGCCCGGGGCCACCGGGGCCGCTGCTGCCGCCAGATCCGAAGCTTGGCAGGGTAACGATGGTGCTGCCACCGCGAACGTCTACGCCGGGGACTGCGGGAGAGCCGGTGGGAGCGCTGCCGGCGCCGCCGGGACCGGGAGTGGGAGAAATGCCGCCCCGTGCGGTGGAGTCGGAGCCATGGCCGGTGTCAGCGTTGCCTGCTCCGGAGCCTTCCGCGGTCAAGCCACTGCCGGGACCGTTGCCGTGTCCGATGCTTGCGCCGCCGCCGAGGCCACCAAGACCCGGCTTATCGCCGCCCGAGGGCGAGATGGCGAGAGCGCCTTTTGCACCGTCGCCCGGAATGCCCACAGCGGAGCCAGGTTGAGCCGATACGACGACTCCAGAATTGTCGCCGCTTCCAGGTGCTTGCTTCGGCGGGGCGAGCACTGAGCCGGAGTCGTTAGCACCACCGAAGCCGAAGCCTTTTCTGCCGGAGCCGGAGCCACCAGAACCAGCGCCGACGGACGGAGGAGGCGGAACGACGTTGCTCGCGAGAGTTGCCGTCCGGGATAAGCTTCGATTTCCCGACTGTCCGTTAGGGTCTGATCCGTTCACAGTTGGGGGCGGCGCAACCACGCTGATACCGGTGCCAAGAGTGGGGTTCCCTTTGCCTGCCGCGCCGGTTCGACCGGAAGTGGTCACCGATGGAGGTGGCGGGACGATATTTGCCCCTAGGTTTGTGCCCAGCGAAGTGCCGCGCGAAGTTGCGGAACCGGCATTTGCCGCAACGCCGGCAGCGGACGGCGGCGGGGGCACGATGTTGGCGGCGAGTGTGCCGGTCGCTCCTCCGCTCGCTCCGCCGCGGTTTGTGGAAGAGACGGCGGGCGGAGGAGGAACTACATCCTGGGTGCCGAAGAGCTTGCCGATGATGCTGCTGACGATAGATGAATTATTCGCCTGGGAGGGAGGCGGTGGAACCACAGCCGGCGAGGAACCGCGCGTTCCGCCGCTCTCAAGTCTGCGCAGATCGCGCGGTGAATCGGCCGAGGGAGGCGGAGCGACGACGGCAGGAGCGGGAAGCGTAAGTTTGGCGGCGTGAGCACTCTCGCGCTCCGGCGAGGAGACTGGCGGAGGCACGATCGCGAGGTTGTTCATTTGCACCCGCGAAGGGGAAACTTCGCGGTTCACGGATGCCGAAGCAGGCGGAATGATGCTGGTGCGGAGCGCCGGCGTGGAGCGAGACTGTGCCGCTGAGACTTGTGTGGAAGCCGGACCGATGATGTTGGCATTCAGCGCAGGCGCAGTTAGAGCACGCTCTCTCGCGACGTTCGGTGCAGGAGCGATGATGCTGCGATTCAAAGCGGGCGCGACTAATCTGTGCTCCGACTGGACGCTCGGAGCAGGCGGCACGACTGCGGAATTCAGAGTGGGAGCGCTGCGCGGATTGTTACTGGCGACACTGGGCGCGGGAGGAACGATGGAACCGAGCGTCACTCCGCCGCGAGATTGATCTCGAGTCACACTGGGTGCGGGAGCAATCACGTTGCTGGGAAGCCTAGGAGCGGTCATGGAAGAGTGGAGGCCCTCGGATGGCGGAGGCCCGACGTCAGGCGATTTGAATGCGAGCAGATTCGCGACGGCTGCGCTTGAAGAGGGAAGTTTGAGATTGGGAGCGTCGACGACTTGCGAGGTCAGGCCGCCGCCTCGAGCCACTCGAATGGTCTGCGTCCGGTGATGAGCTTGCTGGCCACCAGCGCGGCCGGAAGCGCCGGATTGAGCGCCGCCGAGATCGTCAACGCGCGGCAGTTCATCGGCTGAGTAGTAAATGACTTCGTCGGGGGTCAGGCGGGGAGCAGCATAGGGACGCAGGCGGTCAATCTGTCGCGGAAGAGCCGTGATAACGAACAGCAGGAAGGCTTCGAGTAAAACAGAAGCGATCAGACCACGGTACGGAAAAATTCCTGTTGCAGCTTCGCCAGCCAGGCGTGGACCAGAGCGAGCGAATGCAGGCCGAATTGAGGTGACGAAATCATCCCAGCGGGACGACCACTCGACCAACAGTTTGGGAGCGGCGTTTAGCTGAATGATTCTGATTTCGTCGAGTTGAAGAGTTTCGATCACAGCGAATTATGATCCGGCGCATGCCAATGGCGGAGAGACAGCTGCTAGCCAGACTCCTTTGTTCGGATTTCAATACTATCGCCCAGTGCAGTTCCCGTTCCGGCCACGGTGTGGCTGGGTAATTCCAGAACTGAGGTTGCCTGCATGCGGACTGGGGAGAAGCGCCAGGGCTGGAGGTTGTGCTCAACGTGCACCACCGTCCCTGCGCGGTCTAGATAGACTACGTCAATTGGGAATCGCATAGCAAGGGTGTGGACGCCGCGGCAGGGATTAATCCAGAGGCCGCGGCCATTACGGAAGTCATCGGCGGAAACTCCGAGCAGGCCGCGCAGCCTGGTTAAGTGAGTCTGAGCCACGGCAAGGTCGGTTGCGAGATAGACCTGGCGGGTTTGGTTGAAGGCTTGACCGTATGGGATTAATACCGGCATGAAAGTCCCGCTTCTTAGTCCGAGGAAACCGTCGAGCTTCGCTCGACTGGACAGCCGAGGGCGGCTGTCCCCACATGAGCATCTGCCCCACAAGTCCGGCCCCGTTTTCTTTATTTGTTTACGAGGGAATGATAAGCCTGGATCAGAGCAGGACCAATGGTGACCAGGAGGAACGGAACCAGAATGAACAGCACGAGCGGAGGGACCATCTTGATGGTGGTCTTGGCGGCCTGCTCCTCGGCGCGCTGGCGGCGGGCGGTACGTAAAGAATCCGAATGAACGCGCAAGGCTTGGGCGACGCTGGTGCCGAAGCGATCGGTCTGGACGAGAGTGCCAACGAGGGACTTGATATCGTCCACGCCGGTGCGCTCGAAAAGGTTGCGCAGAGCCTCGACGCGGGGCTTGCCAGCGCGCATCTCGAGATTAACGAGGTGAAACTCATCGCTTAAGTCGGGATGCGCATGGTAGAGGTCTTTGCCGACGCGCATCAGCGCCTGGTCCAAAGCCAAGCCCGCTTCTACGCAAATTACGGTGAGATCGAGAGCGTCGGGCAGGGCGATGCGGATACGCTGCTGGCGCGCGGTAATCATCCGCTTCAGATAGAACCGCGGAAGGAAAAAACCAAATGCGGGCACACAGACTAACAAAGGCATGCTGGTGAAGCCGGAGACGGCGACAACACTTGCCAAGCCAACGAACCCCAGCAGAAGACGGGCGCCGAAATAATAGTTCACGTGCCGTGACTCGCGAAGTCCTGCCTGGATGAGCCATGCGCGAGTGCGGTTCACGTCGGAAGGCGAAAGCGGAATCGCCTTGCCGATGGGATCTAGAGCTTGCTCCAAACGCTCCTTGACGTTAAGCGCAGGAGTTTCGGGATCTTGGGCCGCGTGCCCACCGAGCGCACGCAACCGAGCGCCGAGTACAGATGTAGGCGTAGCTGCGGCGGCGCCGAACGCAAACACCACCAGCACGACGGTCACAAACACGACGATGGTGAGAACCATTACCGGCATCTTTGTACCTGGATATTAGCGATCATACTTGGATCTTAATGATCTTCCGGATCACAAAATACCCCATGGTTTGCAGGAGAATACTCGCCACCAGCAATGTGTGCCCGATGGGATCATAAAAGAGCGGTCGGACAAACTCGGGACTGAACATCCATAGAATTGTCAGGACTGCCGGAGGCATGCCCATGAGCAGAACCATGGTGAGACGGCCTTGGGCGGTATGAACCCGGACCTGACGCTGAAGCTTGAAACGCTCGCGGATCACGGTGGAGAGATTGCCGAGAATTTCCGCAATGTTGCCGCCGGTTTCGCGTTGCAGCATGACCGCGGTGACAAAGAACTTGATGTCGACCAAGGGCACGCGCTCGGTGAGATTGGTTAACGCGTCGCGCACGGGCATGCCGAACTTTTGCTCTTCGAAAAGCTGGCGGAACTCTCCGGCCAGGGGTTCGGAGACCTCATTGGAAATCATTTCGAGAGCGGTGGTGAAAGCGTGTCCAGCGCGGACGGCGCGGGCCAGAGTGTCGATGGCTTCGGGGAAAAGTTCTTCGATTTTTTCAAAGCGCTTTTGCCGGCGATAAGAGACGAATGAGTAGGGAAGAAAGGCCCCGATGAGCAAGCCTGCCCACGCGACAGCCGGATTTCCGGTCCACACAAAGGCCGCGAATCCAGCCAGACCGCCGCACAGCAGGCATACCACGAGAAAATTGCCGGCGCGTATTTTCATTCCTGCCTGCAGCAAAGCCTCCTGCATGGCCGAAACCCGCGCTGAGCGGCGGAGCAGCGTATCGAGGGCGGGTATCTGACTGAGTTGTTCATCGCGCAGAAGAGGAGCTTCTTCGTCGAGTTCGTGTTCCGGCGCTTTCTGCGCGGTGGCTAGACGATCTTTGATCAGGCGCGCTTGAGCATTGCGCTGGTCGATCAGAGATGCGCCGACGAACGTTGCCAAGGCAACCACGGCGAACACAAGAATCGCGATAAGCAGTGCCGACATAAGAATAAGGATTAAGCGGTCACAATCTGGAACAGATCCTCAGACTTCCGTTTTCGAGTCAAAGAGCGCGGCACGTAAGCGGGCCCCGTAGGTAGCCAAGCGCTCGGAGAAATGAGGACGCACACCGGTGGCGCGGAAGGTGCCGCGGACTTTGCCGGCCTCATCGATCCCACGGCGGTCGAACACGAAAATGTCCTGCATGGTAATGATGTCGCCTTCCATCCCGGTAACCTCGGAAATGGAAATCACTTTGCGTGTGCCGTCGGACAGGCGGGCAACCTGCACCACGCCGTGAATGGCGGAAGAAATCTGATGGCGCACGGCGCGTTCGGGAATATTCAGGTTCGCCATCGAAACCATGTTCTCGACGCGGCCCAGTGCGTCACGAACGGAGTTCGCGTGGACCGTGGTGAGCGAGCCATCATGGCCGGTGTTCATGGCCTGCAACATGTCAAAAGCTTCTTCGCCGCGGACCTCGCCGACCACGATTCGGTCGGGCCGCATACGCAGGCTGTTGATGACCAACTGGCGCTGGCGGACGGCACCTTTGCCTTCGATATTGGGCGGCCGGGTTTCCAGGCGAACCACGTGTTCCTGCTTAAGCTGCAATTCGGCGGCGTCTTCAATAGTGACGATGCGCTCGACGTTGGGAATGTAGCCGGAAAGCACGTTCAACAAGGTGGTCTTACCGGCGCCGGTGCCGCCGGAGATTAAAAGGTTCAACCGTCCCTTCACCATGGTCGAGAGCAGTTCCAGCATGGCCTCGGTTAAGGTGTGGTTTTCAATCATGTTGCGCGCGGTAACGGGGTCGCGTCCGAAGCGGCGAATGGAAAGGCAAGCGCCATCGAGAGCGAGGGGGGGGATAATCGCGTTCACGCGGGAACCATCGGCCAGGCGGGCATCGACCATGGGAGAGGATTCGTCGACACGGCGGCCCACGCGCGACACAATTCGCTCGATGATCTGCATCAGGTGCGTGTTGTCCTTGAAAGTCAAGCCAGTCAATTCCAATTTGCCGGCGCGCTCGACGTAAACCTTATCGAAGCGGTTCACCAAGATGTCAGAGATAGTGTGATCTTTAAGCAGGGGTTCCAGAGGACCGAGGCCAAAGATTTCGTCGAGGATTTCGCGTGATAAACGTTCGCGCTCGGCAAAACTGAGAGGTACCACCTCGGCATTGACCGAGTTGCGAATGAGGACAAGAACTTCGTCACGGGCGCTGTCTCCGGTCTTGCGGCCCAGTTTCTCCAGATCAAGGCGATCAAGGATCTTGCGGTGCAGGTCGGCCTTGACCTGTTGGTACTCGCTGCGCTCGAAGGTCTGTAGATTAGCCATAAAGTCCTATACCGTCTTGAAGAGTGACCAGGCGGCACGTTTCACGTCGACATCGTCGCGAGTCAACTCATTCGCCAGTCCGGAAAAACAACGCGCAATCTCCGTGTGACTTTGCTCCATGACGGGCGTGCCCCGGTCAATGGCGGAAGAGATCGCGAAAAATTGATTGGGAACGCGCCAGAGCAATTTTACGCCAGCCGCATTTTCGGCGTCGGCCTCGCTGAATCCGGGGACCTTGCGGAAGCGGTTGAGAATCAGGCGCAAGCGCTCCCGATTGCCGGTCTCTCCAAGATATTGCTGCACGCGAGCGGCGCTCCACAGCGAAGCCACGTCGGTGCAGGCCACCAGCAGCACGCACTCCGACAAATTTGAAACCAAGCGGCTGGCCGCATCGAGACGCGACGAATTGTCCACCACGACATACCGGTAGTGGGTGACTAGCATATCGAACAAGCGGACAAACTCCGCCGTCGAAGGTTCCATGGGAACCGGGGCATTGGCACCCGCCAGTAATTGCAGACCACCGCTGTGCCGCGTCATAAAACTCTCCAGCAGGGAACTATCCATACGGTGGAGGTTGCGAGTAGCGTCGGCCAGCGTGAACAGAGGCTTCAGGTTCAGATGCAAGGCGGTGTGCCCCAAGGGCGCCAGATCCACCAAAGCGGTGTGACCGTGAGCAGCCTGCAGTGCCAGGGCAAGATTGACGGCTACCGTGGTTGCCCCGCTTCCGCCTTTGGCGTTGACCACGGAAAATACTTTGCCGCGCGGACCCTCCTTTTGCACTCGGCGTTGCGCCGACGTGAGACGGACAAAAGCCTCGAGAAGATCGGTGGTGGTGGTAGGACGCTCGATGAACTCGCGAGCTCCTGCACGCATGGCGCTGACAATGACCTGCGGCTGATCCAAGGTTCCAATGGCAAACACGGCGGATTCGGGCAACTCCTGATGCAGAAGTTCAATGGCGCGCATGGCCGTTGGCAAGTTGTCTGCCGGGATATCGACTAAGAGTACGTCGGGATTGGCTGCTCGCACCCGGCGGGCCACCGGATCGGAAGCGGCGACTGGAAAGGCGGAGCAGCTGTGGACGGTGCGCGCTACACTGGTGCCATCCACCAACACCTGGAGCATGGTGCGCTGTTCACTGTCTGTGGCCACGATAACGACTGAAAGTTCGGCCATACTAACGCCTTTAAACTCCGCTGATCCTACCGCGCCTTGTGGTTGATTACCAGCCCGATTCTTACTGCGGGATTACTTCTGCGCAGGTTTTTTACCATCGAACTTGCCATCATCGATGAAGGGCTGGGGATTCTTGGGCAGCGCCGGAGGCTCCGTATCCGGCGAGATCCGATGCACCGTGCACAGGACCACCAGCTCGGAATTGCTTTTCTGGGCGCTCTTGCTTTTGAAGAAATTACCCAGAATCGGTATGTCGCCCAGGCCGGGGACCTTATTCCAAATGTCAGTGACGCGATTGTCGATCAAGCCGGCGATTACAAAACTCTGTCCATCCCGCAGTTCGAATTCGGTTTCAGCTTTGCGGGTGCTCAAAGCGGGGACGGTGAAGCCGGAAATGGTAAGCGCATTTGCGAAGTCGAGAGTGCTGACTTCGGGAGCCACCGTGAGATGAATATTACCGTTTGGCATGATCACCGGCGTAAAGTCGAGCTTAACGCCGAATTCTTTGAAAGAAATGGTGACAGCCGTGAAACCCTGGCCTGGTTGCACGATGGGAAACGGGAATTGCCCGCCCGCGAGAAAGCTGGCTTTCTTGCCATTCACGGCGATGAGATTGGGCTCGGCGAGAATCTGCAGAAGATTCTTGGTCTGCAGCGCTTCAATCACCGCTCCGAAGTGAATGTCGGGACGAAACAAAAACAGGTTCAGAACATTGCTGATTGTTTGATTGGATTGAGCGGGGGTAGTTTGACCCGGCGTCTGAGTAATCGTTTGCGAGCCGAAGCCGCCGAACTGACCAGTGCCGGTGGTTCCGACAAAGTTGCCCGCGCCCGTGGAGAAAAAATTCGATCCGAGTTGTGTTAGAGCGGTGCGGTCCACCTCGGCGAACTTTACTTCCAGCAGCACTTCCTGGGCACCGACCGGGCCGAAGGTGAGCACATTCACAACATTCTTGGAATACGCCGCGGCCAGCTCGCCAGCGCGCTTGGCGACATCCTCGGTAGTGACGTGGCCGGACAGAACAATCGCGGCCCGCGACGGGGTGACGGAAATCTGTTCTTCGGGGAACACGCGCCGCTCTTCTTCCGCAGCAGCGCTGACGTCAACATCCACACGAAGGTCGAAACTGCGGGATCGCTCCAACTCATCCCAAATGAGCAGCGAAACCTCGCCAGGCGATCGGCCGTGGACGAGAATCTGAGTGGGAGTGATAACGGTCGCGTAGGCGACGCTGGGATCAGTCACCGAGATCCGCTTCAGCCGCTCAGTGGTGTTGATGAGGAGAGACTTGTCGACCATCACACGCAGCGGGGCCGCGCCTTGTGGCTGAGCCGACTGCGGCGGAAGCGTGGTCTGGTTGGCGGCTGGCGCCGGTGCGTCCTGTGGCGCGGTGGCGGAAGCGTTTGCGAGATGCCCTTCCGATATTTTGGGCGCAGTCGAACGGGCCCCGGCCCGAACTGCCAGTGCCAACGACAGTACGATCACTGCGAAACGTATCGTGCAAGCCTTCATCTTGTGATTCCTCTCCACATGAGGAAACCTGCGATCAAACGGGTGAGGCCGAGATCTCCCGGCCTACTTGGGTTGTTCAGAGCTTTCTTCCGGAAACTTAACCACATCAGGCTTTTTATCACCCTGGTAGACCTCCACGCTGAGAACCGAAGGTGAGGGCGGCGGCTCCGCCTTGTGTTTTACGGGGTGGACGGCCGCGCGCGGAGGTGGGGATGGCGTTCCGCCTTTATACAGACCCCTGGCATTTGCCGCTTCTACGCCGTCCTGATGAGTGTCGAGGGGATTCCGCAAGACAAGCTGAATTTTTCCCTCGGAACTGGCGAGGGTGACGCGTTCGGCGTCCTCAGGCGATGTTAGAAGAGTGATGACCGGGGTGTTCTGAGCTTCGCCGGCGGCATTGCGCTCGAGGGTGTGGCCGGAGGCGATTACCGCCACATTTTGCAATACCGTGGTGGTTTGTGGCTCAGTGCTGCCATTCGGGGTGCCGGTAAGAAGAATATCGACTCGGGTTCCGGGGCCAACGAAACCAGCAACCGAAACTACCTCGTTTACCCTCACCGAAACGGCGCGCATCCCTGGAGGAATAAGGGAAGGCAGACCAGATCCGGCATTCTCCGGAGCCAGTTTGGTGGGAAGAATGAATTCGCCTTTGGAGATGGGAATAATCACACCTCGGCCTAAAACCTGAGATCTTCTGCTGTAAGCGCCTGAGGGCAGACCAGAGGTAGGAAACTTCGCGGTGCGCACGTCGTGCTCTTCGATTCTGGCGCCTACTTGGATGTCATCGGCAGCGACGATTACGTCCGATCCGGCCTCGGTGTTCGAAGCGCCTCTGCCTTGCAGATTTTTGTAGACGAGTAGGCTGACAAAGGCACCCAGCGCCAAAGCCAGAACTCCTATCATCAACAAACGGGTACGGTTCATAAAACTCCATCAAAGAGGACTTTTATCTTGAATCCGGAAAAGAGATTAGCCTCAGTTTCCAGGTGACGCAGAAACTTCGCAGAATTGAATTGTTACTGGAGCGAGCTGGCGACGTTAGAGAAAACATTGTTTGCATTAGATCCGATCAATTTGACCGTGCCCACGACGATCACGAGGATCACCGCCAGCATGACAGCATACTCCGCTATATCCTGGCCTTGTTCCTCGCGCCAGAATCGCAAAAGATGATTCATGGTTCCGTTCCTCCTAAACAAACATTCAAATCCCCGAGACCCAACACAGCCGAGGCGATCATCCCCTCACGGACGGAGGTCCATGTCTAGCTCGTCTCAGGGAGATTATTCCCCACCATAATAACCCGTAGGACGCTCTGAAAGGCTATTTTCTTGCATCGCTGGCGATAATGACCATCCAACTTACCCCTCCCTACCCGCCGTCTCGAACTTTTGTGCGGATAGGGCGGGCACAGGGTACAATCGCGATCGATCGTGGCGACCCCGGAAAAACAATTTACGCTGGCTGGGGGGCTTAAAAGGCGGCGGCTGGCACAGGTTCTAATCGCCGCGATGTTGTGGTCGAACCTGCTTTTGTTCTTCCATTTCCGAGAAGGTATCTCCCGCGGTTATCCGGACTTCACCGTCTTTTACACAGCGGCCAAGATGCTGCGCCAGGGACTCTCGCACCAGCTGTATGACAGCCAACTGCAATGGAAAGTGCAACAGACGTTTGCAGGGAATATCCCATTTCGCAGCGGACCCTTACCTTACATCCATCCGCCCTTCGAAGCCCTAATTTTTTTGCCGCTGACCTGGTTGTCTTATCCGCGGGCATTTGTGGCCTGGGATCTGTTCAATATTCTCATTCTTTTCGGCGTTGCCCGGTTGTTGCGCCG
>Ga0209332_1000212_pt1 | contig 15194 bp, 13 predicted proteins | sample BlaSpr_A8_OM3_M1_FD_187974 | JGI IMG/M metagenome (GOLD analysis project Ga0209332, IMG submission 187974) | Forest soil microbial communities from Thunder Bay, Ontario, Canada - Black Spruce, Ontario site 2_A8_OM3_M1 (SPAdes) (version 2) | ecosystem: Environmental > Terrestrial > Soil > Boreal...
GAGCCACTCCTTGGTTTCGGCGAAGGGCCCGTCGGTGACGGTCCGCTTCCCGTCGTGGGCGCGCACGGTCGTCGCGCTCGTAGTTTCTGCGAGGGGGGCCGCGTCGATATACGCTTTGCGACGCCTCAGTTCGGCCCCGTATGCCTCCCAGGCCGGCATCGTTGCGGCCCGCTCCTGAGGCGTCGTCGGGCGAGAATCGTGCGGGGTGTAGATCAAGAGCATGTATTTCATGGGTGTTCCTCTCGGTGAGGATGCAGTCTCAACGCGGCATCCTTCTCATAGACGAACGCCGAAACCCGAAATCGACAGGTGCCTCGGCCCTCAACTCTTCGTTGCGAGCTCCGTCGGGATCCCCAAGTACGGACGCGGGTCGAAGCGTGGCTTCCCGTTGTACGACGCGATCGACTGACCGATCAATTCGAGTGCCTTTTCCATCTGCGGATCGACGCCGGCCTTGACGTCCTGCGGCGCGATGTCGACGTCGTAGTCGGGGTCGGTGCCGTAGTTCTCGACGCGCCAGCCGACGTCGACGAACCAGAATGAGAACTCCGGCTGCGTCGTGATCGTGCCGTCGACGAGGCGGTGATACGGATTGATCCCGATGACGCCGCCCCACGTGCGCTTTCCGACGAGCGGCCCGAGTTTATAGAGCTTGAAACAATGACTGAAGATGTCGCCGTCCGAGCCTGCGAACTGATTGGTGAGCGCGACCATCGGTCCGGCGACGGATTCCGGCGGATACGGCTGCGGCGGGCCCCAGCGCGTGACGTCGTAGCCGACGCGCTTGCGCGCGAGCTTCTCGAGCAAGAGCGGCGAGACGTGACCGCCGCGATTGTAACGAACGTCGACGACCAACCCGTCGCGATTGAATTCCGACAAGAAGCCGCGATGAAACTCCGCGAAGCCCCACGGTCCCATGTCGGGGATATGCACGTAGCCGACGCGACCGCCGGTTCGCTCGTGAACGAAGCGCCGATTCTCCTCGACCCACGCGCGATACCGCAGCATCCGCTCGTCTTTGAGCGCATGCACGATCACGCGCCGCCGTTTCTTCCCGGAAGCGATCGTCAGTTGCACCTCGCGGTCTGCCGCGTTCACCAATAACTCGTCGAGCGGCGCTTCGCGCGTGGCGCTCCGTCCGCCGACCGCGACGATCGCGTCGCCCTCCCGGATGTCGAGACCCGGTTCCGCCAGCGGCGAGTCGCTGTCGCGATTCCACGAATCGCCGCGATAGATCTTGAGGATGCGGTAACCTTCGATCTCCGGATCCCAGGCGAGATCGGCGCCGAGAAAGCCGCGCCGATATTCCGGGGGGCGGCGATGATCGCCGCCGATCTCGTAGGCGTGCGAGGTCCCGAGTTCGCCGAACATCTCCCACAGCAAGTCGGAGAGGTCGGCACGCGTGCGCACGAGCGGTAACAACTTCGCGTAGCGATCGCGAACGAGGTTCCAATCGATGCCGGTCATCGATTCGTCCCAGAACTGCTCGGTTTGCATACGCCACGCTTCGTGGTACATCTGCGCCCACTCGTCGCGCGGTTCGACCAGCACGCTCGCTCGGCGCAAGTCGAGCCAGCCGCTGCGCCGCCCGGGCTGATCGTCCTGCGGCCGTTCGCCCTCGTCCGTTCCCTCGGGCAGATCCATCAGCGCGTCGAGCGCGCGCATCCGATCGCGCGAACGGTAGACCAGCGTCCGACGATCGTCGCTGAGGCGAATGTCGGCGACATCTTTTTGCACCGGCACTTGGCGCAGCTGCTCGAAGTCGTAAGCGAGCAGCGTCCCGAGCTCGTCTTCATCGTCCCAGTTGTGACCGACCGGCTTGATCCCTTTGAGCGGGAAAAGCGTGAACAGGACGCGGCCGCGCGTCGCGACGATCTGGCTGTAGTTGCCTTCCTCGACGGGAAAACCAAGAATGCGGCCCTGAATGCCGTCGAAATCGATCTCGACGCGCACGGGTTTGCCGTCGTCTTTCTTCCGCTCGTCGTCGCCCTGATGTCGGTCTTTATGCAACGGTGCCGGTTTCGGCACGAACGGCGAGGGGACGTCGGCGCGTAAGGTCACGACGAACGGTCGCGACGCCTGCGGAAAACTCAAGTCGAATTGCAGCGCGTCGTAGACCGGATTGAAGTCGCGCGTCGAGATGAAGTAGAGGTAGTTGCCTTCCGGATCCCACACAGGCGACTCGTCGCCGCGCAAGAGCGACGTGACGTCGTGCACCGCGCCCGACTTGACCTTCGCGACGCGGATGATCGCCGTCTCCGCCGTCGAGACGGGATCGGTCTGAATCGCGGCGCAATAGGCGAGCCACCGCCCGTCGCCGGAAAACGCCAGATCGTGGATGCGCGCGGCCGGACTCTTGTCGATCACGCGCACGCGACGATCTTCGAGATCGACGAGCAGCAATTCGTTGCGATGGTTCGCGACGGCGACGATGTCGGCGGTCGGCGAGGCGGCGAGTTCCGTAACGCGCCCGATATCTTCGTTCGTCGCCACGACCGGCCAACTCTCGCCGCGCGCGTCGCGGATCTCAAGCCGTTCGCTGCCGCCTTCGTCGCTGACGCACACGAGGCGTCGGCTATCGTGCAGCCATTCGAACTCGCGGTAGCGGACGCGGCTGCCGGCGCCGTGTTCGACGACGGCTTCCTCCCAGAGCGGCATCGTGAACGGACGGCCCCGCGAAACGAGCGCCAGTGCGGTGCCGTCGGGGCTCGGCGCGAAATGCTCGAGTCCTTCCGCGACATCGACGAAGCGGCGCACCGTCTGCGGCGCAGGTGACGGCGTCTCGACCGCGACGCGCCTCACGTCGTCGCTTTCCGGATCGAAGTGATAGATCTGCGCGCCGGCGGTATAGACGATCGTCTTTCCGTCGGTCGACGGGAAGCGGACAAAGTATTCGGTCTCGTGCGTGTGCCGGCGGAGTTCGCTGCCGTCGGCGTTCACGGAATAAACGTTTCCGACGCCTTCATGATCGGACAAGAAATAGACGCGCTCGCCGATCCACATCGGCCAGCACAGGTTGCCCATGAGCGAGACGAGGCGCGAGAAGCGCGCCGTGTTGTCGGCGTCGACCCAAATATCGCCTGCAGTGCCGCCGCGGTAACGTTTCCAACGCGCCGGGTCGTCGTTGTTCCGCCCGATCGCGAGGCGGCCGTCGGGGTGCAGCGACAGCGAGCGCATCCCTCCGAGATCGAGCGTGCGCGCTTGGCCGCCGTCTTTCGAAACGCGAAAGCCTTGCGTCTCGCGCAGAAATGCCGCGCCGCTATCGGAGACAAAGAGGATGTCTTTACCGTCGGGCGTCCATCCGCTGACCACACAGATCTCGCCGCCCAAAAACGTCAGGCGCCTCGCGTTTCCGCCGCCGGCCGGCATGACGTAGACTTCAGGCTGCCCTTCGTCGCGACCGACGAAGGCGAGCAGCGAGCCGTCCGGCGAGAGGCGCGGCGTCGAAATTTCGCCGGCGCCGGCCGTCAGACGACGCGCGACGCCGCCACCCAGCGGCACCGACCAGAGATCGTCTTCGCAAACGAACGCGAGCGCATCGCCGGCCACCGTCGCGAACCGATAATATCCGCTTTGATTCATCAGGAACCTCATACGCGACGAGGCCGTCGTTTCCGCTAGCCTGCTAGGGGCGGCGACCGGCAGTAGGCCGTCGAAACGTTCGGCCGATCTGCAGCATGCGTGAACACCTCATCGAGAAGTATTTTCGTTACCGCCGGCGCTACGTCGATCACATTTTGATGGAAGCGCCGCAGCGCGCGCTGCTCGCCGTACTCGCCGAAATCGCCCGGCTCGCATTCGTCTCGGCCGGTTCGGCGCTGTGCGCGCTGATTCTGTGGCTCCTGACGGTGGGGGCGCTCACGCGGCCCGGCGGTCCGAGCGGCTGGTCGATCCTCTTCGCGGCGCTGGCCGGCCTTGCGACGCTCGGCGGCATCGGTGCCTTCGGCGGCATCCTGACGGCCGTCCGCGATCGACCTCGCGTCGCCGCGCAAGTCGCCGGCTCGAGATGAACGAACGAGACCGCGAGATTTTGGTGTTGTTCGAGGCGGGCAATCCGCGCGGGCTCGCGCGCGCGATCAGTCGCGCCGAAGCCGGAGGGGGCGCGGAGCTGATGCACGCGCTCTTTCCGCGCAGCGGTCGCGCGATCACGATCGGCGTCACCGGTCCGCCGGGCGTCGGCAAGTCGACGCTGTCGTCGGCGCTCGTGAAGATCGCGCGCACCGCCGGCAAGTCCGTCGGCGTCGTTTCCGTCGATCCAAGCTCGCCGTTCTCGCACGGTGCGATCCTCGGAGACCGCATCCGCTTGACCGAACACTTTACCGATCGTGACGTTTTCATTCGCTCGATGGCAAGCCGCGGACATCTCGGCGGCTTAGCGGGTGCGACGGGCGACGCGGTGACGTTCATGGACGCGTTCGGCCTCGGCGTCGTACTGATCGAGACCGTCGGCGTCGGGCAGTCGGAGATCGAGATTGCGGAACTCGCGGACACGACGGTGGTCGTCATGCAGCCCGGCAGCGGCGATTCCGTGCAACTTTTGAAGGCCGGGATTCTCGAGATCGCCGACGTCTTCGTCGTGAACAAAGCCGACCACCCGATGGCGCTCCAGCTCAAACGTGAGATTCGTGGGATGATGGAGATGCTGACTTTTGCGGGTTGGGTTCCGCGTTTGGTGAGCACCAAGGCGCACGAAGGCGGCGGGGTCGACGAACTGTGGAGTGCGATCCTCGCACACGAAGCGTATCTGCACGCGAGCGGCGATCTCGCCGAGCGGCGGCGCGCCGCATTTGCGCATCGCGTGCGCGCGCTCGTGCTGGGCGCGCTCGAAGGCCGCGTCGATCGCCGAATCGAGGAGCTGATTTCCGCAGGCGGCACATCGGCAGAAGATCCCTATCGTGTCGCCGCCGCGTTGCTCGCGCCGCTCGAGGCCGTCTTACCGCCCGCCGACGGCGACCATTTCGCGCGCACGCCCAAACCCCGCGCTTCGGTCAAGGGTCTCTGAACACTCGCCACTGCCACCGGCGTAACCCTTGCTCACTGTTGGTTCTGAAGCGCTTCCATGGCGACGTTGACCGACATTTCGGCGTCAGCGGAACCGCGATAGACGCCGCGCACTGGGCTAACGTCTTTGTAGTCTCTGCCGATGGCGATTTTGACGTAGTTGTCGTCGACGAGCCGGTCGTTGGTCGGATCGAACCCAATCCAGCCGGAGGGCGGCAAGTAGGCTTCGCACCAGGCGTGCGAGGCCTCCGCTCCAAGCACGTGCGAATCGCCGCGGAAGATGTACCCGCTGACGTAGCGCGCGGGAATCTTGGCATTCCGCGCGGCGGCGATCATCACGTGCGCGAAGTCCTGGCAGACTCCGGCGCGCGTGGCGAGCGCATCGTCGACGGCGCTTCGCACGGTGGTCGCCGCCTTGTCGTATGAAAACGTGCGGTGTACGTGCGCCGCGACGCTCGAGCACCAGGTACCGATCCGCTCGCCCGGGGGGCCGAGCTCCTTCAGAAACTGGTCCAGCGGCGCCGTGAAGCGGACATACTGGCTCTCGCGCAGGAACGCGTACCAGGCGTCGGGGTCGCCGTCGGCATCGAGCAGCGCTCGGGTCGCTTCGTCGACGCGCGGCGCGGCTTCAGGCGGCGTCGTGGCGACGTTCGAGCGAGCAGTGATCGAAAGACGGTCGTGCGTCGGCAACACGGCGAAGTGCTGCGCGTCGTTGCCGAAGCGATCGGCGTACGAGAACACCGTCGCGCGCGGGGCGACTTCGAGTTCGTAGCGCGTGCAGAATTGGTTCGGGTCGCTGCGCGGTTTCAAATGCACGACCGCGTAACTCTCGCTGATCGGTTCCGGATAGACGTACGTCGTCGTATGGGCGATCGTGTACTCCATCAGAGGTTGCCGATTCCGATGGGGAGTCGGGGAAAGTACGCTGTCTCAACGTCGCCCGAGAGGGCGACGATTTCGGCGACGGTATCCCTCGCAAAAATGTTGACGCCGGGCGCGAACAATTCGTCGGCCGAAGCAAAGTCGAGCCGAGCACACAACTTGCCGAGGCGGCGCTCCGGCTCGGTGCCGAAGGTCCCTTCGCGGTTATCCGAGATGCCGTGGAGGGCGTTGCCGAGCTCGCGGAACGAAAAACGGAGCGAACGGGGGCAGTCGGCGGCCAGCGCGATGAAGGCGAGCGCATCCCTCGGCTCGGGGTCGAAGCGCATGTCGTGGACGAACGGTTCGCTGGCGCAGCACATTTCAAGCAGGCGTTGCGACTCGTGCCACGGCTCGTGCTCGACCTCGATCGCCTGCAACATTCTAGCCGTCATGAAAGCGCGTTCGAGGAAGCGGCCGGCTTGCAAAAAGCGCCAAACGTCGCCGTGCGAAAGCGTCGCGTCGGCGACTCCGGCCAAGGCTTGCGTCGACTCGCAGACGCGCCGCAGAAAGCGAGCCGGACCCTCGCGCAGCGCCGAACGCAGCGACTGCCCCTCGACGGAGAGATAAAGCACGTTGATGACTACCCACAATTCGGTCGTCAATTCGGCCCGAATGCCGAGCGCGTTCGTCCGAGCGACGTGGATCGCCGAGACGATCGAGTTCGAATTCCCGCGGTCGAAGACGCAGTGAGCGAGCGCCTCGTGGGCGGCGATTCCGGGCGCGCTCGGTTTCGGCTCGGCGACGAAGCCGCCGCATTGCATGACCGAGCGCCAGAGGCGCTCGTAACGGCCGTCGTCTCGAGAGTAAAGATCCATCGCTCGCGTGTAGCTGACGTCGAGAATGCGCGCGATCGATTCGGCGCGCTCGACGTTTCGCCCGAGCCAGAAAAGCGATTCGGCGACGCGGCTCAGCATAGAATCTTTTTCACGCTTGCAAGACCCACGTGTCTTTGCTGCCCCCGCCTTGCGACGAGTTCACGACCAGCGAATCTTCGCGCAATGCCACGCGCGTCAAGGCGGCGCGCGGGACCTCGACGCTATCGCTCAAGAGTGCGAATGGACGCAAGTCGACGCGACGCGGACTGAGCCGCCCGTCGATCAGGGTCGGAGCCGACGAAAGCTGGATGGTGGGTTGCGCGATGAAATCGCGCGGCCGTTCTGCGACGAGCGCGGCGAAGAGCGTGCGCTCGGCGGCGGACGCAAACGCACCCATCAGCATCCCGTAACCGCCCGACGCGTTGACGTTCTTGACGACGAACTTGTCGAGATTGTCGAGCACGTGACGGCGCTGGACGTCGTCGGTGCAGTCGAAGGTCAGCACGTTTTCGAGCAGCGGCGTCTCGCCAAGATAGAAGCGAATCATCTCCGGCACATACGGATAGAGGGCTTTGTCGTCGGCGACGCCGGTCCCGATCGCGTTCGCCAAGGTGACCTTTCCCGCGCGATAGGCGTTCATGAGGCCGGTGACGCCGAGTGTCGATTCGGCGTGGAAGTAGAGTGGATCGAGGTAGTCGTCGTCGATGCGGCGATAGATGACGTCCACGCGCTCGAGGCCGTGCGTCGTCCTGACGTACGCGACGTTATCGACGACGATCAGATCGCGCCCCTCGACCAACTCGACGCCCATTCGCCGGGCCAGCAAGGTATGTTCGAAATAGGCGGAGTTGTGGATGCCCGGCGTGAGCACGACGACGTTCGGCTGGTCCACGCCGGCCGGCGCGCAATGGCGCAGGACGCGCAACAGCCGGCTCGGGTAGTCGTCGACCGGGCAAACTTCGTAGTTGCGAAACACGTCCGGGAAACCGCGCTTGAGCACCGTGCGATTCTCGAGCACGTACGAGATCCCCGAGGGTGAGCGGCAATTGTCCTCGAGCACCAAGAACGTTCCGTTTTCGTCACGAATGAGGTCGATTCCCGAGACGTGGACGTAGACGTCGCCGGCGACGTCGACGCCGATCATCTCGGCGCAAAAGCTCTTCGACGAATAGACGATCTCGCGCGGGATGCGGCGCTCGCGCAGGATCCGCTCGTCGTGGTAGACGTCGTGCAGGAACGCATTGAGCGCGCGAACCCGCTGCACGATTCCGCGATCGATCCGGTCCCACTCGGCGCTGGTTAAGATGCGCGGGATGACGTCGAACGGGAAGACTCGTTCGGTTCCCGATGCCTCGGCGTACACCGTGAACGTCACGCCGCGCTGCAAGAGCATGGTGTCGATCGATTTTACGCGCGCCAGAATTTCGTCGCGGGGGAGGCCCGCGAGCGTCGTCATCAATTGCGCGTAGTGTTCGCGTGGGCTTCCATCGGGGAGGAACAGTTCGTCATACTGCGTCGCACCTGCATAGGCGGGATCCACCCCGAGGCCGCTGGCGTGGGTTCGGCCGCCGGTCGCCGGCGCCGCGCGCGGACGGTCGTTTCGACGAAGCCGGGGCATAGCCGCGCCTTCTCCGTCGCCGGAGTGCATTCCAGGTTGGGAAGCACACCGCAGGGCGTCGAATCCGGCAAGACGCTAGTTGAAGGGAACAAGGAGACCGTCGCCTTGGCGAAGATGATCGATCGCGCGAGCGGACTGGGTGCGCAACCGTCGCCGGAATTCGAAGAACAGCGAACGCGCTGGGAACGGCGCTGGGCGTCGCGCGCGGCTCGCCGGCACGAACCCGGCTCGGGCGCGACCGACCGGACCATCTCGGATCTGCCGCTCAAGCCGGTCTACGGTCCCGAAGACGTGGCGCATCTCGACCTGGCGCGCGACCTCGGGTTCCCCGGCGAGTTTCCTTATACGCGCGGCATCCATTCCGGGATGTATCGAGATCGGCTCTGGACGATGCGCCAGTTTTCCGGCTTCGGAAATGCCAAACAGACCAACGAACGCTATCACTTCTTGCTTTCACAGGGCCAGACGGGGCTCTCGGTCGCCTTCGACATGCCGACGCTCATGGGCTACGACTCCGATGCACGGCAAGCGCGCGGCGAGGTCGGAAGGTGCGGGGTCGCGATCGACTCGATGCGCGACATGCAAGTGCTCTTCGACGGGATCGACCTCGCTCAGATTACGACGTCGATGACGATTAACGGGCCGGCCGCGATCGCTCTCGCCGAATACGTCGCGACGGCGGAGAGCAAGGGTATTCCGCGTGCAAAGCTGGGCGGCACGCTGCAGGCCGATATTCTCAAGGAATACATCGCACAGAAGGAATGGATCTTCCCGCCGCGTCCGCACGTCCGCATCATCGTCGACATGATGAAGTTCTGCACGGCGGAGATGCCGCGCTGGAACACGATCTCCATTTCGGGCTATCACATCCGCGAAGCCGGTTCGACGGCGGTCCAAGAACTCGCGTTCACGCTGGCCGACGGTTTCGCATACGTCGAGGCCGCGATGAAAGCTGGGATGGACGTCGACACGTTTGCGCCACGCCTCTCGTTCTTTTTCAACTCGCACATCGATTTCTTCGAAGAGATCTGCAAGTTCCGCGCTGCGCGACGCATCTACGCGCGGCGCATGCGCGACAAGTACGGCGCGAAGAATCCGCAGTCGTGGACGCTGCGCTTCCACACGCAGACGGCCGGCTGCAGCGCGACGGCGCAGCAACCGGAGAACAATATCGTTCGCGTGGCGTACGAAGCGATGGCTGGGGTCCTCGGCGGGACGCAGTCGTTGCACACCAACTCGATGGACGAAGTTCTCGCGCTCCCGACCGAAAAAAACGTCGAAATCGCGCTGCGCACGCAACAGGTGCTGGCCTACGAAACGAACGTCACCAACGTCATCGACCCGCTCGGAGGTTCGTACTTCGTCGAAGCGCTTACCGACGAGATGGAGAAGCAGGCCGACGACTATTTCAAGCGGATCGAGGAGTACGGCGGCGTGATCGAAGCGATCGAAGCCGGCTTCTTCCAACACGAGATCGCCGACGCGTCGTACAGTTACCAGCGCTCGCTCGAGAGCAAGGATCGGATCATCGTCGGCGTCAACGCCTTTGAAAAGGAAGAAGAGCGGCAGGAGATCGATCTGCTCAAGATCGGCGAGGAGATCGAGCGCGGTCAAGCGCGCGCCGTCCAAGAAGTCCGCGGCAGTCGCGACTCGGCGAAGGTCGAAACGGCGCTGGCCGTGCTCAAGCGCGCCTGCGCGGACGAAACTAGGAACGTCATGCCGCCGCTCATCGACTCCGTCAATGCGCTCGCCACGGAGGGCGAAATCGTCGAGGCGATGGTGGGAGTTTTCGGCCGCTATCGTGAGACGGCCATCTTCTAGCATGCCTTCTGCTCGACCGCTGCGCGTCATCGTCGCGAAAGCCGGCCTCGACGGTCACGACCGCGGCGCAAAGGTCATCGCGCGCGCGCTGCGCGACGCCGGGATGGAGGTCATCTATACCGGACTTTTTCAAGCGCCCGAGCAGATCGTTCAGACCGCGATTCAGGAAGACGCCGACGGCGTCGGCCTCTCGATCCTTTCGGGCGCGCACATGACGCTGTTTCCGGACGTGCTCGAGCAACTCAAAGCGCAGGGCGCCGAGGACATCGTCTTTTTCGGCGGCGGGACGATTCCGTCCGACGACGCGGCTGAGCTCAAGCGGTTGGGCGTCCGAGAAATCTTTACGCCGGGCGCGCCGCTGTCGCAGATCATCGAGTTCGTCCAGCGAGAGTGCGGCAAGCGCCGCGAACTCGTCGGGTAAACGTCATAGCTCTTTTCGCCGATCTCTTCGTCGCTCTTCGCTCATGTGCGTTCCGAAGCACACATCGCTCATCGCTCCTCGACCTCGGTGAAAATAGCTATGACGGTTAGAACGAGAATCGCCCCATCTCCAACGGGTGATCCTCATGTCGGTACGGCCTTCGTGGCGCTGATCAACTACTGTTATGCCAAACAGCACGGCGGCCAGTTTCTGCTGCGCATCGAAGATACCGATCGCGTCCGCAGTTCGCCGGCGGCGGAGCGCGCGATCCTCGACGCGTTGCACTGGCTCGGCCTGCATTGGGATGAAGGACCGGACGTCGGTGGGCCGCACGGGCCGTACCGGCAAGGCGAACGGCTCGCTTTCTACACGCGCTACGCCAACGAATTACTCGCCGGGGGTCACGCGTTTAGATGCTTCTGTACGCCCGAGCGGCTCGACGCGGTTCGTTTGGAACAGCGGCAGATGGGGAAGCCGCCGGGCTACGACGGCCATTGCCTGAATCTCAGCGAGAAAGAGATTGCCGCGAACGACGCGGCCGGTATTCCGTCGGTGGTACGCATGAAGGTGCCCCGCGAAGGCTCGGTCAGCATCGACGATCTCTTGCGCGGTCCGATCGTCTTCGAGTGGCGCACGGTCGACATGCAGGTTCTGGTCAAGTCCGACGGCTGGCCAACCTATCATCTCGCCAACGTCGTCGACGATCATCTCATGCAGATCACGCACGTGATGCGCGGCGAAGAGTGGATCTCGTCGGCGCCCAAGCACGCGCTGCTGTACGACTATCTCGGCTGGAAGATGCCGCAGTTGGCGCACCTTCCGCTTCTGCGCAACGCCGACAAGAGCAAACTCTCGAAGCGCAAGAATCCGACCGGCATCCGCTTCTATCAGCGTATGGGATATCTGCCGGAGGCGCTCGTCAATTTCTTGGGCCTGCTCGCCGTGCCACCGCTCGCGGGCGAAGAGATCATGGACCTCCCGACGATGATCGGACGCTTCAACCTTGAGCACGTCTCGGTCGGAGGCCCGGTCTTCGACGTCGCCAAGCTCGATTGGCTCAATGGGCGTTACCTGCGCGAAAAACTCGACGTGCGCGGCTTCGAAGAACGCGTCCGCGCGTGGACGCTGAACGAAGACTACCTCGACCGCATCGCACCGCTCGCGCAGTCGCGCATCGAGCGGCTCTCCGACCTCGGCCCGCTGACGTCGTTTTTCTTCGCCGGCAGGCTCGACGTCACCGCGGCGCAACTGCGGGAGGGCAAACTCGACGAACTCGCACTGCGTCAAGCGTTCGTCATGGCCGCCGCGCTGCTCGACGCGCTCGACGAGTGGGACGTACCCCACATCGAGGAAGTGATTCGTGCGATCGCAGACGTGCTTGAGAAGAAATTACGCGACGTCGTTCGCCCGTTCTACGTCGCGATCACCGGCAGCGCGCAATCGGTCCCGCTGTTCGACTCGATGGCGATTCTCGGGCGCGACCTCGTTCGCGAACGGCTGCGCGTCGCGCTCGAGCGTTTGGGCGGTGCGACGGCCGCCGAGCAAGAAGCGTGGAAGAAGATGATCGAGCGCGGCAGGCCGGCCGGCGAGACCCAAGCGTGAGCCGCATTCGGGCCGTGATTCTGGCGGCCGGCAAGGGGACGCGCATGAAGAGCGCGCGGTCGAAGGTGCTGCACGAATTATGCGGGCGGCCGATGGTCTGGTACGTGGTACGTGCGCTGCGGGACGCCGGCGTCGCAGAGGTCCTGATCGTGGCGAATCGCGAGGTCGCCGAACGCGTCCCCGTGATTGCCGGCGACGCCGGCCACGACGCCGTCGACGTCGTGATCCAAGAACCGCAACTCGGAACCGGCCACGCGGTACAGATCGCGCTCGCCAAGCTCGCGCCGCGATCCGGGACGCTGCTCATTCTCAACGCCGATCTTCCCCTGATCGAAGCGGCGCTCATTCAACGCGCCATCGAGGCGCGCAACGGCGCACTGGCGCTCGTCACCGCAACCATGCCGCTCCCGTCGTCGCTCGGGCGTATCGTGCGTCGCGGCGAGCGGGTTGCCAAGATCGTCGAAGCGCGCGACGCGAGCGCCGGCGAACTCGCGCTCGATGAGATGAACGCCGGCCTCTACGTTTACGACGAGACGAAACTGCGCAGCGTAATCGCGAAGCTGGGCAACGACAACGCGCAAGGCGAATACTACCTTACCGACACGGTCGACCGGCTCGTCCGCGACGGCGAACGCGTCGTCCCGGTGCTCGCCGACAGTTTCCTCTCGGTCATGGGCATCAACGACCGGAGCGAGTTGGCGACCGCGGCGGCGTTGCTCAACCGGCGCATCTGCGAGCATCACATGTGCAACGGGGTCACGATCGCCGACCCGTCGACGACCTACCTCGAACCCGATCTCGAGATCGCCGCCGACGTGACGATCTTGCCGAACACGACGATCGGGCGCCGCTCGAAGATCGGCGCGCACAGCGAGATCGGTCCGAATAGCTGTCTCTTGGCCGCCGAGATCGGCGAGCACGTCGTCCTGAGGGACAGCATCGTCTCCGACAGCACGCTCGGCGATTTCGTGCACGTCGGGCCATGGGCGCACGTCCGCGGCGGCAGCATCCTCGACACCGGCGTTCATCTCGGCGATTACGTCGAAGTCAAGGGGTCCCACCTCGGCGCGGGAGTCAACGCTCGCCATCTCGCGTATCTCGGCGATGCGACGATCGGCGAACGCACCAACATCGGGGCCGGGACGGTGACGTGCAATTACGACGGCAAGGAAAAGCATCGCACCAAGATCGGCAAGGATGCGTTCATCGGAACGAATTCGTCGCTCGTCGCGCCGCTCGAGATCGGCGACGGCGCGCTGACCGGCGCGGGCAGCGTCGTGATTCGAGACGTTCCGCCCGGCGGCCGCGTCGCCGGCAATCCGGCCAAACCCTTACCCGAGAAAGAATCCTAAGGCTGCGCCCTTCGACCTCGACGGGAGTGGTCAGTCGGCGGAGGGCCCCGCAGCAAACTCAGGCGAATGCTCCCGCGTGGCGCTGAAGGTAGTTCTTCTTTCTTATTCGCCGGAGCCCGAGCGCGCCGTGGCGACGGCGGCGCGCAATTGTTACAGTCCTCGAGACATCGAGACGATCGACGACAATTGGTCCGACGACGAAATCGAAAAGATGGTCTCGCGCGTCCGCGACGCGGGTCATCTCTCGACGTTCGAACACACTATGTTCACCTTCGGGGTCTCCGGCGTTTCGCGCGCGCTGACGCATCAACTCGTCCGCCACCGGCACATGTCGTTCGAACAGAAGAGTCAGCGCTACATCAAATACAAAGGCCGCTTTCCCTACGTGGCGCCGCCATCGATCGCGAGCCGGCCCGAGATCGCTGCGAAATTCGACGCCTTGATGAATCAGGTCGCTGATTTCTACCGCGAGGCGACCGACGCCGGGACGCCGCCCGAAGACGCGCGTTTCGCGCTTCCCAACGCCGCCGAGACGCAGATCGTGATCACCGCCAACGCCCGCGCACTGCTCGATTTCTTCACCTTGCGGACCTGCAACAACGCGCAGTGGGAGATTCGCGAGCTCGCCTTCGCGATGTTGCGGCTCGTGAAAAAGGTCGCCCCCGTGCTCTTCGTGCGCGCCGGTGCGACCTGCGTGCGTGGCTATTGCAACGAGCCCAACGGGCCCGACTGCCCCCGCTACATCGCGATCACGAATCCGGTGGCGACGCGGCGCCGCACCGCGGCGGCGGCCGAGCCCGCAAAGGCGAGTTAGCGCGGTGAGCGCGAAGAACGGGCGTACCTAGCTCCCTCTCCCGGAGGACACCCATGGCCGTTCCCAAGGGGCGCCACTCGCAAGCCGACCGTACGAGCAAGCTTCGAGCCGGCGACCCTGCACCCGAGGTCGCCCTGAAAACCCATGCCAACGCCGATTTCAAGCTTTCCGAGCTCCGAGGCAAGAAGCACGCGGTTCTGGCATTCTACCCCTTCGCGTTCACCGGAGTTTGAAGCAGCCAGATGCCGTCGTACCAAGCGAATCTCGCGCGGTTCGACGAGCACGATGCCCAAGTTGTGGGCATCTCGATCGATTCACGTCACGCCAATGCCGCCTGGGCTGAGAAGCTGGGAGGCATCTCCTACCCGCTGCTCAGCGATTTCTACCCGCACGGCGCGGTTGCGCAAGCGTATGGCGTTCTAAAGCCCGAAGGGTACGCCGAACGTGCGATCTTCATCATCGACAAGTCTGGGACGGTCCGCTATATCGACGTCCACGATGGCGGCGAGCAGCCCGACGAGGAGCAGATCTTCGAGGAGCTTGCCAAACTGGGCTAAGTTCGCGACGCACCTCGCGTTCTTCGCACTCGCCTTCGGTTTCTGTGACGTCGCGTTCGCGCCCGCACCGGCGAACGCGGCGTCACAGGCCTACGTCGATCGGCGCGTGACCGCGCTGCCGGCTGCGGTCTTGCTCAGCGCGGACCCTCAGACCCTGATCGATCGCCGCCGCCAAGAGATCGCGAAGACGCTCGGAAACTACCGGCGTTCGCTGTTCATCTTCTGGGCGTTCTCGGAGATCGTCGTTTTCTTCTTTCTCTGGCAGTCGGGGA
>Ga0209332_1000213_pt1 | contig 15193 bp, 13 predicted proteins | sample BlaSpr_A8_OM3_M1_FD_187974 | JGI IMG/M metagenome (GOLD analysis project Ga0209332, IMG submission 187974) | Forest soil microbial communities from Thunder Bay, Ontario, Canada - Black Spruce, Ontario site 2_A8_OM3_M1 (SPAdes) (version 2) | ecosystem: Environmental > Terrestrial > Soil > Boreal...
TCGGCCGCGCGCTGACCTGCGCCTGCTCGCGCCTCGTTGTTGCGGACGGCAAGGCCGCGGTCCTGATCGTCGCGACCGAGCCGGCAGGACCAGCGCTGTCGCTTGCCGAGCGTGTCCGCCGCCTGTTCGGCGATGACGAACCGCTCGCCGTGTTTGCAGCGGACGGCGCGCTGGTTCACATGACCGAAGCGGCGCGCGCGCATCTTGGCGAAGCAAATTCCCCGTCCGCGCTTGGCATCCAGGCCGCCGCCGCCAAGGCGCTCGATGTCGGCAACGCGACGGCACGCTTACAATTGGGCCAAACAGCCCTCGAAACAGATCTGCAACGGCTCGGCGAGGGCGCCGCGCGCGTGCTGGTGCTCCGCTTGCCGCAGCAGCAAGTGGCACCAATCGCACCAGCAGAGGTAAGGCCGAACGAGGCTGTTGTTTCGTCCGCCAGGGCTGAGGAGGTGGTCGCGGCGCCGGTACAGCCGCCGCCGCAAGCTGGTTCGCCCGCCGAGCCGATCGTCGAACGGCGTCATCCGTTGCGCTTCGTCTGGCAGATGGCCGCCGATGGCCGCTTCGTCGTCGGCTCCGACGAATTCATCGCGCTGGTCGGACCGAAAATCACGGCGGCGTTCGGCCGCAAATGGAACGAGATCGCCGCCGAGCTGAAACTCGATCCGGACAATCAGATCGCGCGCGCGGTGTCGAGCCACGAGACCTGGAGCGGCATCGTCATTCCCTGGCCGGTGGATGAAACCAGCGACCGGCTGCCGGTCGAGCTGTCGGGCCTGCCGGTGTTCGATCGCGATCGCAGCTTTCGCGGCTATCGCGGTTTTGGCGTCTGTCGCGACATCGCCCGCATCAACCAGTTGGCGCGTGCGCGCCGCGAACGACCGATCGGCTTCATGCCGCAGCCGGCAGCGGATGACAGCACGCTCCCGACACTGCAAAGTCCCGTCGCCGCCGATACGGCTGCGTCTGCCGAAACGGCAGCGCGGCCCGAGCGCCCGGCTCAAACGATCGCGCCGGCTGCCGCCAATGTGGTGCCATTTCGTCAGGGACCGGCGGCGGAGCCGAAAGCGCCGACGCTCAGTCCGGTGGAGCGCAAGGCGTTCCGCGAACTGGCGCAGGAACTGAACGCGCGCCTGCGCGGCACGCCGGAGGCGCCCGCAGCCGCCGGGCCCGCCATCGAAGGCGCGCTGGCCGAAGCGCCGAAGCCGCCGGCCCAAGCCGCCGAAACCGCGCCGCCCTCATCCGACGCACCGCCGCAGCGCGCGGACGAGGCCGAGCGCCGCGTTGCGGCAGAAGCGGACGGCGCCGCTGCGGCGCAGCCGGCCGCCGTCATCGATCCATCGCTGCTCGACCGTCTTCCGATCGGCGTGCTGGTTTACCGGCACGATGCGCTGCTCTATGCCAATCGCCATTTCCTGGAAACGACCGGCTACGACGATGTCACGGCGCTCGAAGCCGCCGGCGGATTGAATTCTTTGTTCGTCGAGCGCGGCGCCGATGCGCTCGCGGAAAGTACCGGCGCGCAGGCGTTGTCGATCATGACGCGCCGCGGCGACACGATTGCGGTCGACGGCCGGCTGTTCTCGGTGCCGTGGAACGGCGCCTCGGCGCTGGCGCTCATCCTGAGCAATGGATTGAACGCGGTAGGCCGGCGCGCCACCGAGCTTGCGCTTGCCGCCGCCGAGACCGAGCTGCGCAACGCCAAGCGCGAAACGCAAAAGTCGGCGGCGGCCAAAGCCGAATTCCTCGCCAAGATCAGTCACGAGATCCGCACGCCGCTCAACGCCATGACCGGCTTCGCCGAAGTCATCATGGCGGAGCGTTTCGGCCCGATCGGCAACGAGCGCTACCGCGAATATCTCAAGGACATCCATGGCGCCGGCACGCAATTGGTTGCGCTGCTCAACGATCTGCTCGATCTTTCCAAGGTCGAGACCGGCAAGCTCGATCTCAGCTTCGGCAATGTCGGCGTCAACGATCTCACCCAGCAATGCGTCGGCATCATGCAGCCGCAGGCGAATCGCGCGCGCATCATCATCCGCACCTCGCTGACGCCGGCGCTGCCGCAGGTGGTCGCCGACGAGCGGTCGCTGCGCCAGATCGTGCTGAATCTCCTGGCCAACTCGATCAAGTTCACCGGGCCCGGCGGCCAGGTGATCGTGTCCACCGCGGTCTCCGACAGCAGCGAAGTGGTGCTGCGGGTGCGCGATACCGGCGTCGGCATGAGCGAGAAAGATATCGAGGCGGCGCTCGAGCCGTTCCGCCAGGTGGCGACGTCGGGCAGCTGGGGCTCCGGTGGCACCGGGCTCGCCTTGCCGCTGACCAAGGCTTTGGCCGAGGCCAACCGCGCCAACTTCAACATCAAGAGCGCGCCGAACGCTGGCACCCTGGTCGAAATCGCCTTTCCGCCGAGCCGCGTCGTCACGAATTAGCCTGCAAGGGGTCGAAAGCTATCCACCGGCCGTCATCCGGCAGTACCTGCGCCACGGAATCGGCTAGACTCGCCTGGTCGAGGCTTGCGCCGGGCCGGGCGGCAACCTCGGTGAGGTGTGATCATGCGCACGATCAGAACCCTCCTGACGTCGCTCGTCGTGGCTGCCATCTTGGTTCCCGCGGCGGCGAGCGCCGCCGAGGACGTCGATCTTCTCCTAGTGCTGGCCGTCGACGTATCGCGCAGCATCGACGCCACCAAATTCCAGCTGCAGCGTGAGGGTTACGCTGCCGCCGTCGCCGATCCGCACGTGCTTGAAGCCATTCGCGCCGGCCGCACCGGCCGCATCGGCTTGACCTTCGTGGAATGGTCCGGCGTCGGCGCGCAGAAGGTGGTGATCGACTGGACCACGATCGGGGACACGGATTCGGCAAAGGGTTTTGGCGACCGGCTGTTGGAAGCGCCGCGCTCGTTCGCCGACCGCACCTCGATCTCGGGCGCGATCGAATTCGCCATGGGGCAGCTCGACAAAGCGCCCTATGAGGCGGCGCGCCGCACCATCGACGTCTCCGGCGACGGCACCAACAATGCCGGCCGCGACGTCGCCATGCTGCGCGACGAGGCGGTGGCCAAAGGCATCACCATCAACGGCCTGGTCATCCTCAGCGACAACCCGATGTCGTGGAATCCCGATCACACTAATCCGCCGGGCGGCCTCGCCAATTATTATCGCAACAACGTGGTCGGCGGCCCGAGCGCCTTCGTCATGGTGGCGGAAAACTTCAACTCGTTTGGTCAGGCCATCATCAAAAAAATGATCGCCGAGGTGGCGCAGGCGCATGAGCCCCGGCCGCTGTGGGCCGCGGCGCGTTGAGCTGGGCGGCCGATGCGCTTGTTGCGTTGCTGACATTGGGAGTCGCAGCGTCCGATGTTGTGGCGAGCATCGCTTCGACCACGAAGAGAACACTGAAGCCGGCAAGAACAGGCTATTGGAGTACGATCAGAAAGAGTTCGATCAAACGCTCGGTCTTCGGCCAAGATCGGCCTCGCTCCGAGCTCTCTCGCGAGGCACCGATATCTCACGCCCGCTTCGAAAAACATTCCGAATTGTGCCGGTTCCGAGATGGGAGAGAAGCGGGCTGGCAGCGGCATGAAAATTCGACCGAGCTTCCGGATCGGTACTTAGCGGCCTGGCCGCGGGTACTGTGCTATGGTTGCGAATAGACTCACATTGAAATTCACTTGCTGGAAGGCATCGTGATGACGGTCTCGATTCGTACGAATCGACTCTTACTTCGCCAACTACAGGGCTCCGACGCACGTCACTTATATGAGCTTACGGATCGGAGTCGGAAACACCTTGAGCGCTGGCTACCCTGGGTACCGTCTGTGAAATCGGTTGCCGACAGCTTGGCGTTCATCGAGTCAACAGTCAAACAATATGAACGAAACGACGGATTTCACCTTGGCATATGGATGGATGTCTCACTAGTGGGCGTCATAGGGCTTCACGAGATTGACCATCAAAATCGAAGCACAAGCATTGGCTACTGGCTCGGGGAGGAGTTCCAGGGTCGCGGATATATGAGCGAGACCTGTCGTGCTGTGTGCATCTTCCTGTTTCAAACGTCTGATCTCAATAGAATTTGGCTCCGCACGGCAGTTGGAAATATAAAAAGCCAGAACCTCGCAGAGAGGCTTGGGTTCGTTCGAGAAGGAATACTTCGAAAAGCCGAATTGCTTTCGGCTGGGTACGTAGATCAGTGCTCTTATTCGTTGTTGCGTGACGATTTCGCCCTCCGCCGGAAAACGCTGACGTAACCTGGAATCACGGTACTTCGATTTGAGTGTCCCAAATATCTGTGAAGCAACGCAAGCAGTCGGTCTCGGCATTCCCTCAGCGCCGGATTCCGACCTATTTCCAATGCTGCCATAGCGGCAATTTCCTCGTCGGTTCGATGCGCGACTGCAGTTCCGTCGACGATTCTTGCCAATTCGATCAATTCAAATCCCTCGTATTCTATCGATTCAATTTGACTGGAAAGTGAAGCGACGCGAATGTCAGGGCCGATCGTAATCCGAAGTTCGGCTTCGATTGCGCTCAATTCAGTGCGAACATCAAAAAGAATTTCCACCAAAATACCTCCGTGTCGTAAGACGCGCGCGGCCTCCATCACAATTTTCTGCGGTTCTTTCGCATACGCCAAGGTGTCGAACATCACATAAGCATCGAGCGTCGAATCAGCGAAAGTTGTCTGCGCCCCGTCCATAATTTCAAACCGAACGCCGGATCTGAACTGTAGAGCAAGGTCCCGAGCGGCCCTGATCAGGTTGAATTCAAGGTCTATTCCGACGACGCTAGGGTAGCGCTGGGACAACATAATCGTCGAAAGACCTGTAAAGCATCCGACGTCGACTAATTTTGCATCCGCTGCCAAGCCATACCTTTGAAGTGAGTCGATCACGGCCTGAACACCTCCGACTCCTCCAGGCGCAGGTATCGCCTCACCGACGTAGGCAAGAAAGAGATGCGGCGGCAGGGACTCGATGCTTTCTATCGGCAAGCGCTCAATGCTCGCGTTGAATAGCGCTTGAACGGCGAGCATTTTACTTATGTTTGAGACTCGTGGCCGAGGTGAAGGGGATGGGGATGACGCATCTAAGATGAACGTTGCCGGTCGCCGATAAGCGGCCAGAGTTTGAGTCAGTCGTCGCGCCTTGAGGATCTCCTCTGCCGCATGTGCGTATTCGGGAAGGCTCAATAATAGCTTGCGATAGATTTCGGCTTCGGCGCGTTCCGGTAACGCCCATCGTGGCAACGTTCGCATGCCACGTAAGCTCCAACCGCTCCGAGCATAGATATCCAGCCAATAGCCCGCGCTCGGCTTCCTGGAAGCAACTCCAAAAGTGGCGACTTCAGCTAAGACGAGTGCGTCAGGAGTTTCGCGGTCGTAGAGATAGTGCGCATCCGCCAATGTGCTACGGGGCATCATGGCCGCTCGAATTTTACTGTAGGTATTTATGGGGTCGGCAAAAAAAGCCCCACTGCCTGCACACACTGCGGCATCCGCTGCTTCGCCTAGCGTGGAGAGATTTCCGCAATCGAGCGCGGCAAATTTCACGCGACCTTCGACCACTAGGTGCGCATTCCGTAACGCGGCACTTTCGATCATTTTTGGGTTCAGATCGACTCCAATGATCCTAGATGTCGGGAACCGCTCTGCAAGTTGGCCGGTTACCCAGCCGGAGTTGCAGCCAAGATCGAAAATGGTCTTCGCATGAGGGTCGATCGCTTCCAACAACACCTTTAACGTCAATTCCCCTCCAGGAGGCAAATTTCTGGCGCCAAGGGTAGCCACGTGCGTTACATATCGCTCCTGATCAATCGAAGGTGTGGCTTTACTCATCTGCACACCAAACATTGCCTATCTTTGTGCAAATCCCGCCAGTCCACTTGTCCCGTGGAGAGATCCATTTGCCAGACCCGGCGCCTCACTGCCGAGACCTGACCGAGAACACTTAAGGTCAATTGGCTGGCGGCAAACGCCGCGCAAAGCGTATTGTTGCAAATCGCGGAAGGTCCGATGAAGGACGCGCCGCCCGTGATCGTAATTCGACGACTGTGACAATACGGACAAGGATCGCTGGGCTCCTCGCAACTCGGCCCGACGACACAAACCGCTCCGACATATCCCAGAGTCAAATAAGCAATGCCCGCGCGATGAACCGCGCCGCACAAATCACGCAACGAACGCGGATCATCAATAGCGAGTACCATCCGAAACGGCCAATCGTGCGTGGCTTCTCCAGCTATGACAGCGACGTCGGAGCGGGCATTTTGGGCAAGCGGCATACACGTGGAGCCAAATCGGCTCTGAAGGTAGTCCGCTAGCGCGATTGCCTTGTTTGAACCGAGGTCGTTATCGTCCGCCCATATCAATCGGTTGAGATTGCTCTCTTCAATGCGATCTGAGTCAACGAGAACAAAACGTTGGGCACCAAGCGCCGCCAATTGTATCGCCAAATTTGACCCAAGCCCGCCGCATCCCACTATGATAAAAGCTGTCTTCGCCAATGATTCTGCCGCAGCCGAGCCCTCCCGCGTCAACGCATCAAGGAATGCAACGTTGCGGTTTGAACGGTCAGGCCTCTTCGTCGACAGTAATCCGGCATCTGCGAGGGTAGTTAAGAGCGGGTGGTCTACCTCGATATGTTGATCGCGAACCAACTGCTCCGCAATTTCAATGGGAAGCCACACGACCGTTCGTCCGAACAACAGCCCGCGCTCCAAGTGGCTGCTGCCGGCCAGAAGGCGTATTCCGCCCCGCAAATAAAAGATCTTCTTGTGCACCAAGCGGGCTAGTTGGTCAGAACGTCTCCAAGGTCCGCAAGATTCTCAACCTTAATCTCAAGCTTCGTCATATCTTTTCTTTGCCTGTGATCTGCTTAAGCGCCTTGGCTTGCTCCTCGCTAAGCGAGATTGTCACATGGTGGCCTCCGCCGGCGGGTGTCGTCTTCACGGTGTCTGCCATTTTCACCTCCCTCAACATTAGATGAACGAGACTAAGCGGGCGCAGATTAGCGTGGTGGTTGTATTTGTGCAACCTCTGTCAAAGCCGGCCCTAAAGATTGAATTTGAGCGACGTCAAGCGCTCTTATCGTCTGCTGAGACCATCGGACGAAACGCTCCTGCGGCTACTCTTTTATCCGGTCTCGGGGCAGGCGACGGCCCGGCCGCCGCAGCCCTCGAACCGGACCCGGCCGGCTCAGCTCTAAGGCCATTTTTTCTTTCAAATCCGTTATTTGGCTCAAGCGCGCAGGGGCACCGGCCACGAAAGCGACACAGATGTCGAGCACGTTTGCAGCGTACCGACCGCCCGGTATATTTCGACTGGCTAAGCAACATCGGATGTGCGTCCTTTGCCCGTGGCTACCGGCTTGAAACGCCTCGCCATCGCCGCTGCCGCCATGGTCGCGGTGGCGTTCGTCACGCTGATTGTGCTGTCTTTTCTGATGCCTGCTGCGGTGGTGCGCGACGCGGTCGCCAAACAAATCCAAGCCGTCACCGGACTGGATCCGATCCTGCGCGGCGACGTTTCGGTGTCGTTGTTCCCGTCCGGAACCGTGACCTTTCGCAACGTGCTGCTCGGCGATGACCGTACCGGCGAGCCGGCCGTGGTCACCGATGAGTTGACCGCGCGGCTGCGTTATTTTCCGCTTCTGGCCGGGCGGATCGAAATCGCCGACGTGACGCTGGTGCGGCCGACCATCACCGTCACCTTTTTGCCCGGCGGCCAGTCGAACTGGTCGGGGCTGATCGAGACACTGGCCCGCGCGCTGGCGCCCAATCCCGGCCGCACCGCGTCGTTTTCGGAGATCGGCATCAACGACGGCACCATCGTCGTCCGTGACACCGAGAAAGGTTACATCGAGCGGCTCGACAACGTGGAATTCCAGATCGCGTGGCCGTCGATCTCGCGCAGTTTCGGCGCCAACGGCCATCTGGTCTGGCATGGCGAACCGGTCGAGGCCAGCCTCGCGCTCACCGATTTTCTCGCCGCGCTGTCGGGCCAGCGCTCCGGCGTCAAGGTGCGGTTGGCCGCCGCGCCGCTCAAGCTCGCCTTCGACGGCGCGGCGAGCGCGCAGCCGACACTCAAGCTCGAGGGCACGTTGGGCGTCGATGCGCCGTCGCTGCGCGAGGCGTTGAACTGGACCGGCAAGAGCAAAGTGCCGTTCGGCGGCTTCGGCCGTTTCGCCTTGCGGGCGCAGAGCACGATCGGCGGCGGGGTGATTTCGCTTGCCAATGTCAATGTCGAGCTCGACGGCAACACCGCCGAAGGCGTGCTGGCGCTGTCGGCCGGCGATCATCGCATGGTCCAGGGTACGCTGGCGGCCGACGCGCTGGATCTGACGCCTTATGTCACCGGCATGCGGTTATTGGCCGCCAACGAACGCAAGTGGGATCAACTGCCGATCGCGCTGGACGGGCTTGCCGATATGAATCTCGACCTGCGGCTGTCGGCGGCGAGCATCAAGATCGCCAACGCGCAATTGGGCCGCACCGCGGTCGCCGCCAATATGCGCGACGGCAAGCTCGACGTCACGATCGGAGAATCGCAGGCCTTCGGCGGCGTCGTGAAAGGCGCGGTCGGTATCGCCAGCGCCCACGGCGGCGTCGAAGCGATGACGCACGTGCAATTCGTCGACGTCGATCTGGAAAGCTGCCTCGGCCAGGTGTTCGGCATTCAGAAGATCGCCGGCCGCGGCAACCTGATGCTCAACATCGACGGCGCGGGCGACTCCGTGTTGGCCATGACCAATACGCTCAATGGCACGGCGAGCCTCACTGCCCATAACGGCGCGCTGGTCGGCCTCAATGTCGAGCAATTGCTGCGGCGGCTGGAACGCCGGCCGCTCTCCGGCAACGGCGACTTTCGCTCCGGGCGTACGCCGTTCGACCAGCTGGTGCTGAATCTGGCGATCGATCACGGCATGGTGGCGGTGCAGGACATGCATATCGACGGGCCGGCGGTGCGGCTCGCGGTTGGCGGCCAGGCGTCGGTGCCACTGCGCGATCTCGACCTCAAAGGCACGGCGACCTTGATCTCGAGCGCCACCACCAACGAGTTCGAGCTGCCGTTCGTGGTGCAGGGCCGCTGGGACGACCCGATCATGCTGCCCGACCCGCAAAGCCTGATCCGTCATTCGGGGGCGGCCGCGCCCTTGCTCGATGCCGTCAAGGGCCGCACCGCGGGCGACGCCGTCCGCTCCGTGATCGACCAGCTGATGGCGCAGCCGCCGGCCGCTCCTGCGGCCGAGCCGGCTGCCGCTCCCGCGCCGCCCAAATAACGCGCGGGACAGGCTTTTTCCTGGATCATGCCCTGCTTGCTTTTGAGCATGATCTTTTCCGAAAACCGGCCACCACTTTTCGGGATCATGCTCTATGATTCCCGCGCACGAATCAGCGCGGGTTTGCCGCCCGCGACGGGCGCAAGATGCTCAACCGCCTCACTCGCACTCTGGTCAAGGTGCTGGTCGCTTCGCTGATCGTCGGCACGATCCTGGCGCATTTCGGCATTTCCACCGCAGAGCTGATGAAGACCGCGGGATTGTCGCCTGAGCGCATCGAGGAACTGGCCCGCGAAGGCTTTGCCTGGGCGCTGCCGAATCTGCTGCTCGGCTCGCTGGTGATCGTGCCCGTGTGGTTTTTGTTCTATCTGTTCCGGCCGCCCGGCGAGAGCAGGGATTGATCCCGCGGCTTTTTATTTTGGCCGCGCCGGCGCTGCTCTCGCCACATTCAATTTGGCCAGCAGCGAGGCGGCGATGACGGCGACGCCGACGACGCCGATCATGATGCTGCAGACCGCGTTCATCTCCGGCTTCACGCCGAGACGGACCTCGGAATAGATGCGGATCGGCAGGGTCGTGGCGCCCGGCCCGGTGGTGAAGCTCGCGATCACCAGGTCGTCGAGCGACAGCGCGAAGGCGAGCATCCAGCCGGCGGCGATGGCCGGCAGGATCAGCGGCAAGGTGACGGCGCGGAACGTGTCGAATGGCGAGGCGCCGAGATCCATCGCCGCCTCTTCGAGATACATGTCGAAATCGACGAGCCGCGCCTGCACGATCACGGTGACGAAACACATCGCCATGGTGGTGTGCGCGATCGCAACGGTCCAGAAGCCGCGGTCGATCGTAATGGCCACGAACAAGAGCAGCATGGACAGGCCGGTGATGACTTCCGGCATGACCAGCGGTGCATAGATCATCGACGCAAAAAGCAGCCGGCCGCGAAACCGGCCGGAACGCACCAGCGCCACGGCCGCAAGCGTGCCCAAGATTGTCGCCGCGGTCGCCGAAACCAGCGCCAGGCGGATGCTGATGAAGGCGGAATCGAGCAGTGCCGCGTCATTGATCAGCTCGCCGTACCAACGGGTCGACCAGCCGCCCCACACCGCGACCAGCCGCGAGGCGTTGAACGAGTAGATCACCAGGATGGCGATCGGCAGATAAAGAAACGCGAGGCCGAGCCCGATCGAGGCGAGATTGAATGGCGAGACCTTGCGCATGGTCAGCCTCGCTCCGCGGCGCGCATCGCCTGGTGCTGAAAGATGACGATCGGCGTCACCAAGAGGCCGATCAGCGCGATGGCAATCGCCGCGGCGGCCGGCCAATCCTTGTTGCCGAAAAACTCCGTCCAGATGGTCTGTCCGATCATCGGCGCCTGCGAGCCGCCGAGCAGGTCGGGAATGACGAATTCGCCGACCGCGGGTATGAAGCACAGCAGGGCGCCGGCCAGCACGCCCGGCGCCGACAAGGGCAGCGTCACCTCCCAGAAGATCTTGGTGCGCGGGCAGCCGAGATCGGCTGCCGCTTCGAGCAGCGACTCGTCCAGTTTCTCGAGCGTCGCGTAGAGCGGCAGCACCATGAACGGCAGGTAGGAGTAGACGATGCCGATATAGATCGCGGTGTCGGTCGAGAGCCACACCGGCGGCGTGCTGACGATGTGCAGCGCCATGAGCAGCCGGTTGAGCGGACCGTCGTGCTGCAAAATGTTCATCCAGGCATAGATGCGGATCAGGAACGCGGTCCAAAACGGCAGCATGACCAGCGTCATGAGCACCACCTGGACGCGGCGCGGCATGCGCGTGATGCCGTAGGCGATCGGATAGCCGATGACGAGCAGGAAGAGCGTCGAGAATGCGGCAATCTCCACGCTCTTCACGAAGGACAAAAGATAGAGCGGATCGGTGCCGATGAGGGCGTAGTTGTCCAACGACAGCGCGCCGAAAAACGCTGTGACGCCGTGCCAGCCGGCCAAGAGATTAAAGAGCGGCGCGTAGGGCGGCTGCGCCAGCGCCGGCTGCGATAAGCTGATCCGCAGCACGATCAGGAACGGCACCAGAAAAAACACCAGCAGCCACGCGTATGGAATCCTGACGACGAGCTTTTCGGCAAAGGATGGTTTCGAGGTCATGGCGTCCGCCGCAACTTTATATTGTCAGCACGATTGCGGCTTCGGGTGCAAAGCTCATCCATGCGCGTTCGTCCCAATCGACCGGGCGCTGGGCGGCGTGACCGGTATTGGCTATGGCTGCCGTCACGATCGCGCCCTCGGCGAGGCGTAATTTGTAGATCGTCAGCTCGCCGAGATAGCCGATATCGACTATGGTTCCGGCCGCGCAGTTTTCCGGCGGCTGTTGCGCCGTGGGCGCCGGCGGCTCGAGCGCGACACGCATCTTTTCGGGGCGCACCGCCAGCCAAACAGTGGCGCCCGGTTTGGCATCGATCTTCGCTGCGACGCGCAGCGTGCCGGCGGGCGTGCCTTCGACGCTCAAGCCGTCTTCGCCGACGATACCCTCGAACAGATTGACGTCGCCGACGAAGTCCGCGACCCAGCGCGAGTTCGGCTGCTCGTAGATGTCCGCCGGCCGGGCAACCTGCCGCAGCCAGCCGTGGTCCATCACGCCGATGCGGTCGGCGACGATCATGGCTTCGCTCTGGTCGTGAGTGACGATGACGAAAGTGAGCCCGAGCCGCCGTTGCAGGTCCATCAGCTCGAAGCGCGTCTGGTCGCGCAGCTTCTTGTCGAGCGCCGCCAGCGGCTCGTCGAGCAGGAGCACGCGCGGGCGTTTCACCAAAGCGCGCGCCAGCGCCACCCGCTGGCGCTGGCCGCCCGACAGCTCATGCGGCTTGCGCCGGCCGAAGCTTTCGAGCTTGACCATGGCCAGCATGTCGGCGACGCGCTGGGCAATCTCGGCTTTCGGCAGGCCCTCCTGCTTGAGCCCGAACGCGACATTGGCCTCGACATTGAGGTGCGGAAACAGCGCGTAGTTCTGGAACATCATGTTGACCGGGCGCCGGTAGGGTGGCACCGACACGAGATCGACGCCGTCGAGCATGATGCGGCCCGAGTCCGGCCGCTCGAAGCCGGCGATCAGGCGCAGCAGCGTGGTCTTGCCGCAACCGGAAGGCCCCAACAGCGCAAAGAACTCGCCCTGATAGATGTCGAGGGAAAGCTTATCGACCGCCGCGCTGCCGCCGAAGCGCTTGCTCAAATCCTCGATGCGCAACAGCGGGCGCTCGGCCGGGTCCGCCCACGGCGCAAAGCTACGTTTGGATCGGACACTTGGCATCTTGACTCTAGCGACAGCAACGCATGTCCCGACGGCGCCGTCAGGCTAGAACATTTTGCGGTCAACTGGAATCAATTGTGCCGGTGCGGCGCGATCCGGCGGTGATTACTCGACCATCGCCACCGACGGGGTCTCGACGATGGGAGCATCATCAAGGTTTTCGGTCATCATCTTGCGCGGTTCCGGGCCGTAATAATCGCCGAGCTGCACCACCGGCCGCGGCTGCATCATGATGGAGACCAGGCGGTCGTACAGCGCCCTCGCCGAAACCGGCTTGATCAGATATTCGTGGACGCCGAGCCGCACCGCCTCGACGACGCGCCAGCGCTCGCCGTGGCCGCTGAGCATGATGATCGGCACGTCGGGCATCGGGAACACGCCGGGCGAGCGGATGATGCGAACCAGCTCGGCGCCGCTCAACAGCGGCATTTCCCAGTCCAGGATCACGACGTCAGGGGCGATGCTGCGGATTGCGTCGAGCGCGGCGATACCGTCATTGGCCTCGTAGATATCCTTGATGCCGCAATTGACCAGCAAGTTGCGGATCATTTTGCGCATGTACTGGTTGTCGTCGACCACCAGCACCGCCAGCGACTGGATCTGATCGGCGATTTGTTTCTTCGACGGGTTGGTCGTCGTGGGATTGCGTTGCATTGGCGCCATTGCCTGCCGGGTCGTGCGGATCAGATCAGCACGATCTCGGCCAAGGCCGGATCGGTCTCCGGTTTGTAGCTCGACATTTTGCGCGGCACGGGGCCGTAATAATCGCCCTTCTTCACCATCTCGCGCGGCCTGGCAAGGATGGAGACCAGCCGCGCCAGCAGCGCCGTCGAGGACACCGGCTTGAGCAGGAATTCGTTGACGCCGAGCCGCACCGCCTCGACCACCCGCGACCGTTCGCCGTGGGCCGTGAGCATGATGATCGCCACGTCGGGGTAGGGGAAGCGGCCTGGCGCACGCACCTGGCGCACGAACTCCGGGCCGTTGGGGCTCGGCATCGACCAGTCGAGAATGACCACGTCCGGCGCCCAGCGGCAGATGGCTTCGAGGCCGCTGCGGCCGTCGTTAGCCTCGTAAATGGTCTTGACGCCGATCACTTGCAGCAGCGACCGCGTCACCTTGCGCATGGTCGCTTCGTCATCGACGATGAGCACCTTGAGCGCTTCAAGCTGCTGCGTAAACTGGCTGGCGACCGGTTGCATCGGATCCTTGCGTCGCGGCGATGAATTTCTCGCAGCCAACTGATCACAATTTCATAATTTTGGCGTGAAATGGATCGCTAAAATTAGATCAATCAAACAATCATTCAATCGCTGCCGGTCTTGCGGGCGCGGATCGGCCGGCCTTCGAGGCCGGCGTCGCGCACCTGCGCGTAGGGGCCGATCGGCCGCATGGTGAACGAAGACTCAACGCTGGTGTAGTCGTGGTAGCCGAGCCGGGCGAGCGGGCGGATTTTAACCACGTCGAGCTTGCCCTCGGGGGTGAGCGCATCGTCGCGGATGTGCACGCCGACGACGCGGCCGATGACGACGTGATGAACGCCGTCTAGCGTGCGCGCCGGCAATGCGGTCGAAGAATGGAATTTGCACTCCAGATGCACCGGCGACGCCGCGACGCGCGGCGGCTTGACGATGCGCGAGCCGATCATTTCGAGACCCGCAAGCGCCGCCTCGTCGACCTCCGGCGGCACGAATTGCGAGGTGATATTGACCGCCTCGCGCAACGCGTAAGTCGCCATGTTGACGACGAATTCGCCGGTGTCGGTGGCGTTCTTGACGCTGTCCTTGCGCCGGCCGCTCTCGGGAAACGAGTTCGCCGAGAACATCACGTAAGGCGGGTCGTAGGCGAGATTGTTGAACTGGCTGAACGGCGCCAGGTTGACGACGCCGTCACGACTGATGGTCGAGACCCAGCCGATCGGCCGCGGCACCACGATCGATTTATAGGGATTGAACGGCAGGCCGTGGCTGTCCTTGTCCGGCTCATAGAACATCGCGCGCTTCCTCTTTGAATGCCTAAAAATACTCAACCCGCCGCCATGAAACGATCGAGCATCATGCGCTGGCCGTCGTTAAAACGCAGGCCGAGTTTCGAGCGCCGCCACAGCACGTCGTCGGCGGTCCGCGCCCATTCCTTGTCTATCAGGTAGTGCACCTCGATGGCGGTGAGATCGGCGCCGAAGCGCATGCCGAGATCGGCCGGTTCCTTCACGGTCTTGAGCACGTCGTCGACGCGGGTGCCGTAGGCGGAGGTGAGGCGGCGCGAATGATCGCCGCTGAGGAACGGCCAGGTCCGCTGCGTGCGCGCGATCAGCGTTTCGAGGCCGTCATAGACGAAGTCACCGCCCGGCAACGGGCTGCGCGCGGATATCTGGGATGAGTTCACCACGCGCTTCAATATTCCGCGGGTCTTCGAGTTCTACGGGGCCAGCGAGGGCAACACCGGGTTCGTCAACGTCTTCAACATCCCCAAGACCTCCGGCATCTGCCCGACCCCGGTGGCGTTCGTCGAATACGACCCCGAAACCAGCGAACCGGTTCGCGACGACAAGGGCCGGGTGCGCAAGGCACGCGGCGGCCAGCCGGGGCTGTTGCTGAGTAAGGTCACCAACATTCAGCCGTTCGACGGCTAC
>Ga0209332_1000214_pt1 | contig 15173 bp, 18 predicted proteins | sample BlaSpr_A8_OM3_M1_FD_187974 | JGI IMG/M metagenome (GOLD analysis project Ga0209332, IMG submission 187974) | Forest soil microbial communities from Thunder Bay, Ontario, Canada - Black Spruce, Ontario site 2_A8_OM3_M1 (SPAdes) (version 2) | ecosystem: Environmental > Terrestrial > Soil > Boreal...
AGAGCGATATCAGAAGGAACTGCGCTGGCAACTTGGCAATCCCGAGCGCGAAGACCTTACTCTCCGTCTGTGGATTGAGGCCATCCAAGAAGAACAATCCCAATAGTTGACTTCAGAAGAAACTGACGAGTTGAGCAGTTACCTAGAGCCTAGAGCCTGCCTTGTTTTTCCCTTAAAACAAAATCCAGGAGGTGCTTGTGCACCTTTGCATCTCCGCAGTCCAACATCTGCGCCCACTTCGGGGCGGCGCGCAATCTCACCTGTTGAGGGCTTCTGACGGCTGCTGTTATGTCACCAAATTCCAGAACAATCCCCAGCACATCCGAGTGCTCGCGAACGAGATGCTAGCCACCAACCTGGGTCTAGCGCTTGGGCTGCCGATGCCACGGGTGGAAGTGATTGAAGTCTCTGACTCTCTGATCGAACACACAGAAGATCTCCGAATCAGTCTGGGTGGCGACAACATTCCGTGTCAGAGCGGCAAACAATTGGGATCGTTGTACATGGGGGGCTGCGAAAGTGTAGGTATGAGTTTCGACCACTTGCCCCGCGAACTACTGGAGAGGGTTGTTAATATTGTCGATTTCCCTCGGGTTCTTGTCCTAGACAAGTGGACGTGCAACAGCGACGGACGGCAGGCGATCTTCTGGAAAGCACCCAGAAGGCAGCGATACTCCGCAACCTTCATTGACCAGGGCTACTGCTTCAATGCCGGCGACTGGATTTTCTCTGACTATCCCCTGCGAGGTGTATACGCGAACAATTGTGCATATGAGGGTGTCACAGGATGGGTGGCATTCGAACCAGCACTGACCCGAGCAGAGGAGATGGATACGGATACCATCTGGCAGTGTGCGGCTGAGATCCCCGAAGAGTGGTACGAAAGAGATCGAGACGGTCTGGAGCGGTTGGTAGAGACGCTCTGCCATCGACGGACTGCGATTCGAAGATTGATCGGTGAATTTCGCAGATCGGGCCGGAATCCATTTCCAAACTGGCGTGAATCGGCCGCAGATTCTGCCATGCCTCTTGAGGCAAGAGATCGTCCGATTGAGGTACAGCGTGTGTAAAGACGCCGGTGTGCAAGCGCCGGGTTTTTAGCAGAGAGCACTAGCAAAGGAGGATCAGTATGGTCGAGAACAATCCTCCGGCTCCTGCCGATCGCTCGCGCGCTCCAGTGATTCCCCTCCCAATCGCGCTCTATATCTCAGGTGAACTCATTTTCGAGCTCTACGACGGCGGACAGCCCTGCCGCAGATTTTCGATCCGTTGGGAGAGGCTCATGCCAACGAAAGAAAACGAGCCAGAGGCACAGAGTCCCTAAACGGTTTTGCGCACACACCAAGATTAGTGCCCGCGTTCCATGACCCGCCTGACGCGGACTTCCACCGATTGCCAATGGTTGAGAAATGAGGATGGCCATGAAAATTCGTGTGATCACGAGGGCCGACTTGTTTGAAGAACGAAAACAACAACACATTAAACGCGGCTATCGAATTGAAGATGAGCGCCCAATCCCAGTGAACGGTTTCTGCTCGTTCGTCGCCGTGAGCGAGGTGCCCGATTCAGACCCAGTCAGCAAAATGGTGGCACAAGCGCTCAATCGACACAACGGTTGTTACGGCGATTGTTGAGCAAAGATGATGCCTTGCCAGGTAGAGACCGGTGTCACAGAAACATTGAGGGCGCCGGTTCAAGACGGCACCCTCGGTGAATACAAACTTGGCTGGTTACGCGACCGCTTTTCTCGGGGCTTCTGAGGTTGCGCGTTTCGCAGCTCCTTTCCCCAAGAAGTTCACCAGTTCTCGATTCACTTCCTCCGCGTGGGTCCATGTGATGCAGTGCGGCCCATCCTTCACCACCGACAGGCGCGCACCCTTGATCAGCTTCGCTGTTCGCTCTCCCGCTGCTGCTATCGGCACAATCCGGTCTGCGTCGCCATGAATCACCAGCGTCGGGACATCGATCCGTGACACGTCCTTGCGGAAGTCTTCATGCCAGGTCGGTACGCAAGCAAGACTGGCCGTGGCGGAGGCTCCGGCTGCGACGTTCCAGCTAGCCTGGACGGCTTGCTCGCCGACGCGCTTGCCCAGCAGAAGATCCGTGTTGTAGAAATTCTTGAAAAAGTCGGTGAAGAACGCGTAGCGGTCCGCGGCGACGGCTTTCTGGATTCCCTCGAACACACTACCGTCCACACCTTCCTGGTTGTCTGGCGTTTTGAGGAGAAAGGGCGGGACCGAGGAGATAAATACAGCATGGCTCACGTTCTTCGATCCGTGTTTGCCGATGTAACGCGCCACTTCGCCGCCGCCCATCGAAAACCCAACCAAGGCAAAGTTGCGCAATTTGAGCTTCGTCACGACTTTGTGCAGATCTTCGGCGAAGGTGTCGTAGTTGTAGCCCACGGTTGGCTGGCTCGACCTGCCGAACCCTCGGCGGTCGTAGGTGATGACGCGGCGACCCGCTGCCAGAAGCACCGGCAACTGCTTTTCCCAGGAAGCGCCGCTCAGCGGATATCCGTGGATGAGGACCACGGGGTCACCCGAGCCATGGTCTTCATAGTAGAGATCAATCTCAGTGGAGTTTTCTTTTCCGACGTTAACGTAGGGCATCGAGGTTCTCCTTCTTCGATAGAGTTCTAGGCATTTCGCCACATGTGACTGTTGTCGTCTGTTGAGTCCTTTCAACTCAAGTAGCGGGTTCACCATCTCCCAGTTGAGCCAATCTTACTCGCTTGCAAGACTGATGTCCTCTCTGTTGGCAAATGTCCGGCGTATCGCGTTGAGCGCTCTGAGGTTCTTGGACATTTCGCCTTTTAGTACGACCAGAGGCTGGTAACACCAGCAGGCTCGGGACCACAGCAGCAGGCAAGCGGCAGACACTCGGAGGTCGCACGATGAGACCACATGGACAAACCAAGCTGGGATTTTTCCCGTTGCCATTAAAGAATGGATGCTTACGCAATTTGGCGGTGCGCTACCGATATTCCCGAAGTCCTGATAAGAGGCATACTGCGACGGACGGCGTCGATTGGTAGAAGCGTTGTACCATCGGCGCACCGCTATTCGGGGACTAATCGAGCAGCTTCGCGAATCGACACGGAACCCGTTTCCAAACTGGCGAGAATCTCCCGCTCAGGTGGGACGAAGGCATTGAGATTCGGTAGGATGGAAACCTCATGGAGCTTTACATCATTGCGGGACCGAATGGCGCTGGCAAGACAACCTTCGCTCGGGAATTTCTTCCCAACTACGCGGACTGCAAGAACTTCGTCAATGCTGACTTGATCGCCCAAGGAATGGCGCCTTTTTCGCCTGAGACGGCTGCCCTGCGAGCAGGCAGAACAATGCTTGATGAGATCCGGTCATTTGCCGAGAGGCGAGTTTCCTTCGCGTTCGAGACTACGCTGTCAGGCCGAAGCTATCTGACTCTGCTGCGAAAACTCAAGTCCGAAGGTTATGAGATTCATTTCTTCTTCTTGTGGCTTAAGAGCGTTGATCTTGCGCTGTCAAGAGTCAAAGAAAGAGTTTCAAGAGGCGGACACGATGTGCCCGAAGCAGTCATCCGACGTCGTTTTGATCGGTCCATACAAAATTTTCTACTTCACTATCGTTCCTTGGCTAAGGTGTGGACGCTGTTCGACAACTCAGGCGAGATCCCCAACGTGATTGCGTTCCAGAGAGATGAAACGATCCGTATAATAGAGAGAAGCGCCTACAGTGAACTCGTTAAGCGCTACGGTCGAACATGAGCAAGCCCTCAAGAGAAGTACTACAGTTACCGATTGAAAAACGTGCTGAAATTGCCTTTAAAGTCGCAGTGGCTAAGGCCATTGATGAGCACACCCGCTTGGGCCTACCCGTCTACATCTGGCGCAACAACAGGGTCGTAAAATTGTCTCCGAACAAGACGAACGAGTCTTCGAGACGACGAAAGTAGAAGCCCTACCCTCTGCCTGATTGAGTTGTGTTGGCAACTACTTTGTGGCGACCAGAGCTTTGTTTTGTCTCACGTGCGCTGACCATCCGCGTTAAGAATCCCCTTCACTGGCCACGGGAATTCCGATTCCCCCCTCCATAGCGTCGTCGTCACCTCCTGTGCTGCCCTGAGCCTCCCCGCAACTGGATGGTTTAGACCGTTTTCGATCTGCGCAGTTCAAGCAGCTCTTCCGCATCTGCCAACCAAATCTCAAGCGAAAAAGAAATGAGGATGGCCATGAGAATTCGTGTGACCACAAGAGACGACCTGTTTGAGGAACGAAAACAACAACACATCGAGCGCGGCTATCGCATTGAAGATGAGCGGCCAATCCCCGTGAATGGTCTTTGCTCATTCATCGCCGTGAGCCAGATACCCGATTCAGACGGAGCTGGGGAACTCGTGACACAGGCGCTCGATGGGATGCCGAGATGAGACCACATGGAAAAGCAAAGCTGGGTTTTTTCCCGTTGCCCGTGGCGGAAGCCGCTCGGCTGAAGAATTGCCTTGCTTTCGCATCGGAATTCTCGGCGCTCGATCCCTGCGTGGGAGATGGCGCGGCGTTCACTCACTTGCTTCATGGCGTAACCGCTCATCGCTATGGCATCGAGATCGACGCCAATCGGGCTGAACAAGCAAGAGCCTTGGGGATCGAGACTTTGCAGGCTAACGCCATGGATGTCCGGTGCCCGCCGGAAGCGGTGTCCCTGCTCTACCTGAATCCTCCATATGATTGGGAATTCGGGGAGAGCAACAACCAGAGACTGGAGTTCGTCTTCCTGGAACACGCATATCGCTGGCTCAAAGCCGGCGGTGTGCTGCTTTTCGTGATTCCGCAGCTGCGATTGGCGAAATGCACGAGACTGTTGGTCGAACATTTCACCGATATGCGCGTGTTGCGATTTACAGAGTCGGCTTACCTGCAATACAAGCAGATCGTAGTCCTAGCAACACGCCGCAAACGGCATTCCAAGGTTTCTGATGCTGTCTTGTTGGATGGAGTGCGCTACCTCGAAGCGCTCGCAACGAAGGTCGAACTCGAGCCTCTGGGCGACACTGCCGAGGTTCGTTACGAAGTTCCTGCCTCCGATCCGGTGGTGCTGACCAACACGGGTATTCCATTAGACGACGTGGAGGACTTGTTGTTGGAATCCGCCGCGTATCGTCAGGCGGGACGTGTGCTTCTGCCCAAGCTGAATGACGTCAAAGGCCGCCCGCTCACACCGCTGCATGGCGGACATGTCGGATTGCTCTGCACTGCAGGAATGCTCAATGGAGTATTCGGCGAAGGAGAAGATCGTCATATTGCGCACTGGCGCTCTGTGAAATTCACGGACCATTGGGAAGAAGAGGAAGAGGACGGAACCAAAATCCTGCACGACCGGGAAAGGTTCTCGCATGAGCTGACTCTGGTCTTTAAGAACGGTAAGACCCAGATTCTCACGCACGAAAAGAAGGAGTCCGAATGAAGAATGCACACCTTCGATTCGGCTGGCTCACCTACGTGAAGAGCACGGAGAAGACGACCACCAGCATCAAGCTGCGCTTGGATCGCTTCATAGGAGAAGTTGTGCCAGACCCGCCTAGGCAGGCCAAGGCCCACCTCATCTCCGTGATCGGCGGGGACACGCAGGTTGCGGCCTTCAGTGCGGCCATCTCTCTGGGCGACAGGTTCATGGTGGAAGGGCCAGGTGTACAGCCGATTCGAGTATGTCTCGAACGGAACGCACAGTGTTTCAAAGGCTCGATACAGCTTGCCGGACGCAAGAAGCACCTGCGTCACCTACTCGCGTTGTCAGAAGAGTTCGCTGCGAGCAGCGTATCGGCGAGTTCGGGACGAACTTTGCTGGCAAGTTCGGGAACCCGATTCGTCTGGGCCTCTCTCGCCCATATTCACGGGATCCCCGGAATGCCGGACTGGGCGGACTGGTTTGCGGATGAACTGGAATCTCATAAGGCGATCATCTGTGCTCTTGGTATCGGATGTGCCCCAGTGCTCGTGAAAGGCGAGAAGGATCAGTTTCTTTCCTGGCTTAGTTGGGGCGTGGAGAGTGGAGCCGTCAGTCTTCCGGTTGAAACTGGTTCGATCCGATGGCCGGGTTTTAGTCTCGAAGACCTCTTTCTTGCAGGCCAACGAACCCTTTGATGTAGAGAGCGTACGCCCCAGAATTTCTGTCCGGACTTCTCAACTTGCCGATTGCCGACGACGCGGAAAGCAGCGCACCGCGGCCCTTGCTCCGATCGCCGTCTATTTAGGCCAGGTGTGGAGGGCCATTTCCGAAAGGCGAACCAGTTCCTCACGAGTTGCGCCGTTGACAGCCTGCACCGTCATACCCTGAAAAAGAGCAGTGATGAAACGGGCCAGATCGGCGGCATTCGCATCTTTCGGCAAATCACCCTCAGACTTCGCTCGCTCAAAGCGCCGGCGAAGGGCATCCTGCTCCTTTAATCTTAGGGCAATGAGCTTCCTCCGGACTGGCACAGCCTCTACACCGCCGGCCAGAGCTGCCTGAATCGTCATGCACCCGCGCCGTGACCGTCTCTCGGTAAGAAACTCGGCCGTCTGATGCAGGATCCGTTCTGCTACGGCGTACGCTGTCGGCTCACTCAGCGCGCCATGGATGAAGGCGACCGGTCCGGCTAGATATCGGGCTAACGCTTGTTCAAAGAGCGCCTGCTTGTTTCCAAACGCCTTATAAAGGCTTGCTGGTTGGATCCCCATCGCGGTAGTCAAGTCATTCAAAGAAGCCCCTTCAAATCCCTTTTGCCAGAAGACATGCATGGCGCGATCAAGCGCCTCTTCCAGATTGAAGCCACGCGGCCGTCCTGCGCGCTTTGGCGATCTGCTTACCACGACTTTTTATAGTTTACCATATTATTTAGTGATCGCTAAATAAGTTGCGACTTGTACGGGCTAGGCACCATCTAGACCGCTGTGCCCGCAACCAGGCCCTGGGGAGCCAAACATGTCACAGAAACTCGAAGGGAAGATTGCCGTGATTACCGGAGGCAGCAGTGGGATTGGACTTGCGACGGCAAAACGGTTCGTCAATGAAGGTGCGTACGTATTCATCACAGGACGCCGACAAAGTGAACTGGACGCGGCGGTGAGCGAGATCGGCCATAACGTGACGGGTGTCCAGGGTGACGTCTCGAAATTGGCAGATATCGACAAGCTGTACGCGGCGGTGAGGAAGCAAAAAGGCAAGCTCGATATCGTTTTTGCAAATGCCGGCACCGGCGCATTTGCTCCGCTCGAACAAATCAGCGAAGAACATTTCGACAAGCAGTTCAACGTGAATGTGAAAGGACTGCTGTTTACGGTGCAGAAGGCCTTGCCGCTGCTGCAGCCAGGCGGATCGATCGTGCTGAACGCCTCGATCGTCGCGACGAAAGGTAGCCAGGCCCTGAGCGTTTACAGCGCGACCAAGGCTGCGGTCCGATCGTTTGCGCGCACTTGGTCGGTGGACCTGAAAGACCGAAAGATCAGGGTGAATGCGATTAGTCCTGGCATTATTCCAACTCCGGGCTACAACACCTCGCTGGGAATGACGCAGGAGCAGGTCGATCAGTTCGTGCAAAGCTCAATCCCCAACATACCTCAGGGCCGTCCCGGCACGACCGATGAGATTGCCAAGGCCGTCTCGTTTCTGGCTTCCGACGACAGCAGTTACGTGACCGGTATCGAGTTATTCGTGGATGGTGGCTTGGCCCAGATCTAACCGCTCGGATCAGGCAGGGTTCCCGGCAGCGTGATCCGCTCTGCGCGCGAAGCGCGAGCTCTGACACGTTTTCTTACCAGCGCAGCCGTCTCGTGACTCACGGCAGTGCTAGCATGGTGCTCGCGCCGGATAGGAGAGTTCCGAGCCTTCAGACTAGGATCCGCTCTATGAAGGCTTGAGAGGAGGCGCTCTCCGGCGGGGTCTTGGCGCAACAGGATATGGTGCCGATTCGCACTTGTGCCGACAGATCGGCATACCGAGAGCGCCTGCCGTCGATCTCTTCGTAACGTCCTTCCTTCTGTTCCCCGTTCCCTTCAGGCATTTGCCCAGTTCAGACCGTCCAAACCACGAGGATCAACCATGGCCGAACTCTCCACGATCTACGACTACATGCGCGCCCATGCCGCGGTCCTGGGAGAGCGCATTCTTCGAGAGTACCCAGCACTCCACCAATTTGACGATTCAGTTTCACCTCGGATTGAAGGGCTGCTGCGAACACCTTTCCCTGCGCAGACGATCGCGATTATGGGAGTTGCCAAACGCTGGCAACAGGCGCGAACCGCCATGGTGGTCGCGGAGTGCGGCACCGGCAAGACATTGATCTCGCTCGGAGCCATTCATGTCCGCAGCCGAGGAAATCTGTTCACCGCCTTAGCGATGGTTCCACCACACTTGGTCGAAAAGTGGGCGCGGGAGGCGTTTCTGACATTGCCGGGGCTGCGCGTGTTCCTGATCGATGATTTGCGAAATGGCGGTGACGAGAACAAAGCCCACGGAGTGAACGAGGTGCGGTTGAGGCAGGGACGCATCGTGCGGGAAGGGTTGCATACGACGCTGAGTGAACTTCGGTTGCGAAAAGATTCTCCGAGTTCCCGTAAACGCTGGCTGTCGCTCTGCGGGAGATCATCGCTGTTTATCGTCGGGCGTGAGCGTGCGAAGCTCGGTTATTTCTGGCGCCACGCTTACCGGGTGCCACATTCCGGCCCATACGTTGGCTGTGTGGTGAATTCGGACACGGGCAAGCCGGTAATCGTGGACGAAAGCCGACTGACGGCGGGTGAGTTCGAGAAGGTCAAAATTGCCGAAACCATTGAGACCAGGGGAGAAAAGTCTTGTCGTCCGCTGCACAGCCCGCTGTGGCAGGCGGACGCGGACAAGATCCGCCGCATGGCACCGATTGAGTTCATTGGGCGCTACATGCCGGAATGGTTTGACTACGCCATTTGCGACGAGATTCACCAACTGGCTGGCGATACCGCGCAAGGAAATGCTCTAGGCACGCTGGCCTCGAGCACCGACAGGATCATTGGACTGACAGGGACATTGCTGGGTGGCTATGCCGACGATCTTTTCAACACTCTCTTTCGCCTCGAAGCGCGAAGGATGAAAGAGCACGGCTACGAGTGGGGCACCACAGGCCGCAGTTCGTTCATTCAGGATTACGGCGTGCTCGAGACCATTACAAAGGTCGAACCCGCCAACAATGCCTGCTCCAAGGCCAAAGCCACGAGCACAGTCCGGCGAAAGCCTGGAGCATCACCGCTGCTGTTTGGCGAATTCCTCATGCAGTTGTGCGCCTTCGTCTTTCTGGAAGACATCTCGGGAGAACTTCCGCCCTACGAGGAAACCTATCTGAGCGTTCCGATGGACGCTCCCATGCGAGAAGCGTACCGCGAACTCGAAGAGGACATGCGGAAGGCGTTGAAAGCCCACCGGGGAAATCGGTCCGTGCTGAGCACGATGCTCAATACTCTGTTGCTCTATCCCGATCACCCCTACGGAATTGGGACGCTATATGGGACTGAGTTCGATCCTGAACTTAAGCGCAGGGTGAGATTTGTCATTGCGGAACCTCGTGACCTTCCCGAGGACCGGATCTATTCGAAAGAACGAAAACTAATCGAGGAGATCAGGAAGGAACTGTTAGAGGGACGGCGGTGCCAGGTCTTTGCCGTCTACACGCAGAAGCACGACGTTACAGCCAGGCTTCAACGAATCCTGAGCAACGAGGGAATCCGCGCTGCTGTTTTGCGAGCTAGCGTTGATACCTCCAAGCGCGAAGCGTGGTACGCGAGACAGGTCAAAGAAGGTGTGCAAGTAGTGATCTGCCATCCCAAGCTGGTGGAGACCGGCCTCGATCTGCTGGACTTTCCGACCATCATTTTCTACGAATCTGGATACTCCCTACACACGTTGCGGCAGGCCAGCCGCCGGTCCTGGAGGATCGGGCAACGCCGCCCGGTGCGCGTGAAGTTTCTGTGCTCGGAAGGGACGATGCAAACATCATGTTTGCGCCTCATGGGGAAGAAGCTCCTCGTAGCTCTCACCATGGAAGGCAAGTTCGCTGGCGAAGGACTGCAAAACATCGATGAGGACGATGACATGCTCTCGGCCATGGCGCGGGAACTGGTCGAAAGGAATGGCATTGGCGAAACTGCCGACTCCGTTTGGAGAACCCTCAGTACAGAACATCAAAAGCTGTTTCCGCGGAAGTCTCGTAGCGACGATCATGGCTTATCCATCGAAATGCCGGACGCTCATCCTGACCCTGCGAATGTCGTTGCGGAAGCCATGGATACCAGGTCCGTGGTCGTCTTCGGACAGCGACCAGGCGCACTGGCTAGAAAGCGGCGAGCAAGGCCCATTGTCCCCGAACAGGCGTCCCTATTCAGCTTGAGCTAAATCAGGCAAAATAAGCCAGACGCCACACGTCACCTAGCCCGACTTCGTAAATTGAGGCCTCTAGGTGATGAGAACCGCGGGGTAGCCCGAAGGAGTTGGAAATGTTCAAACCGAATCTGAGCATTCTTCCAGAGCCTCAGAGGCAACTTTGGGGGGAGTTAAGTAATACTCCGAAGACGTTCGTGCTTTATGGAGGTACAGCTCTGGCACTTCGGCTGGGACACCGACAATCGGACGACTTCGACTTTTTCTCGAACCTGCCCTTTCACCCCAATTCGCTGCGCGACAGCGTCCCCTATTTGAAAAACGCCGAAATGACCCAATTCCAAGACAACACACTCACGGCGATTGTAGACCGGAATGGCCCGGTGAAGCTTTCTTTCTTTGGATCTCTGGAAATCAAGCGCGTTCACGACCCTGATGTTGTCCAAGAGAATGGGATTCAGGTTGCTTCGGTGCTGGATCTTCTTGCGTCGAAGCTGAAGACCGTTCAGTTAAGGGCCCAGGCGAAAGACTATCGAGACGTTCTGAGCACACTCGACGCGGGCTTGAGCCTAGCCGAGGGTTTGGCTGCTGCTGCGGCAATCTATGGGAAGGATTTCAACGGAGCACTCAGCCTCAAGGCGCTAACATTCTTCGAGGATGGCGACCTTCCCAGCCTGGCACGCATAGTGCAAAAGCGTCTCCTGGAGGCGGCAACTTCGGTAAACTTAAGAGAACTTCCGGCTGTTGTGGCACGATCTGGTCTGAGCCGCCGGGAAGCAGAATCATGAACTACTCTGAGGATCTCAAGCGCGTGGCAAAACGTGTTGTTTGGTTCAAGGCGCCCGAAGAGACGCTACGAGACACCAAACTGTTCCTCGCTCACCTGATGACCTACGGAACCCTCGACGATATCGCTACCGGGATGAAGTACTATGGTGACGCTGATTTCGATCTCGTCTTGAAGAATCCGCCTGCTGGAATCTTCGACCGTCGATCGTGGAACTATTGGAACCTGCGCTATCACCATGAACCGGTTCCGCCGCTGCCACAGCGCCTGTTTCCTGGAACTGATGCCGTTAGCACTTGATCCGTACAGATCATAAGCCTGTCGCTCCAGTCGTTCCTAAAGCTCGATACGGATACGCAACAATCCAACCGAGAAATTCCCGCCCGCGACCCGCGCTAAGCAGACCCCTCGCGTACCTTTCTCAATCGATTAACTGCAAATGGTGACTGCGGCTTGGGCCGTCGGTCATTTTCCAGAGTGTCATTCCAACACAACAAGGAGGAAAGAAGTATGTCAGAAACTAGTACGCTCATTGGCTACGGCGGCCGAACGATTGGCCGCGAAGAACTAGCACTGGTGCCAACACCAGTGGCAACGGAAACACACCGCCCGGTCCCGCATCACGAGATCGTGCAAGGTCTGGTCGAGACGCTCGGGTTTCGCCACATCGGCGTCGTCCATGATGAGTATGCGGTCTCACCAGACGGCATGAAAGCCTTTGGGGTTCTCGACCTCGCAACCGAGATGGCAGGGTGCCGTTTCTCCATCGGTTTGCGAAACTCCCACGACAAGAGCATGCGTTTGGCGATGACCTGTGGCTATCGCGTGTTCGTGTGCTCGAATATGGCGTTCGCCGGGGATTTCACTCCCGTGCTCGCGAAGCACTCGAAGTCGTTCTCACTCGTAGACTGCCTTTCAGTTGGCGTTGACCGGATGCAGCGAAACTTTGAGCCGATGCGAAAGCAAGTGGAAGCCTGGCAGAAAAGTGAACTGACGGACGTCACCGCCAAGGTGGTCATCTATGAGGCATTTGTGGAGGGCGAACTGGAGGCTCCAAGACACCTTGCCCGTACCGTGCATGACCTCTACTTCGAGCCGCAGTACGAGGAATTCCGGCCGCGGACAATCTGGAGTCTGTCGAATGCCTTCACGTCGGCATTCAAGGAACTGGAGCCCATCCCACAATTCAGAGCCACAGCGAAGCTGGGTGAATTCCTGGAAGCCCGGTTTTCACAATCGTTCTAGCCTGCGGGGCGGCCTTCCCAACAAGCAATTCCACTTTGCATTAAACGACCCATGCGGGCGAGCCACGTCCGCATGGGCTACAGAGAGGAGTCACCCTCATGTCTGCATTGTTTCCGCTTGGGCAAGTTGTGGCCACGCCTGGAGCGCTAGCTGCATTGGAGAGAGCAAAACAGCCGCCTACCTGTTTCTTGGCTCGTCATGCAAACGGAGACTGGGGCGATCTGGAGCCAACCGATGTCGCCGAGAACAAGTACAGCCTGATTCACGGATTTCGATTGCTGAGCAGCTACCAGACGAATGCCGGCGACAAGCTATGGATAATCACCGAAGCGGACCGGTCCGCAACCACTTTGCTCTTGCCAGAGGAGTACTGACCGAGTTGCATGAATCGAATCATTGGTAACCACTGTTGACCTCAAATCGCATTGAGAATCTCCTGTAGTGGAGCAATCGCGACCCATTGCAAGCCCCGAATCCCGCTTGTTCTTGCCCTGCCTTAGTAAGCGGATCGACGTGAATCGTCAGCGGCTGTGGGCTCGAAGTCAACTGAAGCCGAGCACTGGATGCGGAACATACGGCTCCTCTAGAGAAGCAATCTCCTCAGGCGACAACCGCAGTGTCAGTGCCGCTACGGCGTCCTGAAGATGATTCGGCTTGGTTGCGCCAACGATGGGCGAGGTGACCGGCTTGCTTAGCAGCCAGGCGAGAGCAAGCTGCGCGCGGGGAACGCCACGTCGCTCTGCGACCTGACCCAGGCGGTCCACAACTTCACGGTCAGTTTCTTCGGTCTTTGAGTACATGCTCTTCCCGAACTGGTCCGTTTCGTAACGCTTGGTGTGTTCGCTTTGCCACGGGCGAGCCAGGCGGCCGCGCGCCAGAGGGCTTCCAGGGAATTACGCCGATACCCTCGGACTGGCAAAGGGGAATCATCTCGCGCTCCTCCTCGCGATAAAGCAGGTTGTAATGATTCTGCATGGAAACGAAACGGGTCCAGCCGTGAAGGTCAGAAAGATAGAGAGCCCTGGTGAATTGCCATGCGTACATGGACGAGGCGCCTATGTAACGCACCTTGCCGGATTTCACCACATCGTGCAACGCCTCCAATGTTTCTTCGATCGGTGTTTCATAATCCCAGCGGTGAATCTGGTAAAGGTCCACATAGTCGGTCTGCAAACGGCGGAGGCTCTGGTCGAGTTCGTAAAAGATTTCTTTACGGGAGAGACCGTGGCCGTTCGGCTCGTCGCGCATGACGCCATTGAGCTTGGTGGCGATGACGACGGCCTCGCGGCGGCTGTCGGCCTTCAAGAACCGGCCCAGCACCTCTTCGCTGGTCCCGGCCGAATAGACATTAGCCGTGTCAAAGAAGTTGATCCCAAGATCAAGCGCCTGACGAAAGAATGGTGCGCTCTCTTCTTCGTTCAGCGCCCAGGCATGGCTGCCGGGTTTTGCTTTACCCGTAGCAGGCTCTCCATAGCCCATGCAGCCGAGACAAATGCGAGAAACTTTGAGGCCGGTCTTGCCAAGATTGATGTAGTCCATTGCGTCTCCTGAGGGGCACCGGTGTCTCAGGCCATTTTGGCCCGTGGCGATGTGTGCTTCCTATGAATAAGAGCATACTGCGCAAGGAACGATTCAGCGTATGCCATGTTCCCCCGAACGCTGTATCGTCATAATGGTTCTCATCATCGGGTTGAACATGCTCTTGATTACAGGCGCTTCCGGACGTATCGCACGACGTGCTGGCGCATTGCTGGCGCAACGAGGACATGGTCTGCGCCGATGGGCATCACCGCAGATCGAGCTGCACCCTTTCGGGTAAGGTACGCATCGCTTTGGCGGAGGGTTCATCTAATTCGCTATGGGAAACGAGCTAGCGGTTTCAGTGCTGGATCTTGTGGGCATGCGAGTGGGCGAGTCCGCGGGCGGCGCAATTGCCCGATCAGTGGACTTGGCGCAGCACGTTGAGCAGTTGGGATACAAGCGCTACTGGTTGGCGGAACATCACTCCATTCCTGGATTGGCTTGCTCAGCCACGCCACTGCTGATTGGGCATGTGGCGGCAGCGACAAAGACGATTCGAGTGGGCAGTGGTGGAGTGATGCTGCCAAACCACGCACCGCTAGTGGTGGCGGAACAATTCGGGACGCTGGAGGCGCTGTACCCAGGGCGAATTGATCTGGGGCTGGGACGGGCTCCGGGCGGCGACTTTCAAACGATGCGGGCACTGCGGAGAGACTTGGGGCAAACCGGGGAAGATTTCCCGGCGCTGCTCGCGGAATTACAAACCTACCTGGGGCCGGAGAAGCCGGGTCAAGTGGTCAAAGCGATTCCCGGACAGGGCAGCAATGTGCCGATCACCTTGTTGGGTTCGAGCGGCTTCAGTGCGCAACTTGCGGGGATGCAGGGGCTCCCGTTTGCATTCGCGGCACACTTTGCTCCGGACTATTTGTATGCAGCGCCGCAACTCTACCGCGAGCACTTCCGGCCAAGCGAGGCACTGCGGAAGCCGTACCTGATAATTGCGGTGCAGGTGATCGCGGCGAAGACAGACGCGGCAGCCCGGCGGTTGTTCACCACGCCACAGCAGCGCTTTCTGCGACTGATCCGAGACCAGCCAGTGGAGTTGCTGCCTCCGGTAGATTCCATGGAGCCGCTCTGGCAGGACTGGGAGCGGGCGGCTGTGGAGAACAAACTGAGGGCGGCGATTGTGGGATCGGACGTGACGGTGAAGGCGGGGCTGGAGAAGTTGGTCGGGGATACGGCGGCCGACGAGG
>Ga0209332_1000215_pt1 | contig 15118 bp, 11 predicted proteins | sample BlaSpr_A8_OM3_M1_FD_187974 | JGI IMG/M metagenome (GOLD analysis project Ga0209332, IMG submission 187974) | Forest soil microbial communities from Thunder Bay, Ontario, Canada - Black Spruce, Ontario site 2_A8_OM3_M1 (SPAdes) (version 2) | ecosystem: Environmental > Terrestrial > Soil > Boreal...
CAACGAGCAGGCCCTGGAAAACGATTTCGACCGGCTCATTAATTTCCTGTTGAGCGCGCCGCACGACTATTTTATGTATCGCGATTTCCAGTCGCGCAACATCATGCTGCGCAACGGCCAGCCGTTTTTCCTCGACTACCAGGGCGGCCGCAAAGGCGCGCTGCAGTATGACATCGCTTCCCTTCTCTACGACGCTAAGGCCGATCTTCCTCCGGAACTGCGGCAGCAGTTGCTCGATCTTTACATCAGCGAGGTTTCCCGCTTCGTAACAATCGACCGCGAAAGTTTTCTGCATCATTATTACGCGTACGTCTACGTTCGCATTCTGCAGGCATTGGGTGCTTACGGCTTTCGCGGTTTCTACGAACGCAAAGCGCATTTTCTGCAGAGCGTTCCCTACGCCCTGAAAAACCTGCGCTGGCTCATGCACAACGTAAAGCTTGCCATCGCTCTGCCCACGCTGATGGAGGCATTCAACAACATGTTGGCCTCGGAGAAACTGCAGGGCTTGGCCTCCGAAGCCGATAATCTGACCGTGCGGGTGTTTTCGTTTTCGTTTCACCGCGGCATGCCGAAGGATGAGAGCGGAAACGGCGGCGGCTTTGTCTTCGATGGCCGCAGCCTTCCAAATCCCGGCCGCGAAGAGCGCTTCAAAGCGCTTACCGGAAAAGACGCGCCGGTCATCGACCATCTGAACCAGCAGCAAAGCGTGCATCAATTCCTGGCCAGCGTGATGTCACTAGTCGATGCCAGCGTCGCCGAATATCAGCGCCGGGGATTTAAGCACTTGATGGTGTCGTTTGGCTGCACTGGCGGCCAGCATCGCTCCGTGTTTTTGGCGGAGCAGGTGGCGAAGCGGTTGCGCGGGCGAACGGGAGTGGAAGTAGTGTTGCATCATCGCGAACTGGAGAAGCCTCCGCAATGAAAGCGATGATCCTGGCGGCCGGCCTGGGCACGCGGCTGCGGCCGCTTACGAACGATCGCCCTAAAGCCCTGGTAGAAGTTGCGGAAAGGACGCTGCTTGAGATCACGCTCGCGCGACTGCGCGAGTTCGGAGTTCATGAGGTGATTGTGAATGTTCATCACTTCGCCGACATGGTGGCGGAGTATTTAAGAAAGAACGACAACTTCGGCATGAAGATCGAAATCTCGCGGGAGGAAACTTTACTCGATACCGGCGGCGGATTGAAAAAAGCCGGCTGGTTCTTTGTGAAAGATTCCGCGGATCGCGGTGAACCCTTCATCGTGCACAACGTGGATGTGATCAGCACCATCGACCTGAGTCGGATGCTGCTATTTCACAACGAGCAGCATGCACTGGCCACGCTTGCGGTGAAGCAGCGTGAGACTTCGCGATATCTGTTGTTCGATGAGCACTTACAGCTTTCCGGGAGACTCTCGGGACTTAGCCAGCAAGCGGAATTTGTTCGCCCTTCTCAGCAAGTGCAGCTGCAGGCGCTGGCATTTTCCGGCATTCACGTCATCTCGCCACGTATGCTCTCCATGTTGACCGAAGATGGCGCCTTCTCCATCACCAATTCATATCTGCGATTGGCTGGTCAGGGAGAAAATATTCTCGCGTTTCGTGCCGACGAATATTACTGGCGCGATCTGGGTAAGCCGGAAAGCATGGTGCAAGCGGAGAAAGATTTTAAAAACAACGTTCTGTGACGGCCCACGGCGCAGGTCTCGCCACCTCTTAAAGAGATTTCTATGAAGCAACCTTTAATATGGCCCGATGATTCCGGCGATAGGGCGAGACGCGGGCGAGGGCGCCCGCGCCACACGAGCATCGTCGAGCACATCCAGATATTTCAGGCCGGAACCGGTGTTGAACAGCACCACCGAGTCTTCTTCGCTAAAAACTTTTTTGGCTAGCAACTTCCGGTAAGCAACCAGACTCGCGGCACCTTCCGGTGCGGCGAAGATGCCTTCAACCTTCGCCCAGTGCCGAGTAGCATCCAGGATTTCCGCGTCGGTGACTGCGAGGGCCACGCCTCCGCTTTTTTTCAGGATGTCGAGAATCATATAATCCCCATAAGGTTTGGGCACGCGCAAGCCCGCCGCAACGGTCGAAGCATTCGGCCACATCTCCGCGGAGCTACGTCCTTCTTCCCACGCCTTCACAATGGGCGCGCATCCGGCAGCTTGCACGCTGATCATCTTCGGCCGCTCGGAGCCGATCAATCCCAGTTGCTGCATTTCGTCGAACGCCTTCCACATGCCGAGCAGACCCACTCCGCCGCCCGTCGGATAGATGATCCCCTGCGGAAGTTTCCATCCCAACTGCTCGGCAACTTCGCAGCCCATGGTTTTTTTGCCTTCCACGCGATAAGGCTCTTTGGTGGTGGAGACATCGAACCATCCTTCTCTCGCCCACGCGGGAGTTTCCTTAAGCTCGGCGACTTTTCGGGCACAATCGGAAATCAGGCCATCGACCAGCGTGACCTGCGCTCCGTAGTAATCGCACTCGATGCGATTCGCCATGGGCACATCTTTGGGCATGAAGATATGCGCTTCCATGCCTGCAGCGGCGGCATAAGCGGCGAGCGCTCCCGCAGCGTTTCCAGCAGAAGGAATGGCCAGTTTTTTCAGCCCGAAGTGGCGGGCCATGGTGACGGCGGCGGAAAGTCCGCGCGCTTTGAACGAGCCGGTCGGATTCAGCCCTTCGTCTTTAATGAAGACGTTCGCATACTCGCGGCTGCGCAACATGGGCGTGAAACCTTCGCCCAGCGAAACCGGCGCAGCCTCAGGCAGAATCGCAAAGTATCGCCACATGGTCGGCGCCAGGGGCAAGAGCGATGCCGGAGAAAAACTTTTCTTGATGCGCGCCAGATCATAGCGCGCGTAGAGGATGCCGCCATCCTTTGGGCAAACTGTTTGCGGGCGGTCGGCGGCATAGTGCTCGCCGCAGCGGGTGCATTCCAGATGATTGAGTCGCGACACTGAGAAAGTTTATCAGGCGCGATGGGCTGCACTTGTCTAATCATTGGCGATAGCCGGCTCGAATACCATCGCAACCTCATCGACATAAACCGGCCGCCACTCCGTGGTCTCGCCGAGAACGCTGGCCAGCGGCGACTCTCGGGGGACAACTACGTAGTTAGCAGGATGCTGCCGCAGAAACTCTCGCCACCCAGGTTCTACATGAACCAGCTTCAGATAAGATTTCAAAAACTCTTCTCCGTACAAATCGTGCCGGTCGTCGACCACCACTTTTGTGGGCGGGTAGAGCCGGTAGATAAGATAGCCTCCCCAGATGTCGGGACTCAACACCGGTCCCGGCGCACTTTGCTTCCCCAGATAATCAACAGCGGCAACCGGAAATCGCTTGGCGTCGAAATGCGCATTCATCAACTGAGTGCCGCCCAGACCACCGCCATGCACCGCAATCCAGAGTGTCAGAAACACGGCCGCAATCGGCCAAACATGGCCGCGCAGGCCCAGTTCGATTGACTTCATCCGGTCAAGAAATGATTTCGAAGGGTAGCCAAATCTATCGGACTTCTGGCTCGCGCTGGACAGCCACGGCCCAACCACCAGAATCAGCAGCAGCGACGACACTGGGATATTGCGCGAAGCATACAGGCCGGAAATCACCGCAAACAAAACCACGAGAAGCTGACTTGCCCGCGTCCGAGTATGCTTCACCGCCAGCGCAATCAGGGTGAGCAGCAGTAGAGCGGCAAAACATTTCTGCGCCACATAATGAAAATTCGGAGATTGAAACTCCTCAATGTGGTTCATCAGGAAGCGGTTCGACAGATAGTGATAGATGTGAATATACAGGCGAACTCCGTGAGGATTCGCCAGAGTCGCCGCCGAGCTCAACACTCCGGCCAGAGTTAAATTCCAAAGCCGCCGCCCCGCCTCGATCTTCCGCAGACTCTGATCGAATGGACCTTCTGTCGCTGTGAAAGAGAGGCTCGCCCACTCCCAGAACGCGCAGATCCAGCAAATCTTGAATAGAACAAAACCAACCAGGAAACCACCGTGCACATTCACCCAAACCAGCATCGTCAAGGGCAGGAGCCATAGAAGCCGAGTGCCTCGAATTTTGGACTCGCGATCGGTTGCGCCACGTTTCTCTGAGTTTTCCAAAATCCAAAACCACAGCAGCGTGAACAGCCAACTCACCACATGCGGCCGCGCCAGAAAATGAATCATCGATGCCGAAGCTGCCAGCAGCACCAGGAGTAGAGCCAGCAACACATTCGTTCCCCGCCGGATCAACAGCCGGAAGGCCCACGAAAAAACTCCTGCAATGATCAACGCCGTGAATAAAACGACTCCGTTCAGCCCGGAAACTTTCTCCAGACACCCCACCAGCACGTCGTACAACCACTCCCAGGCAAACCATGCGTGGCCCGCCATGCTCGACGAAAAAGGATCGACACGAGGGACGGAATGTGTCGCCAGGATGATTTGTCCGGTGCGAATATGCCAACCGATTCCGGCATCGCCCAGCAATCGCATCGACAGACTGGTGAAAACCAGCAGACCTAGCATCGCGACGAAAAGCAGACCGGCGATCGACGGCATAAGCCAGCGCACCCACGCGGGACGAATCGCCGCAGCCGAATTTTCCGAGCCTATTGCCATCGCGCTGAATCTTATAGAGTGGAAGCGTAAAGAGTAAAGAATGAACGGTAACGCTGCATCGCAAACCGCGCATCGGGTAGTGATCGTGGGAGCCGGCTTCGGCGGCTTGAACGCCGCCGAGAAGCTTGCCGGCGCGCCGGTGCAGATCACCGTCATCGACCAAAAAAACTACCACACGTTCCAACCGCTGCTTTATCAGGTGGCGACCGCCGGACTTTCGCCGGGAGAAATCGCCGCGCCCATCCGCTCGATTCTCAGCCGTCATAAAAACGTCGAAGTGCTGATGGCCGAAGTAACCGGCTTCGACCTCGATCGCCGCATGGTAAAAACGGCGGATCAGGAAATTCCCTACGATTCGCTGATTGTCGCCGCCGGCGCCAGCCACGCCTATTTCGGCCACGAAGAATGGGAGCCGTTAGCGCCCGGCCTGAAGACCATTGAAGACGCGATCGAAATTCGCCGCCGCGTTCTGCTGGCCTTCGAACTCGCGGAGCGGCGCGCGGCCGCGGGCGAGGGGGACGAGCCTTTAAATTTTGTGGTGGTCGGCGCCGGACCCACGGGAGTCGAACTTGCCGGAACCCTCGCCGAAATCTGCCGTCATGCTCTGGCCGGCGACTTCCACACCATCGATCCGCGGAGATCGAGGATTCATCTGCTCGAAGGTGGGCCGGTAGTGCTGCCAGCGTATCCCGCAGATCTGTCTCACAGCGCGCTTGAGCAACTTCGCCACCTGGGCGTGGAAGTAAGCACTTCCACGATGGTCACGAAAATTGAGCCCGGCGTCATCTACGTGGGCGACACGCCGATGAATGCCGCCGTGATTCTTTGGGCCGCGGGCGTAGCGGCTTCGTCGCTCGGGAAAAAACTCGGCGTCCCGACCGATCGTGCCGGCCGCGTGCTCGTTGGGCCCGACCTCAGCATTCCGAATCATCCTGAAGTGTTCGTCATCGGAGATCTTGCCGCCTTAAAAGATACATCGGGAAAGCTGCTGCCCGGCGTCGCACCCGTCGCCATTCTCGAAGGGCGATACGTTGCCAAGGTTATTCGGCGAGAAATTCAAGAGAGCGCGGAACTCGGCGCAAATTCAAACTCCGATGCGAAACTATCGCGGCGGCCGCCTTTTCACTACTACGACAAAGGCAGTCTCGCTACCATTGGCCGCGCCGCGGCCGTGGCGCAGTTCGGCAAGATTCACATCTCCGGATTCCCCGCCTGGCTGGCTTGGCTGTTTATCCATATTCTTTTTCTGATCGGGTTCCGCAACCGCTTGCTGGTTTTCATCCAATGGGCGTGGTCGTATTTCACCTATGAGCGCAGCGCTCGCCTCATCACGGGCAGCACGACACTTCCCGGCTGGAGTAACCAGCAATCCAGCGGGACCGATCAGAAACATGCGGCGCAAGAAATCTCTGCCACAATCGACAAATAAGAGTAACAATATTGTTGGGGCGCGTGGCCGGTCATGAAAAATACAGTGATTTTGCGAATGCTCCTCGGCTTGGCGGCAGTTTTATTCTTCAGTTCCGTCTCCAGCGCCGAAGTGCTCAAGATCGTCGTCAACGACACCATCCAGCCGATTACCGAGGAATTTATTTCCCGCGCCATCGACGAAGCGCAGCGCCGCAACGATCAGGCTATATTGATCGAGATGAATACGCCCGGTGGGCTGGTCGAATCCACTCGCGAAATTATCAAGAAGATCACCAACTCCGTGGTTCCGGTCATCATTTTTGTTGCGCCCAGCGGCAGTCGCGCAGCTTCTGCGGGATTTTTCATTCTTGAATCCGCCGACGTCGCCGCCATGGCCCCGGGAACCAACACCGGCGCGGCTCACCCGGTTATTCTCGGCGGCGGAAAAATGGACGATGTAATGAAAGAGAAGATGGAGAACGATGCCGCTGCCCTGATGCGATCCGTAACAGCACGGCGCGGACGCAACGTCGATGTCGCCGAAAGTACCGTGCGCCAGTCCAAGTCTTTCACCGAGCAGGAGGCGCTGTCGCAGCATCTCATCGACTACGTGGCTTCCAGCGAAGAGGATCTTTTCCGCCAGATCGAGAGTAAAAGTTTCAAGCGCTTCAACGGCGAGGCGGTCTCGCTGAAGCTCTCCGGCCAGCCTATCGTGCCGTTCGGCATGACACTCAAAGAATCCATCCTCAACTATTTGATGGATCCCAACATCGCATTCATCTTTCTTGCCATCGGAGCGCTTGCGCTCTATGCGGAATTTAACCATCCGGGGGCGGTAGTTCCGGGCACGGTCGGGATCGTTTTTATTTTGATCGCGGCCTTTGCTCTGAATCTGCTCCCGACGCGCTTTGCGGCACTGGTACTCATTCTGGGCGCCTTCGCGCTGTTCGCGGCGGAAGCAAAATTTGCCAGCCATGGCGTGCTCACCATTGGCGGCATCACGCTGCTCACGCTCGGCGGACTGCTCCTGGTCGACTCTCCTATCCCGGAAATGCGGGTTCACCTGCTCACCGCTCTCGCGGTCAGCATTCCGCTTGGCTTGATCACGGCTTTCCTCATGAGCATCGCTCTCAAAGCTCGCCGCAATAAATTGGTTTCAGGCGCGCCGGGAATGGTCGGCGAGACGGGCATCGCGCAAACCGCAATTTCTCCACGGGGAAAAGTTTTCGTCCACGGCGAACTATGGGATGCCGTCTCCTCTTGCGACATTGCCGCTGGCGAGTCCGTGGTGGTGCGCCGGGTAGACGGACTGCTGCTGCAGGTTGACCCGCTGACGGTGGCGCAGCCCGCCCCGGCACCGGCTGTTCCATAATTGGCGCGCGCACCAACGCAAGCAACCGTCCGCTTGCGAATTCCGCGCCCTCGTCCTCCCATTGGGTTACAATCCGCCTCAGCAGCGTTTGTGTTCGGGCGGTGGAGGCATTCTTATGGAACTCGGTTTCGGCTTCAGTACCATCGTCATCATCATCGTCGTTCTCTATTTGTTCAGTTCCATCAAGATTCTGGCGGAGTATGAACGTGGTGTCATCTTTCGCCTCGGCCGTCTCCTGTCCTCGGCCAAAGGTCCCGGTGTCATTCTGGTTTTTTCTCCGATCGACCGGATGGTAAGGGTTTCTCTGCGCCAGGAAGCTCTCGAAGTTCCCCCGCAAGACATCATCACTCGCGATAACGTAACGCTCAAGGTAAACGCGGTGATTTTTCTGCGCGTGATCGATCCCAGCAAAGCCGTGGTGGAAGTTTCCAACTACGTTTATCAGACTTCGCAGTTTGCCCAAACCACACTGCGCTCCGTGCTTGGCGAGCAGGAGCTTGACGAACTTCTCGCGCACCGCGAAAAAATCAACCTCCGGCTGCAAAGCATTCTTGACCAGCACACTTCTCCGTGGGGCGTGAAAGTTACGAACGTCGAGGTAAAGCAGGTGGATATGCCGGAATCGATGCTGCGCGCCATGGCCAAGCAGGCCGAGGCCGAACGCGAAAAGCGGTCGAAGATCATCCACGCGGAGGGCGAGTTTTCAGCCGCGCAGCGCCTGGTGGATGCTGCCCATCTGCTGGCCACCGAACCGGTGAGCGTGCAACTTCGCTACCTGCAAACTCTGACGGAAATTGGCGTCGAGAAAAATACGACCGTCATCTTCCCGGTTCCGGTCGACTTTTTCTCAGGCTTGCAAAAAATGTTAGGGAAGGCTGACGAACCAGCGCCGGCCGGCAAGGTTGCGTAGTTCGATTGGGTCGCAAGATTTTTCGGCAGCGTGGGATTCAGAGTGAGGCGCGAGTTAAGCTGCTGGCGTTGGGTTTTGGGTGGCGCAGCGCTGCGACGCTGCGATGAATGCATTGCATGAACATGGGCTTTAGCCCCGAGGTACATTTTGTGAATTCATCACAAGACACCGAAATCACGTTAGGGACGGCAAAACTGCTGGGCCTTTTCTTCGGCCTGGTGATGGTGTGCGCGGTCTTCTTCGCGCTCGGCTATACACTCGGCCGCAAGTCAGACTCCGGCCTTACCGTTAGCGCGGCGGCCGCGCCACAAATCAGCTCCAGCCGGGCCAAACCAGCGGGCGCTGCATCGAGCCCATCCCAGCCGATGAGCTTCTACAAATCGGTCGAGCAGAAAGACAGCAACGCGCAATTGACTCCGGCCTCGGCGGATGCAGGATCCGGGCCAGCACAAACGAGCGCGGCTCCCGCCCCTGAGGCACAACCGCAAGCATCGCCAACCTCGAATCCGCCCGATCCCATGGCTCCAATTCCCATGGGCGGTTACTTCGTGCAAGTCGCGGCGGTCAGCAAACAGGAAGACGCCGAGTCCCTGGTCGACGCGCTCAAGAAAAAAGAATATCCCGCCTTTGTGGCCAACAGCGTTACCACCGACAAGCTTTTTCGCGTGCAACTGGGCCCCTTCGGCGATATCAAAGAAGCCGAAGCCATGCGAGCACGCTTGGTCAACGACGGATACAACCCGATCCTGAAGAAGTGACGTTCCCCCTATGAAGCAGAAGTGCCTGCTGAACTGCCGTGTCATCTTCAAGCTGCACGGCATGGACCCGCTCGACTCCACCATCCTGAAACAGGATGAAACCGGCTACTGGATTCGCGGCGGAACTCTGGCGCCCCGGCTAGAACAGAAGAATTGCTCGCTGCCCGATAACGATGTGCGCTATCTGGAATTCGACCGCATCGAATGGCTGCGGGCCTCGCGCAAGAGTTTCTGACAAACTCTCTGCATATTGACAAGCGTCAATTTACCGGATATTCCTAATCATCGTGACCGCGCCCGTATCAAACCTGAATCAAACGCTGCATGCCATCGCCGACCCCACGCGCCGCCGCATTCTGCAAGCTCTGAAACAGCGCCGGGCAACGGTGTCGACCGCGTCTTCGGCCGGCAAACATGCCGGCCTTTGTGCCGGGGATATTGAAGAACGGGTAAATCTCACGCAGTCGACCATCTCGCATCACATGGCGATCCTCACCAAGGCCGGCCTGGTCGAAGCGGCGAAACAGGGACAATGGCGCTGGTATCGCCGCAACGAAAAAGCTCTTCGCCGTCTGGTGAAGAGCCTGCGCGCAGAACTTTGACGAATTCGTAAAACTTCCCAATAATTGTCATCCCGAGCGCAGCGAGGGATCTTGGTGTTCGGCGGCAGCTGCGTCATGCCGGCAAAACCAAGGTCCCTCGCTGCGCTCGGGATGACATATCGTGCTGGAGTCGGATCGGGGTAGGTTTAATCAGCCGAAGCGACTGCCGCGCGTGACTTCTGCAGCAATCGCCGGGTTTGCGAAATCAACTCCGCCACTTCGAAAGGCTTCACTAGATAGGGAACGTTATTTTCCTGCAGAAACGACCTCTCATCGCCTTGCTCCAAGCCATTTGAGAAGGTAAACAATACGTGGCTCTCCATCTCGGCACAGTTTTGCCTGATCCAGAGGTAGGCATCTTTGGCGTTCCAATCGGATGGCATCTTGCCGTTCATGATCACCGCATCGAAGGGCTCTGAGAGCAAACGTGTCTTAACGTCTTCGCTGCGGCTAGCGGTGACCACGCTGGCTCCTGCACCGCTCAGCACATCACGCTCGAACTCGAGCACTGCCTCTTCTTCTACCAGAAGCACCCGGCCCTGAATAGCTCCCTCGCGCCGCGGCACGGCGACTGGTTCGGGTTCTGCAACGACTCCGGCGCTCGCTGCCATAGGCAGTCGAACTTCGATCACGGCTCCGCCCTCAGCAGCATTATGCGCAGTGATGTCGCCACCATGCTCCTTCACAATTCCATAGCAAATGCTCAAGCCCAGGCCCGTTCCTTTACCCACACTTTTCGTGGTGTAGAACGGATCGAAAATTCTTTTGGGATCTTTTATCCCCGGGCCGTCGTCGGCGAACTGTGCGCACACTTCGTTCCGCTGGCAATAGATGTGGATTTTCAGTTTGCCTGTTTGTCCCCCCTCGAGTACAGCGTCTACGGCGTTGTTGATGATGTTGAGAAATACCTGCTCGATCTGGTGCGGATCAGCGACGACCATCGCGGGCTGTGCTCCCAAATCTTTTTCCACCACGATTTTGTTTACCTTCAAATCGTAATCGCGCAAAGCTAGAGTTTCATCGAGCACCTTGCGAATATCGACCTCGGTGCGTTCGGGCTTTCTTTGCCGGGCAAACGAGAGCAGGTTCTGCACCACGCGGTGGGTGCGCTGCGCCTGCTTGAACATCTTGCCCACATAATCCTGCGCGCGCTCGCTCAATCCTTCGCTCTCCAGCAACTGCGCATAGCCCAGAATCGCGGTCAGCGGATTGTTCAGTTCGTGCGCCACGCCGGCAATCAACTGCCCCACCGCCGACATTTTCTCGCTCTGCAAAAGTTGTTCCTGGGTGCGCCGCAGATCTTCGTAAGCCTTGCAGGTTTCTTCATACAGGCGGACTTTTTCGATGGTGGTAGCCAGTTGGCGGCTGATCGCCACCATCAGGTTCTCTTCCCCGCTGGAGTATTCGTATTCCGGCTGGCCACGCAGTCCCATCATGCCGATCGGACTATCCTTTCCCCAGAAGAGTACCCAGATCCACGAACCGTCGGCGTCCGAGCGAATAAACTCCGCCACTGCTCCGGTCAAATGCGGAAGATATTCAGCCGTGATTACTTCGGCGCGCGACCGCGAAACCAAATCTCCAAAACCCTCGGCAAAACTGATTTCCGCCGGACGCGACTTGTCGCGGCTGCGCGGTCCCCAGGCAGCCCGGCGGCGGAAGGTGGGCGCATCTGAATCGGAAAGATAAACCGCTCCGCTCTCAGCCCCGAACAGCGAGACTACCTGCCGCAGCGTGAGGTTCAAAATCTCATCCAGATCGAACGACTGCGTGGCCACCACCGCCATCGCATTCAGCGCGTTCAGTTCGCGATTACGCCGCCGCATTTCATCTTCGGTGCGCCTCTTCTCGGTGACATCCAGAACAAAACCTTGAAAGCGTTCGATCCTGCCCGCGCCATCACGGGTAGCAAAACTACTTTCCGCCGAAAGCAACAGCGTTCCATTCTTGCGCCGCATCGTGACTTCAAAGTTGCGGACGTAATTGTTCTGCTCGATATCTTTCCGGAAAGCCTCGCGCTGTCCAGCATCCACACGGATGTCTTCGTCCAGATTCAGCTTCAACAACTCTTCCCGCCGGTCATATCCCAGCATGTGCACAAACGCATCGTTGCAATCGAGCAACCGACCGTTGGGAGTGGCCACGTATACGCCTTCCTGCACCTGCTCGAACAGCAGCCGATATCGCTCTTCGGCCGAACGGCGTTCCGTAATATCGCGAACGATGTGGATCGTGCCCTTCTGCTTGTTTCCCTGCTCTGTGTAGGAAGAAGTAGAAACCACAGAGAACCCGCCGAAACACGCATCGGCCCCTTCGCTGATCTCTTCGCCGCCGCGCGCACAGTAAGGACAGCCCGTCCACTCGCCCAAGCGATGGGGAAGAACCGATTCGCAGGTACTGCCGATCACGTCCGCCGCCGCCATTTGCAGTTGCTCCAGCAGGACCTGATTGGCTTTGATGATGCGGAAGTCGGCGTCGTGCGCCAGAATGATGTCATGCACGGAATCGAATGTGTTTTTCCACTGTCCCTGGGAACGCAGGGTCTGCTCCAGCAGACGATAATTTTCAATCGCGATTCCGAGTTGGCGTCCGCAAGTTCCCAGGAACTCCAGTTCTTCGGCGGTGAACTGCCGGGAGCGCGCGCTTCCCAGAACTAGCAGGCCGATGGGCGCTTTCTTTCCCAGAACCGGTACCATCGCCACATCCAGAATTTTTTCCGCCTTCAGCCACTTGGCGTCTTCCGGTCCAGCTCCCGCGCGGTGTGCGGTCACGGGCTTTCCTCGTTCCAGGGTCTGCGATGCGCTCGCGCTCAGTTCCGCCAGAGCTGCCTCGCGCAGGAACTCCTGCGAAACGCCGACCGCATGCGTGGCAACCAGGTGTCCGCCCTCAATCGCGCGGAACCATGCCGCTTTACTTCGAGTCACTCGCTGCAATTCGCTGAGGGCGTTTTCCAACATTCCGCCCTGCGGTTGCGCGATCATACTCTGAGTCAGGCTGCGCAAAACCTGCAGTCGCCGGCCGCGAGCGCCCGCCTCTTCAAACACCACCATCAGCATGCTGAGGCCGAGCAACATGTCCGCGGCTGCAACCATTTCGAAGGGAATTCTGCTGGTGAACGGCGGCCAACTCAAATGTTGCGCCAGCAGGCACACCGCCAGCAGCGACGAGGAAAGCTCCCAACGGCCGCGCCGCGCCCGCAGCAACGCGATGGCAGCGGTCAATAGGATAATTCGGTAGGAAACTTCCAGAGCAACGCGCAAGGGAAGCAAATCAGGCCACAGAAGTACCCGGACAACCGCGAAGGCCGCCACACATACCGCAATCGCTACCAGAGGCGCCAGCAAATTTCGCGCGCGAACATAAAGCAGGAGTGCGCCGGCAAAAAGCGCCATCGCCAGCACGAACGCCGCCTGCTCCACTGCGGGAACATAGTGCAGCGGAAGCTGCATTCCGCCGCCGGGCGCTGCCACAAGGCGCGATGCCAGCAGCAGTGCCAAGCCCCCCGTCCAGGTGAGAAGATACCGCTCCCGCAATGCCGACAGCACCAGCAGCGACGCGCCCAACAGAATGAGCAGCGCCCACTCCCCGGCCTTCAACCCGGCGAGCGCAGGCTGTGCGGTAGTCCAAATCGACCAAAGAGAAGCGTTCATCTTTACGTGTCACTCCGAACTTGTCATTCCAAACAAGCGCTTTTGGCGCCGCCAGGAATCTGGGCGAGCCGCGCGATTTGCCGCGGCTTTTTGCGGCACTCTCATCGAGGGTTCGGCTCGCTTCTCTATTCGGACGTAACTATGCCCTGCTTCTGAATACCACGCCCAACACTGTAAGTGATGCGTTTTCCGGACCATGATGGTTACTTTCGGTACCTGCAGAAAACGCTAGAATCGCCGAGAGTATACTTGCACCCTTATGCCCGACCGAATTCTTGTCGTCGACGACGAAGAAGCCATCCGCGAGATTGTTTGTGCCATTCTTGCCGCCGCCGGTTACAAGTGGAAGCAAGCCAGTTCCGGCATGGAAGCCCTCGCCTTGTTGAATTCCGGCGAGGTGTTCGAACTCATGCTTTCCGACCTGATGATGGCCGATCTCGATGGCATCGGCCTGCTCGAGCGCACCAAAGAAAAATTTCCCGACATGCCCGTGGTGATGGTGACGGCGGTGCACGATATTTCCGTCGCGCTGGCCGCCATTCGCAACGGCGCTTATGACTACCTGCTGAAGCCCTTCGAGCGCGAACAGTTGCTCAATGCCGTAGGCAGAGCTCTTGAAAATCGCCGTCTCAAGGTGGAGAATCGCACCTATCAAACCAATCTGGAATCTCTGGTCGAAGCCCGCACCGACCAGCTTCAGGCCGCTATGTCTGATCTGGAGCGCTCCTACGACATCACCCTGCAAGCCTTGGGCGACGCGCTCGATCTTAAGGACGCCGAAACCGAAGGCCACTCGCGCCGCGTTACCGCCTTTACCATCGCCATCGCCCGCGCCATGGGCGTGCCCCGCGAACAGATCCTCGTCATCGCCCGCGGCGCTTTCCTCCACGACATCGGCAAAATGGCCATCCCCGATAACATCCTCCGCAAACCCGGAAAACTCGACGACCAGGAGCGCGCCATCATGAAAGAGCACTGCTATCACGGCTACCAGATGCTCAAAAAGATCCCCTTCCTCGCCGAAGCTTGCGACATCGTTTACTCTCACCAGGAGCACTTCAACGGCAGCGGCTATCCTCGCGGCCTCAAGGGCACCGAAATTCCCTTGGGCGCGCGCATCTTCTCCGTCGCCGATACCCTCGACGCCATCATCTCCGACCGCCCCTATCGTCCTGCCAGAACCTTCCCTGAGGCTCGCAAGGAGATTCAGGACTGGACCGGCCGCCAGTTTGATCCCGAGGTTGTCGAGGTTTTTTCCAAGATGCCCGATGACATCTTCGAGGACCTCCGCCGCGAGATCAACGCTCAGTCCTATCCCTTCAGCTACTCCGCCAGCGCCAAAGGCTCCTAAACGCCGTAGCGGCGAAATGTCGCAACTCACGCAGAACACAACCAACTGTCATGCTGAGCGCAGTAAATGCTTCGCGAACGCGAAGCATTTACGCAGTCGAAGCACCCCTTTCAGCGTGCCCGCCTGAGGCCTCGCAAGGCGTTTCTATACGTCCCTCCCTGAATCCGGATTTGCAAGGACGCGCCGACCGCAAGTTCCCTCCACCGCCTCGTTCTACTAAGTAATCTAGTGCGTTTCCGGCTTTGGGTGGCGCGGCGCTTCCAGAGCGTGCGTGAGAACTGGCATTCAATAATTTCGGTTGGAACTGCGCCACGGATTTTAGCCGCGAAGCGGCGTCAGAATGCAGCCCGCGGCGCAAGCCGTGGGTGAGAAGTGGGAAAGCAACAAGCCCCGGAGGGGCGAAAGAGTAGTTCTCACGCGCAGCGCCTCAGCGCTGCGATTGCTTCACAACTACTTTAGGGCT